>Ga0256407_10012747_pt1 | contig 11373 bp, 6 predicted proteins | sample RumenRJG_04DNA_FD_193489 | JGI IMG/M metagenome (GOLD analysis project Ga0256407, IMG submission 193489) | Bovine rumen microbial communities from Lethbridge, Alberta, Canada - RJG_04 | ecosystem: Host-associated > Mammals > Digestive system > Stomach > Rumen | place: Canada: Alberta | collected... | reverse complement strand
CGCGCATTACTCCTTCACCCCACCCCTTAGCCATACGGCATACAGGCTCACGCAACGCACAAGTTCGTTGGTTCGCTTTGTATCCCCTTGGGAGAGGGTAGTTTTTCAATGCGAAGTATTGGCATTAGAAAAACGGGTGAGGTTTCAATTCCCTCTGATTTTTCCCTCGCCCACAGCATCATTTGAGTGGGAGAGGGTAGTTTTTCAATGCGAAGTATGAGCATTAGAAAAACGGGTGAGGGTTATTATACGACCTTTACATAGTGCAGGTCGGTTCTGCTTGGTTCCTCGCTATCGGCAGCACTATGTATTTTGCTTTTTGTGGCTTGTGCCTATTGCACAAATGCCAAAATGCGCAATGCCGTTTATGGCGAATGAGTAAAATGCCCCGTTCTAACGGGCTCGCAGTGGCATGCTACTGTAAAATAGTATATAATTACCATAATTATTTGCTAAATAATTGCATTCTCAAAACCTGTCCAATCAAAATTTATCTGCGAAATTTTATCTCTAATTAATCCCAAATCCTGTGATTTTAACAGTTCAAAGTTGTTGCCAAAATCGTTTTTTAAATCAATAAGCGGAAGATTAAACTCTTTTGCGAGTTTTTCAACTTTAATATCATAGTTTATTCCAAGTGTTTTAACTCCTGCAAGCAGTCCTATTATTATCGCATGAAATCTCATTGATATAAGATATTCTGATTTTGAAAGACTTTCTATAATTTCATTGTTACTCATTTCTGACAAAACTGTTGTTTTGATTTCGGGGTTTAGCATATTAATATTTTGTTCAAAAGTTTTGCATATATCAAGGTCGATAGAATCCTGAAAAGAATATATTTCTATATTAAAATCGCTGAAATTTCTGCTGACGGAATCTGCAAGTCTGTCTAAAAAATCATTACTCATCCCTTTGCAATTTCTCAGTTGTATTGCAACGGTTTTGTTTTTTGAATTATCAGGAACATTAAGCGAAAAAATCGGGTCGCAAAGCAAATCGGAGTTTATTCCCCATTGTTGCATAAGTTCGTGACTTTTTTTATCTCTTACGCTGATATATGTGCAGTTTTTTAATAGTACTTTTGTGAAAAACTCTCCGAAGCGGGAATTTATCGGCCCAATCCCCTGCGCAAAAATTATTACTTTTTTTCTGAAAAATAGAGCAATAAATATAATTAGAAGATAATATATTAAACTTTTAAGACTCGTAACATCCTGCAAAAGACTTCCCCCTCCGGAAATAAGAATATCAGATTTATAAATTGCAGGAATAATATTGTTAAAATCAAATGTTTTTATTGCTCTTATGTGTTTGTATAAAGATTTTGTATAATCAGGATTAGATGAAATAACTGTCACTGAGTCTTTATTTTGCTGTAATTTATTGACCAAAACAGACAAAATCGCTTCGTCGCCGAAGTTCTTAAAACCGTAATATCCTGATAAAACAAATCTTTTTTTCATTATTTAAGACTGCCCAAAAGTTGTTTAGTTCGCTGAGTTATTTCTTCACAACTAAAACCTGCTGTCAGATTTCTGCCGATACCGACAGCAACTGCACCTGCATTGATGTATGCTTTAACTTCATTTAATTTTACATCACCCTGCGCAATAATATTCAAAAACGGCATAGGTCTTAAAATGTTTTCTATGTATTCAACACCGCCTAATGCGGTTGCAGGGAAGATTTTCACAACCGGTATTCTTGCCTGCCAAGCCCTGTATGCTTCATTTGCAGTTGAGGTTCCGGCAATAAACGGGATATGTCTGTCTTTTGAAATTTTTACCAAACTTGTTGAAAATACGGGAGAAGAAATTATTTTTGCTCCGCAATCTATCGCAACTTGCGCCTGAAGTGAGGTTATTATTCCGCCGGCGCAAATTATGGCATCTTTTGATAACTCTTCTATTGCATTATAAACTTTTGAATCTCCTACATTAATTTCAATGATATCAAGTCCGCCTTCAATTATTGCCCTTGATGTTTTTATAATTTGCTCCGGATTTTTGCTTCGTATAATCGGGAAAACTTTATTCTCTTTCAATTTATCAAGTAAATTTATGTTCATAATCTATCCTTTTTTCGCAATTTATTATATCATAAAATTATTAAGAGGTGCTTTTAAGTATGGAAAAGTTAAAAAATAAGTTATTTTATCTGTATTCATTTTTATTTTATCTGCTTTTAATACTGATTTTTATATTAATTTCAGATAAATTTATCAAGCCTCACGCAAACAGTTTGCTGTTGTCTAAAATAACTTCAAACGGTATTTTTGCAAACAATGACATTATAGAAGTTGTTTTTGATGATAATACACACCAAAAATATAATTGGCGAAACGATTCGGAAAAACTCATAATAACTGATTTGCTTGATTATTTTTATACCTACGCTAAGCCAAAAATTGTAGGTTTGGATATTACATATATCTCTGTTCGTGATGACGAAAAAAATAGCGCACCTAAATTTGTAAAACAGGTGTCTAAAATGGATAAACTTGTATCGGGATTTGTGCCTGAAGAAGACTTTGACAGGTTGGATACAAGATTTATAGAATCCTTTAAAAAAAATCATGCTTTGTCTGTAACAAGTGATGCCCGTAAAAACTCAAAAACCAAACTAAACGGGGTTCTTGATTATTCGGATAATTTGATAAAAAGCACAAAACATTTCGGCTCAGTTAAAATTCAAAAAGACAAAACATCTGATTTTGTCTTTGACACCATAAATATTGTAAAAATAAAAGATGCATATTACCCGTCACTGTCTTTCAAAATGTATCTTATGTCAAATGACACAAATGAAGTCGTTATAGAAAACGATTATATCTATGTCCCGAAAACAGGGCTAAAAATTCCTTACTCATACGAAAACGGTATATTTTCAAGTCCGATAAGATACTATAAATTTATGTGGTACGGTGACACAAAATTGGATTATTCGCACAATTCCGTTTCTGCTTTCAGGCTGTTAGATACATACAGGGCTTTAAAAAAAGGTATTACACCTAAAAACGCTCCTGAATTATACAATCCTGAAAGAGCGGATGCTTTGGTTGATCCTGCACTATTTAAAGACAAAATCATATTTATCGGCGAGAATATTTCAGGTCCGGGAGCGGATGTTTTGCGTTCTCCAATGTATACAAGACACCCGGGAGTAGATATTCAGGCTACTGTTTATGATAATCTTGAATCTCAGTTTATACTGAAAGATGCAAGTCTGTTTGTGAATATTTTACTGTTTTTTCTGTTGTGTATTCCTGCATTTGTTATAATCCTTCGGGCAAGATTTATAAAAGGTCTTATTCTGCTCGTTTTAATGGATTTTGTATATATTATTGCGATTGCAATTTTAGGGCTTAACGGTTACATAACCGCATACGCAACTCCGCTTGTATGTCAGTTTGTAACCTCCGTTTTTGCTTACACATTCAAGTTCCTCAATGAAAGCAGAAACAAAGAACAAATTAAAAATGCAATGGGTAAATATCTTTCTCAGGATGTTATGCAAAATGTTGTAAAGGATATTGAAAATCTTGGTTTAGGCGGTAAAAGAGCGGTTGTAACAGTTCTTTTTTCTGATATCAGAGGATTTACAAGCATGAGTGAAAAAATGCCTGCCGATGAAGTGTCAAAAATTCTAAACGAATATTTTGCCGAAATGGAACCTATTATTCGTAAATATAACGGCGTTATCAATAAATTTATCGGTGATGCTATTATGGTAATTTTTGGCGAACCGATACAAGATATAAATCATCCGAAAAATGCCGTAAAATGCGCTTATGAAATGCTCAAAAAAGTAAATTATTTGCGAGAAAAATGGCTTGAGCAGGGCAGACCGCGTTTTGAAATAGGTGTCGGAATTAATACAGGAGAAGTGTTTATAGGTAATATCGGAACAGAAAACAGAATGGAGTACACAGCAATCGGTGACAGCGTAAACCTTGCAAGCAGAATTGAAGGCTATAACAAAGTTTATAAAACAAATCTTTTGGTAAGTTCTACAACATATAATTATATTGCAGACTGCGCAGATGTTATAAAAATAAAAGAAGTGCAAATCAGAGGGAAGTCTAAAAAAATGGATATATATGAAGTTTTGAGAATAGATTTGGAAAAATAAAAACGGGGTTAAAACCCCGTTTTATTTTAATTAAGTCCTGTGATTTCACGATACATATCCAGATATTGTTTTGCGCTTCGTTTCCAGGAAAAATCTGCTTCCATTGCGGATTTTCGCATTGCATTAAATACATATTTATCTTTATAAACCCAAAGCGCACATTTAATTGCATTAAGCATATCCCACCCGTTATATGCCCAGAACTTGAATCCGTTTGAGTTGTCTAAAGGATAACCTGTTATTGTATCTTCAAGTCCTCCTGTCGCCCTTACTATCGGCAAAGAGCCGTAGCGCATTGCAATAAGTTGGCTCAAGCCGCAAGGTTCAAATTTTGACGGCATTAAGAAAAAGTCGCTTCCTGCATAAATAAGATTTGCAAGTTTTCCGTCGTATCCGACATAAGTTCGTATGTTTGCAGTGTTATTTGAAAGCCAAATGAATAAGTTTTCATAAGCATTATCACCGCTACCCAAAAATACAAAATCAGCATCTAAATTTTGCAGTTCATACTGCATATCTCTGATTAAATCAATACCCTTTTGCCCGACAAGACGAGAAATCAAAGCAATAAGCGGGCGGTTAGGATTATATTTCAAACCGAAATATTCACAAACTGCTTTTTTATTTTCTTCTTTTAATTCCATTGATTTTACATCATAATTTTTAACTAATGCCTTATCAGTTTTCGGATTAAACGCACTATAATCAATGCCGTTTAAAATTCCTCTCAATTTACCCTGCGACATTCTCAGGGTGTAATCAAGTCCTTCTCCGTATTCTCCTCCTAAAATTTCTCTTGAATATGTCGGAGAAACCGCAACAACTCTTTCGGAATAATTTATTGCCCCTTTCATCCAATTAACCATTCCATAGTGTTCACACCCCCATTGGTTATAAACAATATCTTTTCTCATATTTGCATAATCAATTACATCTTCAAACCAAACTCCCTGATAGGCAAGGTTATGAATTTCAAACACGCATTTTGTATTTGACCAAAACGGATCAAATTTGTAATTTGAGTGTAAATACATTGGCATCATAGCGGTATGCCAATCATTTGCATGAATTACATCTGCTCTGAAATTAAGTTGTTTTGCGTATTCCATAACCGCAAGGCAAAATGAAATATATCTTTCGTGTTCATAACGAGGGTCTAAGTATTTTGGATAAACTTCCTTAAACGGTGAAAAATACCAATCGTTTTTGACAAAAAATACATTTATATCAGTTCCCGGAAGTTTTGTCATATAGAGATTAAATTTTTGAGGTTGAGAACCCATTGTGAGCCACATTTGCGAATTTTCAAGTTCTTTAATTCCCCATTTTTCTTTATCTATAAGCCCATGCAAAGGTGTAAAAATCGCAATCTGCGCATCTTTTTCAAGTTCTTTCGGTAAACTGCCGACAACATCTGCCAAACCGCCCGCTTTTGAAAACGGAGCAACCTCGGCTGCTGCAAATAAAATTTTCATTTTTCCTCTCTTTCCTTTGAACACTTTATTATAAACGGATATAATCTTATTATTGGTCGATGTCTTGTACATCGGATTGCACTGCATCAGAGTCTTTTGTTTCAGGCAAATCCGATAAATCTATATTATTATCTGCAAGAAATTTATCAATATCAACATCTGTACTGAAATTTAACCCGTATTTTTTAACAATATATTTTGCCTGTGCAAGGCATATATCGGCTTTATCTGTAATCTTCAGGCATTTCATAAGTTTAAACATATTAAATTTGATAAGAAGCATCAGATAATCACTGACTCCGCCAAGTTTTTCCATTTGAATTGAGGAGTTATTCAACATTCCGTAAGCAATATCAAATCTTCCCTGCTTCATATTCATAATACTTAAAATATACCACGCCATAAATGTTATAGCATTAAGACCTTTATCTTTTGAGGTTTTAACGACCTCATAAAGAATTGATGATGCTTTATAATATGATTTTAATTCAGCATAAGAATATCCGATAACCAAATCCGCAAAGAGTTCAAACGGATAAACAAAACTTTCCTTTGCTACAAGTTTTGTCTTATAAATTTCTTTTGCCATTTCGGTAGGGTTATCTCTATGCTGAGTAAAGGTTTTTATTATATGGTAAACAATTTCGGTAAACGGATTTTTACCTTTATCGCTATCTGATACCGAAACTTCATTGCCTTTTATTAAATCCTGCAATTTGACAAATATAGCGTATTCTTTCGGAACAAAATCATAGAGTTTATTTACAATCGTGAGGAGTTCATTTACATCTTCTCTCAAAGTCAATATATCAGATAGTGCGACATAGGCAATCGCTTCTGATATAAGGTATTTTAAATCCTCTTTTGAAATAAGTGTGTACTCAATAGAATCGAGTTTTGACGATTCCAAAGCATTGAAAACATTATAACCGATATCAATACAATCATTAAAAGCACCAATGCCAAACAATATCTTGATATGCACAATAGACATCAGTAAAAATTTTAAATCAAAATTTTTGGCAGACGGGTCAATTGAAGCATCATTCATTGCAGTCAAAATCTTATGAGTCAAGCCTAAAGCATAAAGATATTCGCCGTGGTTTAATGCTCCTTGAATCATTTTTGTACACAAATCGGTAAAATTGTCTTTGTCTTGTGATTTTTGCAAATCTTCAAGCGTTTTATCGGCAATTTCTCTTGTCTGTTCAGGGTCATATTCAAACATATTGTTTGCAATATTTTCATAGATTGTAGATTTATAAGACGCAAGTTCTTCTTTAGACCAATCTTGTGCATTTTTATCAAGCGCCTTGATAAGTTGCCCCGAGCAATTCAGATACGCAGAAAAATCCCCCATGGATAAATCAAGATTTGCAAGATTTTCCCACTCGGATATAACTTTTTGATTTTCATCTAAAACGGAATACATAGAAGCCTTTTCAGGAGCAGGCATTTGTTCTGTAAAGACTTTTTCAAAAAGTTCTGAAGCCAATTCTTTAATTTTATCGTCATCATAAATTTCAAGTATATTTTCACGTAAAATATTGTAATTCGGAAAATATATACTGTCATTGTAAAAATATAAGAAACCTCTCTTTGAAAGTTCGTCTGCCAAAGTTTTCCAATCTTCAATCCCCAAAGATTCCGCAGTTTTTGAATCAACTCTTGCCCCCAACAAAGCGCACATTGAAAGAAGTTTGAGAGAATTTTCTTCATCTTTCATAAGATTTAATCTTCTCTGCATCATAAGTTTCAGACTTGACGGAATCATTGTTGTTTTAGCATTCAGAAGTTCTATTTTTTCATTTTCAAAAGCATAAACTTCAGACTCGATAAGATATTGAATTGCATAATCTATAAACAATGTACTTCCTGCAGCATATTTTGAAATACGCTTGAAGAAGAAATCGTTTTTAATATTTGAGTAATAATCCCCGCCTGCTTCGACAATGTTTTCAAAAGTAGTCGGAATAAGGGTAATTTCCGTATAATAAGGTCTTGATAATAAGAAATGATTGTATTTGTGAAGTGAAAACTCTTTGTCATAAGACAAAATACAACTGATTTTCATTTCTTCAAAATGGTCAAACAACAAGCCCAAAACAAACATTGAACTTGAATCAATTTTCTCAAAATTTTCAACATATATTAATGTTTCAGGAATAGATTGCAATAACGACAAAAATACCTCAAAATACTTTTGTCTTGTATCCTCAAGGTTATCCATCCCCCTCTGTTTGAGATTAATCAAATCTTTAAGCAAATTATCGGAATCAAATGCAGAGAACGATGAAAAATCATTTGTATTAAACAATTTTTGAGAAACAGTAAAATCAAATATTGCTGAAACCAATTCCCTAAAGAATGAATATGGTGAATATTTCATATTATCGTGGCAGGTAATCGGAATAATATTTTGGTATAAACCTAACTGACTGACATTTGCAAGAACACTGATTGTATAAGGCTGGTACATGCTTGAACCTTTTATGCCAATAATGCCTTTAGGAACTTCTTGCAACACTTCAGTAATATTATCCAAAACTTTTACATTCTCTGTTGTATAAAACGCACAGTTTATTTCGTCAAAATTGATTAATTCAACGCTGTATAAATCTTCTCCTGCAATTTCATTAACTTCTTCTATTGTTCTTTCAACAATTTTATCCTGAGCAAGCATACCTTCATTTACAAAATTCGGGACTTCAGGATTTGCTTCTTCTTCCTCCGCCATTGCTTCTTTTACATAATCATCAATGGGGATAAATTCTTTTATATTAATTTCAAAGAATCGTTTCATTTTACCGTTTACTAATGCAGAATCTAAAGACTCCATCTTGTAAGTTTTAGAATAAAATTCTTCAAAATCATCATCAGTTGTAACTTGGCAGGATTCTAACGCTTTGGCAGACTTGTCATTGCTTTGATTAAGCATATTTGCCTGAAACCCTGTTTCTATATCATAAGGGTCTTTATCCGCATCACGCTTCATTATTGTAAAATTAGCCTTTAAAAATATATTTTTCTTATTAATGAGTTTTACATTAAGGCGTGTAATCTGTTTAGCAAGTTCTATAACCCCTTCTATTGCGGAATTTGCAGAAGATGACATTGTATATGCTTTATTAAAACGCAAAAGATAAATTCCGTTTTTGACGATTTGTCTTCTAATACTATGGCTTAATGCAAAGCCGTTAATCATTTTGTCAATGTTTGCTTTAAATTTTGTAAACAGTTGGTTTGAACCCAATGCGGTTTTAATGACATCATAATTTGGGAAATCAATTTTAACCACAGCAAAAGTATCCGCATTAGACTCAGCCTGTACGGCACTAATCTCTGTTGAGTGACCGCACTTTATACACTTTTGGTTCTTCATCATGTTGATTTTGCCGCAGTTTGAGCATTTAACAACAAGAATTTCTCCGCACTTCTTACATATATTTTTTTCATTAACGGTTCTGCAGACAGGGCAAACGATTTTTAGCACCTTTTTACAGTTAGGGCAAACCATTGCGCTTTTATCAATTTCCGCACCGCATTTTGGACATTCCATAACGAAATTATAGCATATTATAAAAAATTAGTAAATGATTATTCCCTTATTTTGACTATTTTTTCTTAACCCCCTTAACCTATTTGCATTATTTTAAAAAAAACATTATAATATTTCTATAATTAGGGATTCGTGTATATATGCTAAAAAAAATTGTAGGACAACTGAATTTAAAAAGTTTGCACAAATATGATGGTTTTGCGACTTCGCCATTGGAAGAAGGCAAACAAACAGAACGCAAAAATCTGTTAAAAACTCTGTCTGAACGCGCACTGAATTTGTATCAAAAAAGAACCGATATTAAAAATTTTACAAAACTTACCCTGTCAAACCCTGAAGATTTGAGTCATAACGAACTTGTAAAAGAAAAAGAACTTGACGAATATGATTTACTTTTTGATTTAACAAATAACGAAGAATTTTTAAAAGATTTGGGACTATAAACAAAAATCATATTAAGTATCTAAATTATATAATTTTTATTGAAACTTTTATTCTTTTCGTGTATAATTTTTTCATAAGAAGAGATAGGAGTGCAAAATGTTTGAACGTTTTACGGAAAAAGCAATAAAAGTCATAATGCTTGCACAGGAGGAAGCCCGCAGATTAGGTCACAACTTCGTTGGTACAGAACAGGTTTTGTTAGGCTTAATCGGTGAAGGAACGGGTGTAGCCGCAAAAACTCTTAAATCAATGGGGGTAAACCTTAAAGATGCAAGAACCGAAGTAGAAAAAATAATTGGCAGAGGCTCAGGTTTTGTAGCGGTTGAAATTCCCTTCACTCCAAGGGCAAAAAGAGTTTTGGAATTATCCTGGGATGAAGCAAGACAATTAGGACACAATTATATAGGTACAGAACACCTTTTACTCGGGCTTGTCAGAGAGGGTGAAGGAGTTGCGGCAAGAGTTCTTGAAGAACTCGGAGTTGACCTTAACAAAGTAAGAAGTAATGTAATCAAGATGCTTGGCGAATCAAAACCAACAGCATCTTCAGGGGCATCATCTTCATCGTCATCATCTTCATCAAGTTCATCAAGCAAAGCAAAAACCCCAAGTCTTGACGAATTTGGCAGAGATTTGACGCTTGCAGCACAGGAACTTCGTTTGGATCCTGTTGTAGGCAGAGAAAAAGAAATAGAAAGAGTTATTCAAATTCTTGCAAGAAGAACCAAAAATAACCCTGTTTTACTCGGTGAACCCGGGGTTGGTAAAACTGCGGTAGCAGAAGGTCTTGCAATTAGAATAGTTAATTCAGAAGTACCTGATATTTTAGACGGCAAAAAAATCATTCAGTTAGATATGGGTTTACTTGTTGCCGGTACAAAATACCGTGGTGAATTTGAAGAACGATTAAAGAAAATTATGGATGAAATCCGTCAGGCTGGAAATGTTATTCTTGTAATTGACGAAATGCACACCTTGATTGGCGCAGGTGCTGCAGAAGGTGCAATTGATGCCGCAAATATTTTAAAACCTGCACTTTCAAGAGGCGAAATTCAGGTTATCGGTGCAACAACATCAGATGAGTACAGAAAATATATCGAAAAAGATTCTGCGCTTGAAAGAAGATTCCAACCTGTTCAGATTGACGAACCGTCTATTGAAGAATCAATTGAAATTATCAGAGGTTTGAAACCGAAATACGAAGAACACCATCAGTTGAATATTTCTGATGATGCAATTATTGCGGCTGTAAAACTTTCAAGCAAATATGTTAATGACAGATTTTTGCCTGATAAAGCAATTGATGTTATAGATGAAGCAAGTTCTAAAGTCAGATTGAAGGCATCAAAAATGTGTCCGGAAGCAAAAGAACTTGAAAAACAATTAAAAGACCTGATTAAGCAAAAAGAAGAAGCCATAAGAAATCAGGAATTTGAAGAAGCATCTCAACTTCGTGAAGATGAGGCGAATTTAAAAGACCATATCAGAGAAGTAACCGATAAATGGAAATCTGAAAATGAAGTTAATAAAGCAACAGTTTATGCTGAGGATGTTGCTCAGGTTATTGCAATGATGACCGGTGTACCTGTTACCAAATTAACAGAAGGCGAAAGTGAAAGACTAATGCACCTTGAAGATACATTGCACGAAAGAGTAATCGGTCAGCATGATGCAATTGTTGCAATTTCAAAAGCAATAAGACGCGCAAGAGTCGGTTTGAAAGCACCCAACAGACCAATAGGAAGTTTCATCTTTTGCGGT
>Ga0256407_10012746_pt1 | contig 11373 bp, 8 predicted proteins | sample RumenRJG_04DNA_FD_193489 | JGI IMG/M metagenome (GOLD analysis project Ga0256407, IMG submission 193489) | Bovine rumen microbial communities from Lethbridge, Alberta, Canada - RJG_04 | ecosystem: Host-associated > Mammals > Digestive system > Stomach > Rumen | place: Canada: Alberta | collected... | reverse complement strand
CCCTGTTCATAAACACAAATATCGAGTGTGGAAAGCCGCATGGCAGGAAACGCATGGAGCTAAGAAATGAAAAAAAGATCTGATTTCATAGGGATTATAGAAGCCGCCATGGGCATCATGATCTATGTCATTCCGATTGTGTGCGGATTTTTTATCATTACCTGGGCGGGCAAAGCCTATCACGAAGGGTATAAGCTCTTTGTGGAGGAGAGTCTCGACGCCCCCGGCTTTGCCCACAGCGAGATGGTGACCATCTCCGCGCAGGATGCGGGTTCCGCGCTTGCGGTCGGCAGAATCCTGGAGAAGCAGGACCTGATCGGCAGCGGACTTACTTTCGCGATCAAAGCCAGGCTTTCGGGATATGATGACAAAATCCTGCCCGGGACATTCATTCTCTCTTCGGATATGACCATGCAGCAGATGCTTGAGAAGCTGTCGAAGACGCCGGGCACTGAGACGATGGATCAGGCGGAAGGAGATGAGACCGGGACAGGGGACATGGACACCGGCGGGGCCGGTCAGGAAAAGGAGAACAAAGATGTCTGGGGACAGTACTGAGCAGCTTGCTTCCGTGCCGGAAGGGCAGCTTCAGGAGACAACGGTCGATCCTCAGCGGATGGAAGTCTTTATAGAAGCTATGATGCCCCCGGGACCGGAGCATCTGCGCCGCCTCGAGGAGGAGGCGGTCAAGGGCAAAGTCCCGATCATAAGACCCCGGACCCGGGATCTGATCCGTTTTTTTATAAAAATGAAAAAGCCGGCGCGCATCCTCGAAGTGGGGACAGCGGTGGGCTTTTCAGCTTTGTTTATGCAATATTACGCACCTGAAGGGTGCAGGATCGTAACCATTGAGAAAGACCCTGCCCGGGCCGCTCTGGCAAGAGAGAACATCGCCAAATACGGAAGCGGCAAAAATCATGTCACGGCTCCGCCTGCAGAGCCCGTGGAAAGCGGCCGGCCCCCGATTGAAGTCCTGGAAGGGGATGCCGCGCGGATCCTGAAGGAAATCAGGGAGGACGCTTCCTATGACCTGATCTTCATGGACGCGGCAAAGGGGCAGTATATACGCTTTCTTCCGGATGTCCTGCGCCTTTTGAGGGACGGAGGCATCCTGATCACAGATAATATTCTGCAGGAGGGAGACGTCCTGTCCTCCCGCTTTGCGGTCACCCGCAGAAACCGGACCATTCACAGCCGGATGCGGGAATATGTCCGCGCGCTGGCGGAGGAACCTTCCCTGGAAACCCTGCTTTTGCCTGCCGGAGACGGAACGGCGGTCTGTGTGAAGACATGCGGGAGCGCGGAGAGCGCGGGCAGTATGCTGCTTTAATTGTTTTTTGGCTGCGTCAGGCGGCTATGGCATTGAATATTGATTTTTGACTGCGTCAGGCGGCCATGGCATTGAATATTGATTTTTGGCCGCGTACGGCGGCCATGGCATTGAATATTGATTATTGGCTGCGTCAGGCGGCCATGGCATTGAATATTGATTATTGGCTGCGTCAGGCGGCTATGGCATTGAGTTATGAAAAAAAGATGGAATACCAACCGTGAAAAACCGGAGCTCCTGATTCCGGCTAAAGATCTGGAAGTGCTGCGGACGGCCGTCAATTTCGGAGCGGATGCGGTCTATATTGGAGGAGAGGCTTTCAGCCTGCGCGCCAAGGCCAGGAATTTCAGCCCTGAAGATATGAGGGAGGGAATTGCCTACGCCCACGCCAGGGGCGTTCAGGTCCACGTGGCCGCAAATATCTATGCCCACAATTACGACCTGGAGCAGGCGGCTTCTTATTTTAAATTTCTTGAGGAGATCGGGCCGGATGCAGTCCTGGTGGCTGACCCGGGCATGTTTGCCCTGGCCAGGGAGCACTGCCCCGGAATTCCTGTCCATATCTCCACGCAGGCAAATAATACCAACTATGAGACCTTCCGCTTCTGGCACCGCATGGGTGCGGCCCGCGTGGTCTGCGCCAGGGAACTTTCCCTCAAGGAGATCGCTCAGATCCGTGAGAAAACACCGGCCAGCCTGGAGATCGAGGCATTCATACACGGGGCTATGTGCATCTCTTACTCGGGAAGGTGCCTTTTATCTGCCTGGTTTACAGGAAGGGACGCCAATCGCGGCGCCTGCACCCACCCCTGCAGATGGAAGTATGCCGTGACGGAAGAGACCAGACCCGGCGAGTATTTCCCGATCGAAGAAAATGAGAGAGGCACCTATATCTTCAATTCCAGGGACCTCTGTATGATTGGACACCTGCCGGAGCTTGCCGGGGCAGGGGTAGACAGCCTCAAGATCGAGGGACGCATGAAGACGGCCCTCTATGTGGCGTCGATCACAAGGGCCTACAGGCGCGCCATAGACGATTATCTCGAGAGCGAGGAGAAGTACGAGGCCGGGATGGACTGGTACATGCGCGAGATCAAAAAGTGCACATACCGGGATTTTACAACAGGCTTCTATTTTGGAAAGCCGGATACGCTCTCCATGGTCTACACGGATAATACCTATGCAAGCGATGCCGTATTTCTGGGGATCATAGAAGATGTTCAGCCGGCCTGCGGCGGCATGACCGGATCTCCGGCGGCAGATGAACCGGCCGGAAAAGACAGCGGGCACTGTATCGCCGTGATCCATCAGAAAAATAAATTTGCCGTCGGGGACTTGATAGAGATCATGCAGCCGGACGGCACAGACAAACAGGCAAAAGTGGTCGGTATGTGGAATGCGGAGAACATTCCCGTGCATGACGCCCCTCATCCGGGAGAGCTGATCAGGCTGGAACTGGATGTGCAGGCAAAGCCGGGAGATATCATCCGGACCGCGAAATAAGACCGCGAAGATAAGAGCGCAAAATAAGACCGCGAAATAAGACTGCGAAAGAAAACCGCGAAATAAGATCGCGAAAGAAAACCGCGAAAGAAAACCGCGAAAGAAAACCGCGAAAGAAAACCGCGAAAGAAGAGAGCGGAAATCCCGCGTCTGAAGCCACGGGTATTGCGCGATAAAGAAATGAAAAATAAAAAGAGTCGGAGAGCAGGAAAGAGGTAAGACCGGATCCGCAGCCACGTACAGGATCAGGGACCGGGGTGCATTTGAGCGCTGCACCCGTCCTGCGGACGGCATAGACCTGACAAAACAGGCGGCAGACTGCGTACAGGAGCCTCAAAGGGCGTAGATCCTGCCAGAATGCCGTAATGCCGCACGGGACTCCCGGCGGTAGGGAGAAACAAGAGGGAAACGTTTTTGTCTGACAGCGCTCGGATTGAGAGGAAGCATGAAGATTATAGTGGTTGGCTGCGGCAAGGTGGGCTCTGCCCTTTGCAGACAGCTCTGTGAAGAAGGACATGATGTCAGTGTTGTCGATGTAAACCAGCAGGTGGTCAATGAAGTTTCCAGCAGCTGCGATGTGATCGGCATTGTGGGAAACGGCGGAAGCCATTCAGTGCAGAAGGATGTCGGCGTCGAGGAGGCGGATCTGATGATTGCCGCATCGGATTCGGATGAACTGAATCTGCTTTCCTGTCTGATTGCCAAAAAGGCAGGTGACTGCAGTACGATCGCCCGTGTCCGGAATCCCATCTATAACAGTGAGATCGGCTTTATCAGGGAGGAACTGGGGCTTTCCCTGACAGTCAACCCCGAATACGCGGCAGCTATGGAGGCATCCAGACTGCTGAAATTCCCCTCGGCTATCAAAATAGAACCTTTCGCCCGCGGCCACATCGAACTGCTGAAATTCCCGGTCCTGGAGAATTCATCCCTGGCAGGAAGATCACTGGCGGAGATCTCAAAGAGTACAAAAGGAGACGTCCTTGTCTGCGCGGTGGAACGCGGTCCCAACCACGACGTCACGATTCCCGACGGCGCCTTCAGACTGAAAGCGGGCGACACGATCAGTGTCGTGGCCAGTGCCAAGAGTGCCCGCTCTTTCGTCGAGAAGGTCGGTCTCAAGAGCAGAAGTGTTGCCAACTGCATGATAGTCGGCGGCAGTACCATCGGATTCTATCTGGCAAAGATTCTTCTGGAGAATAATATCCGGGTGACAATCATCGAGAAGGATCCGGAAAAATGCAGGAGGCTCAGCGCGGAGCTTCCGGCAGCAACGGTCATCTGCGGAGATGCCTCAAACCAGAATATCCTTCTTGAAGAAGGCATTGAGACCTGCGAGTCCTTTGTGAGCCTGACAGGTATGGATGAGGAAAATATCTTCCTTTCCCTGTACGCGCGCAGGGTGTCCACCAATGACATCAAGCTGATCACAAAGGTAAACAGGATCAATTACGACAATATTATCAGCGAGATGAATCTGGGCAGTATACTGAATCCCCAGCAGATCGTGGCGGAATATATCGTCCGCTATGTCCGTGCCATGGAAAATTCCACCGGGGGCAACGTCGAGACTCTGTATAATATTATCGAGGGAAAAGCCGAGGCGCTTGAATTCCTGATCAGGGCGGGATCGCCCGTGATCGGAATACCTCTCTCAAATCTTCCTCTCAGAAAAGGAGTTCTGATTGCCTGCATCTACAGGAAACACCAGGTCATTGTCCCTAACGGTCAGACCACGATCGAGGTCGATGACAGAGTGATCGTTGTGACAACACAGATTGGTTTCCAGAATGCCCGTGATATTCTCAAGGAGACCGGACCAAAGCGCGACTAAAACATGACAGGCAGGAAACGGTGTGAAGGCATGTGAAGAGATGCCTGCGAGAGGACCGGGGCATCCGGAGCCCTGATCACATGACACAGACGACGCCGGCCTGCGGATGACCGTCTTTTCCTGATAAGAGGTGCAAAATTTATGAATTATTCCGTGATACGGCGAACGACCGGACTGGTGATGAAGTTCGAGGCCATATTCCTCCTGCTCCCCGCCCTGACCGGTATGATTTACCGGGAGAGAGAGGGGCTGATCTACCTGGGGCTTGCAGCCGCCTACTACCTGATCGGCTATCTGATCAATTTCAAAGTGGAAACGAGGGCGTCATTTTATACAAAGGAAGGCTTCATCAGTGTCGGACTGGTCTGGATCGTGATCAGTCTCTGCGGTGCCCTTCCCTTCGTGCTCTGCGGGGATATCCCCAGCTACCCGGACGCGCTCTTTGAAACTATCTCCGGCTTTACGACCACCGGATCCAGTATCCTTTCGGACGTGGAAGCCCTGAGCCATGCGGGCCTGTTCTGGAGAAGCTTTACTCACTGGGTCGGAGGCATGGGAGTCATTGTCTTCGTTCTGGCCATTATGCCCATGCGCAAAGGCGGGACGGGAAATCAGATCCACATGATGCGGGCGGAGAGCCCGGGCCCCGTCGTGGGCAAGCTGGTGCCCAAGATCCGGGACACTGCCAAGATCCTCTACATAATCTATTTCGGCATGACTGTGGCCGAGATCATTCTGCTCCTTGTGGCCGGCATGCCTCTCTTTGACACGCTCTGCCTCAGCTTCGGCACGGCAGGTACCGGAGGCTTCGGCGTCCTGGGGGACAGCATAGCAAGCTACCCTCTTCTTCAGCAGGGAATCATCACTGTGTTCATGATCCTCTTTGGGGTCAACTTCAACGCCTACTTTTTCCTTTTCCTCGGAAAGGATAAAAAGGACGCGTTCAGGCTCACAGAGGTCCGCTGGTACTTCCTGATCATCGCCTTCAGTGTCGTAACCATCACCATCAACATCCACAAGATGTTTGACAATCTGTTCCTGGCTTTCCACCACGCAGCCTTCCAGGTCGGCTCTGTCATTACGACGACCGGCTATGCCACCGCGGACTTTGACCTCTGGCCCCAGTACTCCCGCTGCCTGCTGGTGCTGATCATGTTCATTGGCGCCTGCGCGGGCTCCACCGGAGGCGGGATCAAGGTCTCCCGTATCATCATCCTGGTCAAGGCAGGACTCCAGGAGATCCACCACTATATCCATCCCAGAGCGGTCACATCCGTGCACATGGACGGCAAACCGGTTGAGAACGAGACGGTCCGCTCCGTCATTATGTACCTGGGAATCTATATCGTTATCTTCTGCTCATCAGTTCTCCTGGTCACTGCATTTGACGGAGGCGAGAGCCTGGAGACGGTCTTTACCGCAGTGACGGCGACCATCAATAATATCGGTCCCGGTCTCTCCGCGGTAGGCCCCACCGCCAACTTCGGACATCTGTCCCTGGCGTCAAAGTTTGTTCTCATGTTCGACATGCTTGCAGGCAGACTGGAGCTCTATCCCATGCTTCTTCTCCTTTACCACATGTTCGGCAGACGCAAATAATAAACCTGCACCGGGTACCGCAGATAAAACAATACCTGGACCGGGTACCGCAGATAAAACATACCTGTACCGTGAGCCGCGCAGATCCCTGCCCGGGGCGTGAAAACCAGCCCCCGGGTGACGCCTGCCGGCTCACGTTTTTGGAATCCGGACTCGATAAAACTCCCTCACAAAATGCTGAAAAAAGTCCGGGAAAGAAGAAGTCAAATAGAAAAAAAGAAAAAAGTCAACTAGAAAAAAGGTTAAAAAAGGTAAATTTGCGGGAAAAGAAAAAAAGTGCTTGCTTTTTCCAAAATGATACCGTATAATTTGGATTCGTAGCCGAGAGTTGTACGGTTGCAAATAAGCATTGGGCTATAGCCAAACGGTAAGGCAGCGGACTCTGACTCCGTCATTTTGCAGGTTCGAATCCTGCTAGCCCAGCTCACAGACATGAGGGTTTATCGTTCTCTGACAGAGACGCGGTAAACCCCTTTTTTATTCTTCATCGCGCAATACCCGTGACTTCAGTCGTGGGATACGCGCGCAGGACTCGCGAGCGAGTCCTGAATACACGGCCTGTGTAATGTCGTTTTCCGCCTTACGGCGGACACGGGCCGGCCGGGGGCAGAGGGCAGCACGGCTGCCTATACCCTGTTGCCGTCCTCCGCGCGCCGTGCCCTCCCCCGGGATTGTATACTTTAGCGTACAATAACAGGATGTGCGTTTCATACTGGTCTGTCCAAAACCGTCATTAAGTGACATCTCCCTGAATTGTACGCTTTGACGTACAATAACAGGATGTGCGTTTTATACTGGTCTGTCCAAAACCGTCATTAAAAAACGAAAACGATTTCAAAAACGTATTGGACAAAGGGGGTGACAGATGCGAAGTATGCGGAGAGTGTGGAAAAATGTCAGAAAACCGCATAATTACAGGTTTTTTGACGCTCATTTTATGAAAGGTGTAACAGTGAGGCAAATATGTTACAAAAATATTACGCCGTTTGGTCAAATATTGCAGGTAGACATGACGTTTTTTGGAGTATATAATATATGCACACCAGATTTTTGTATTATTATGACACGATTTGCATGACTGGATCGATGATGGCTTTCCCGGAGACATGGACAGAATTTTTATCTTCGATCAGGTATGCTTTTGTGTAATGCAAAAAAGTGGAGGGACGGTGTGATGAGACAAGATGTTGGCTGTATGATTTAATTTCTATAAGTTATAGAAGTTACAGGAAGTCCGGGGCGATTGAAGGGCCGCGGATAGAACGGAGGGGGAGTTTGGAAACGGTATCATTAACTCTGAAAAAGATAGTCGGGTCATTTGCCCTGGGGCTTGCAGCTGTATGTGTCGCTGCGGGAACATCATTTATTCCTGTTTCCGCTGCGGAGAGTACGGGCGCGTCTTCTGTTTCTGCCTCGCAGAGCGCGGAGAAAGCCGGAAAGACAAATGAGAAGGGGAAAGACGCCAGCAAGGGAAAGAAAGAAGAGAAGGAGGAGCTTGTCACTTTTGACGAGGGGATCGAGGCCTTCTTCAATGATGCCGGCGATCTTTCGGATTCTGCCATTCTCATGTCAGCCCAGAATACGCGGTCGGATGTGAGCGCACTGGATGCTGAGCTCGGCAAAGACGGAAGCAGTGACATCCTTAAGGTTATGGATGCCTATGAGGCTGCGAAAATCGACTATATCATGGCAAGGATCAACAAGGAGCTGTCTTCCGAGGAGAAGAAGAGCGAGAAGGAGACCGAAGCCGTTAAGGCGGCGGGACTGGAGATGTCCGCCAAAGACGGGGTCTGCCATGAGTGGGATCTGCAGAGTGATTATACTCTGCTGATGATTACCGAGGATTCCGCTATCCGGGAAATGATTCCCAGATATCAGATTACTTCCTGTAAGACAGAGGAGGACGGAGTCCTGAAGCTCGCCGTAGATGAGTGGATGACTCAGGGTTATGGCACTGCAGACGGAAAAGGTCCGGAGAATGCCTCCTCTTATATTTATAATTTCTCCCTCTCTTTGAAACGCAATTCAGATGGTCTGTGGACACCTTTCGAAGTCAACGATACGGAAGTGAACTTTAACTGGCTCAAGCATCAGGAAGTTGATCCGGAAATGGAATCCACAGAGGCTCCCGACAACCTGTATCCGGTCAAATCGGATGCGGATGCCGCAGTGACCGCGTACGCGCAGATCGTCACGAATGTACCCGGAGACGGTGACGGCGGGGAACAGGACGGAGCCGCGCCGGAGAAAGCAGCTGTGGCATTTGAGATCAACGAGAAGGCGGTAGTCCTTCCATTCAGCAGGGCGCGGGAGACAGAGGCTGCCCTTTATGCCGACGCGGAAGTGGAGCAGACAGCCGGATCCGGAATCGGGGCTGCCTATTATGACGGCTATAACGCCGATGATGCCATAAAATATTCAAACAAATACTGGAAACACTATAACCATCGTTATTATGATTATAGTCATGTGGGCGGTGACTGCTGCAACTTCGTATCACAGTGCCTGTCCGCCGGAGGTATGCCTCACACCAGCGAATGGTACCCGGGTTCCGTAGCCTGGATCAATGTGCCGGCCACCAGGAAGCACTTCAGCAAATACGGCATGAAGATCACCGCGGATAATTCCAGCGTCAGACGCGGAAACCCTGTCTATTATGACTGGCAGGGAGATGGCATATACGATCACACTGCGCTGTGTGTCGGAACCAATTCCTCCGGTATGCCGATCGTAAATGCCCATACAACCAACGTCTACCATGCACCCTGGAGACTGGGGAGCGGTGGAAGCCGTCAGACGATCCTTCTCAACAGGAAATCTTCGAAATCAAAAGACAGAAATACCTGGAAGATCATCGACGGCAAAGTCTACTATCTGGACGGAAACGGAAAAAAAGTCAAAAAGAAATTTATGACGATTGACGGTGCCCGCTACTATTTCAAACGCTCCGGTAAGAGAGCCTCGGGCTTTTTCGAGGTCGACGGCAGCTGGTACTATGCTTCTGTCAGCACCGGCAAGCTCCTCCGCGGATGGCAGTGGATCGGCGGAAAGCTTTATTATTTTTCCAGGTCGACATGTAAGAGGTACAGGTCCGGCAGACACCTGATCGGCGGACACAGGTATTTCTTCAACACGAAAGGTGTCCGGCTGACGGGATTCTTCAGGTATCACGGCAGGGTCTATTATGCCGGTCAGGAGACGGGCTGGCTTGTTGCCGGATGGAAAAAGATGAACGGCAAGTGGCGCTATTTTGACAGGAGAACAAATGTCATGGCGACAGGCTGGAAGACCATCAACGGGCACAGGTGCTATTTCAATTCAAAGGGATTTCTCATAAAAGGAAAGCACGGCTGATTGATTCCCCGGCGGGCGGCGGATCCATACCGCAGCTCAGAGGAGTCAGGGAGGATTCCTGAAGACCGGCAATCTGCCACAGACGGATACAGCAGAAAAATGATAGATGTGTGCCGCGATCCATGCGGCTGTCTTCTATAACCTGAAGGACGGGAACCCTTGAACGGAGAACTATGAAGGCCTGAAACAGCGGAGGCGCGGATGTATGTATTTGAAAGCCGTGTCCGTTACAGCGAAATCGGAGCTGACGGCAGGTTGACAACGGAAAAACTGATCGATTACTTTCAGGACTGCTCGACTTTTCAGTCGGAAGACCTGGGCGCAGGTGTGGAATACCTGCGGGAAAAAAATCTCGCCTGGATCATTGTTTACTGGCGTGCCGAAATTCAAAGAATGCCCGGTCTTGGTGAAAAGATCAGGGTGGGGACCCTTCCCTATGAGATGAAGGGGGGCATGGGGCTTCGTAATTTCCTGATGGAGACACCTGATGGAGAGAGGCTTGCGAATGCCAATTCCATCTGGACCCTGATCGATACGAAGACATCCAGACCGGTTCGCATCCCACCGGAAATACGGGATAAGTACCTGCTCGAAGAGCGGATCGACATGCACTATGATTCCAGAAAGATACGGATTCCAAAAGAGTCGGGAAATGTGATGCCGGAGATGACCATCAAGGAATATCATCTGGACACAAACAGACATGTCAATAACGGTCAGTATGTGAGACTGGCTGCAGGGCTTCTCCCTGAGGGAGCAGTTCCGAAGACGCTCCGGATCGAATACCGGCGGCAGGCAGTGATCGGAGATGTGATCGTTCCGGTGGTTTACCAACTGCCTTCCGAGCAGGAACGCCGGAAAGCCTGTATTTCGCTCAATGCTGTTGAAGATGGACTGCCTTACGCGGTTCTGGAAATCATCTATAAATGATTCTGTAAAATGTATGATTCTGTGAAATGGACAGGACTTTGATTCATTTGATTAGAAGATCAGCTGGATACCCTGTAACATGTTAATTGCAGTTCAAGGCCTTCTTTCTTAAGTACCATGTGGGAAAGAGGACGACTTTTATTAGTCATCATCATTTTCCGATGATAATTCAGGAAAGGGCAATTATGCTGAAAATTGGAGAAAAACAAGTATTAAAAATAGATAAGCAGGTTCCGTTCGGAGTATATCTCACCGGAGACGTTCCGAATGAGCGTGTGCTTCTGCCTCGCTCCCAGGTACCTGAAGGCGCGGCGATCGGAGATGAGCTGGAAGTCTTTCTCTACAAAGATTCCGAGGACAGACTGATCGCCACCCGCAAGGAACCCAAGCTCACCCTTCACCAGGTGGGTTACCTGACCGTGATCCAGGTCAGCCGCATAGGCGCATTCCTGGACTGGGGGCTGGACAAGGACCTTCTGCTTCCTTATCACGAACAGCCCAAGGAAAGAGTCAAAGAGGGACAGACCGTTCTGGTGGCAGTCTATATCGATAAGAGCGAGCGGCTCTGCGCTACCATGAATGTTTACCCCTGGCTGCGCACTGACAGCCCTTATCACACCGGCGATCAGGTGACGGGCATCGTCTATGAGACCAGCCGCAATTTCGGCGCCTTTGTCGCGGTGGACAGCATCTATTCCGCTCTGATCCCCAGGCGGGAACTGGTGAGGGAGCTGAAGGCGGGCGATGTGGTTCAGGCCAGAGTCACGGGCATTAAACCCGACGGCAAGATTGACCTGAGCATCCGGGAGAAGGGATTCCTTCA
>Ga0256407_10012745_pt1 | contig 11373 bp, 12 predicted proteins | sample RumenRJG_04DNA_FD_193489 | JGI IMG/M metagenome (GOLD analysis project Ga0256407, IMG submission 193489) | Bovine rumen microbial communities from Lethbridge, Alberta, Canada - RJG_04 | ecosystem: Host-associated > Mammals > Digestive system > Stomach > Rumen | place: Canada: Alberta... | reverse complement strand
ATCAGCATCTACATGCCAGAGAACAAGGCCCACTACGTCAAGACCATGCCCATGAAACGGCATAAGCCCATAGAAAAGTTATTCGACGAAGATTTTTGGGTGGCGCAATGACGAAGTCAGGAAAAAGTCAGTTGTTCTCACTCTGTCTTTCCATGTTTGACTTTAAAAATGCACTGAACATTTAGTTAAAATTCCGAATACATGAATAAAACAAATCAAATTTTGGTAGTATATTGTCCGTCACACCTCTCTCTTCATCCGTTGGTGCAGCTGGAAGATGGCGGGCACGAGGATGAGCAGCGAGAAGCCCACCGAGAGGGCCACGCGGAAATAGTCGCCGTTGTAGAGGTCGACGATGCGCATGTCGGCGGCATTGGGCACGATATTGTAGAGGGCGTAGGCCACGGTATTGTTCACCCAGTGCACCATGATGCCCGGTAGGATGCTGCGGGTGCGGTAGTACATCCATCCCAGAAGCAGGCCCAGACAGAAGGCGTGGGGCATCTGAGCGGGGTTCATGTGGATGAGGGCGAAGAGCAGGGCCGACATCACGATGGCCACCCAGTGGCGGCTCATACCCTGAAGCAATGCGCGCAGGATGGCTCCCCTGAATACCAGTTCCTCTACCAGAGGGGCGAAGATGCAGATGCTCAGGTATCCCCAGCGGTTCGACATGATTTCGCCCATCAGTTGGCTGTTGACGTCGGGCAGGGGCACCAGTTCGAGAAACACTTCCGAGGGGATGATGGTTCCCAATGCCGCTATGGCTGCCCACAGGAGCACGCTGAAGGGTCGGGTGCGCAGGTAGTGGGGCGACACCACGCTCCATTTCCGCCAAAGGAAGATGATGAGGGTGATAACGCTGTAGATAGCGCTGATGACGATGAACATGGGTGCCGTCACCTGCAGCGAGCCGTCGGCGAACCCTTTTCCCAGTTCGGCGATGCTTTTGCCTTCAGCGGCAAGCCATGCGAAGAGCACGGCATAGGTGACCACAAACTGTATCACGAAGAAGATGAACAGATAGAGGAAAGCGTCGATAATCCTGTTTCTCATAATTCCAAATCTTTCTCAAACAATTCCATTGCCTTTCTCACATCCTCCCTCATCTGCAGGGCCAGTTCGCCAGGCGAGGCGAAATGGCGCTCGTCGCGCAGCCGGTGGGCGAAATTCACCACCAGCCGCTCGCCATAGAGGTCGGCGTCGTAGTTGATGATATGCGTCTCGAGTGTCAATTTGTGCCCATCGAAGGTGGGACGGCTGCCGATGTTCATCACGGCACGCTTCATCTCCATGGTGCGCTCTACACGGGCGCCTACGGCATAGACACCAGGGGCGGGTATGATTTTGCCCTCGCCAGGGAGGTTCATATTCGCCGTGGGGAACCCCAGTCGGCGTCCTTGCTGGTAACCCTCCACCACCGTTCCCACCAGTGGGTAGCGGTAGCCCAAGAGGGTGTTGGCCCTCTCCACGTCGCCCTCGGCCAGCACCTTCCTGATGGCAGAGCTGCTCACGGGTTGGCCGTCGACGAGGAAGACGTCGCTGCGCACCACCTCGATGCCCAGTTCATGGCCGTAGCGCACATAGTCGTCGAACCCCTCGGAGCGGTCGTGACCAAAGCGGTGGTCGTAGCCCAGGATGAGTTGCCGCACGCCCAGTTGGTCGCGCAGCACCTTCTCCATGAACTCACGTGCCGAGAGCGAGGCCATCGCGCGGTCGAAATGCAGGATGGCGCTGTTGTCGGCCCCTGTGGTGGCCAGGCGGATGAGCCGTTCGTTGAAGGTGTTGAGCAACCGGGGCTGGAACCCTTCTTGCAGCGCCTGCCGTGGATGCACGTCGAAGGTGACGACAGTGGCATCGAGGCCTAGACGGCGGGCTGCCTCCGTCACCTGACGGATGAGGTGCTGGTGACCCCGGTGCACACCGTCGAAGAAGCCGAGGGTGGCCACGCAGGGCCGCTCTGCCCGCTCACCGTTCTGGAGTATGATTTTTCTCATTTTTTCTGTTGTCGTTGACCTGTTTTTTATTTCAGTTTCGCATTCGCTCAACTCCTCTCAACTTGCAAAAGTTGAATTTTTTATTTATCTTTGGGCCATGGAAGCAAAAGGATATCGTGTGAAGCCTTACGGACAGTCCGTGAAGCGCTATGTCCAGACCATGGACCTGAGAGACAATCCCGAGTTGATAGCCGCCTATCGCCGGCGCCACAGCAGTGGCGAGGCCTGGCCCGAGATTATGGATGGCATCCGCCAGGTGGGCATTCTCGATATGGATATCTATATCCTCGGCACCCGTCTGGTGATGATTGTGGAGACCCCGCTCGACTTCGACTGGCAGCAGGCGATGGCCCGTCTGGCCACCCTGCCGCGCCAACAGGAGTGGGAGGAGAGCATGGCCGAATACCAGCAGTGCCGGCAGGATGCCACCTCTGACGAGAAATGGCAGATGATGGAGCGGATGTTCCATCTCTATGAGCCCGGGGAGTAAGTCCGGGTGCCGGTTTTCCGGGGTCAGCCGAGTTGGCTTCTCACCTCCTCAAGGATGGTGAGCAGTTCGTCCATGTGCTCGGCACGCAGGATGGCGATGCGTGTGGAGCGGAAGTTGGGTATGCCCTTGAAGATGGGACTGGCCGCCAGATGGCGGCGGGTGTGCAGGATGCCCCGGTATTCGTCGATGCGCTCCACGTTGATGCGAAGTTGCTCGATGAGCACGTCGAGTTTCCATGAGAAGTCCATGGCAGGGTCGGGCTGTCCGCCATCGAGAAATGTCCTGATTTCCTTGAAAATCCATGGTCGGCCGAAGGTGGCACGACCCACCATCACGGCATCCACGCCATAGTCGTCGAAGGCCCTTTTGGCCTCCTCGGGCGAGGTGATGTCGCCATTGCCGATGATGGGGATATGGATGCGCGGGTTGCGCTTCACCTCGCCTATCATCGTCCAGTCGGCCTCACCGGTGTACATCTGCGAGCGGGTGCGCCCGTGGATGGTGAGCGCGCTGATTCCGCAGTCTTGCAGTTGTTCGGCCAGTTGGCCGATGATGATGTTCTCTTTGTCCCATCCCAGTCGGGTTTTCACCGTCACGGGCACCTTCACCGCCTTCACCACCTCACGGGTGATGTCGAGCATGAGGGGGATGTTGCGGAGCATGCCCGCTCCGGCCCCTTTTCCCGCCACTTTCTTCACCGGACAGCCGAAGTTGAGGTCGATGATGTCGGGGTGCACCTCCTCGACGATGCGTGCGGCCTCGACCATCGCCTCGATGTCGCGGCCGTAGATCTGTATGCCCACGGGCCGCTCCTCGTCGCGTATGGTGAGTTTGTTGATGGTGCTCTTCACCGACCGCACCAGGGCTTCGGCGCTCACAAACTCGGTATAGACCATTGATGCGCCGAAGCGCTTGCACAACAGTCGGAAGCCGATGTCGGTGACATCCTCCATGGGTGCCAGGAACACGGGTTGTGGAGCGAAGGATATGTTGCCTATCTGCATATGCTCAGGATATGTGGTAGAGGTGGTAGATGCCGCCGGCGAGGGTGCGCACCACGCCTTTCATCTCGAGTTCGAAAAGCACGGAGGTGAGGCGTGAGAGGGGCACGCCCGACTGTGTGGCGAGCATGTTCACCTGCAGGTCGTTGTTCTTTTGCAGCGTGTCGACCACGGTCTGCTCGTCGGGCGAGAGGTCGGGGAAGAGTTGCCGCTCGATGCCCTGTTGGTGGGCCGTAGTGAGGATGGCGTCGTTCTCCCATCCCATCTGCTGCACGAAGTCGTGGGCACCGGTGATGAGCATGGCACCATTGTCGCGTATCAGGTTGTTGCAGCCCTCCGAATAGATGGCGCCCACCCGCCCGGGGAAGGCGAACACATCGCGGTTGTAGCCGCGTGAGATATCGGCGGTGATGAGACCGCCGCCGTGGGCCGCCGACTCCACCAGTACGCAGGCGTCGCTCATGCCCGCCACGATACGGTTGCGGCGCACGAAGTTCACCTTGTCGGCGTTGGTATGGGTCATGAACTCGGTGAGGAGTCCACCCTGACTGACCATCTGCTGAGCGGTGGCGCGATGCCGGTTGGGGTAGAGGTCGTCGAGGCCATGGGCGAGTACGCCGACGGTCTCGAAGCCCTGCTGGAGGGCTTGTCGGTGGGCACAGATATCAACACCGTAGGCCAGTCCGCTCACTACAAGCACCTGTGGGCACCACTGCCGCAGGTCGGTGATGAACCGCCTGATGAGGTCTTCGCCATAAGGGGTGCAGCGCCGGGTTCCCACGATATTGATCACGCGGGTAGGGTTGAGGTCGGCCGTGCCCCGGTAGTAGAGTACGAGTGGGGCATCGTCGCATTCGCGAAGCCGCTGTGGGTAGTCGGGATGGCCGATGTGGAGCACCCTGACCTGGTACTTGTTCACGAACTCCATCTCCTCTTCTGCCCGCCGAAGCATCACGTCGGTGTCACGGAGCATCTCTTTGAGCCGTGGCGAGGCGTCGGGCATCACCTCGGCGATGTCCTTGCTATGGGCCACCACCTCGGTGGCACTGCCCACTATCTGGTAGAGATGGTGGATGGCCGCCAGGTTGTAGTAGCCCAGTTTGGCGAGCGCCATGGCGCAGAGGGTCTCTCTCTCGTCGTTGTAGGTCATTTGGTTGGAGGTTTGAGATTGGAGGTTTGAGGTTTGAGGTTTGAGATTTGAGGTTTGAGATTGGAGATTTAAACCTTAAACCTCAAACCTCAAATCTCAAATCTCAAACCCCTAAAGCCCTGTCGTATTCTTCGCATTGGCCGAGGCGCCCGTTCACCAGGCACACCAGCTCTACCTTGCTGCGGAAGGCGAGTTGGCCATCGGTCTTGAAGAGGTCTTGGTGGAACACATAGCGTATGCCTTCCTTGGTAAGGGCGAGGCGTGAGATGAACTCGTCGTCGCAGCGCAAAGGAACCTTGAACTGCATGCTCACCCTGGCCACCACGGCGTCGAAGCCCTTCTCGTGCATCTGCGCGAAACTCAGTCCACGCTGCTTCAGGAAGAGGTGACGGGTGTGCTCGATATAGTGCATGTAGTTGGCATTGTTGACAATGCCTTCGATGTCGCATTCGTAATCGCGCACTTCCATGCGCGTTTCAAAGATATAGTCCATATTTGGAAAAATAGGGGTTGTTGGACGACTGTCAGGACTGTGGCTTGCGCATGTATTCGAAACCAATGCGGCAATGCAAGCAGTCCTTACGGTCGCAGTATTGCTTCTTGAGTTGGATGAGGGCCTGGCTGTCGCCGGCGTTCTCTACCTTGAGTCCGCACTCGCGCCACATACGCACGATGTGGTTGTCCTCGGCCTTCAGCTGGTCGAGCAGGTCGAAGGCGCGGTCGCAGAGGCTGTCGTCGCCCTTGTAGCGGCCATAGGCGAAGAGCAGTGGGATGACGGTATTGATAATGATGACCTGGAGCGAGGCCGACGAGAGTTTCTTCTCTCTCTTCTCGCTCGGATGGCCGAACACGTAGTGGGTTTCCCAGTAAGGAGACACGTTCGACGACAACCGCTCCTCCATCTGCTTCACGGTGGTGCACTCCACGAGTTGGCTCAGTCCGGCCTGGTGGGTGAAGTAGAGGTGGGCAAGTTGGGCGATGCGGATATAGGGGAAGTTCTGCGGCCGCATGCGCAGGAATTTCCACCGCGTGTGGGCGATGGGTTTCAGTCCGAACTTGTGGGCGAGGTAGAGGTATTCGTTGCGCAGACGGGTGAAGTAGCCCTCGCTGAGTGCCGCCTCGCGGTAGCGCTCGGGAAGACTCTCCTCGGTGAGCAGTCCGGCCTGGCCCATGAAGATGGCCTCTATCTGGAAGAGGTCGTCGCGGTGATGGTCGACGGCATGCAGGGGTATGCTCCTGGCCCATTCCTCGAAGGCGTCGCCGTTGACGCCAAAGCCGTAGTTGCGGGCGAGCGTCACGAAATAGCCGTCCTCCCACGACCCGTCGCAGCGTCTCACACGCTCCTTGATGGCCTCGGTCTTCTGCTCCAACCGCTCGGTCTGCAGGGCACTCATCCAACTGTGCACCATGAGACGTGAGAGTTCGGGGATGATGCGGTAGCAGGGAGGATAGTGGTCGGTGGTGATAAGTTCATCGTAATGGGTGGCCACATGGTCGGGCACGGAGAGGAGCATCTGTGGTGGCATCAGTCCGTTGCTGGTCTTCACCGTGGTGTCGGCCACGCCGCAGATGTGCAGCACCACATTGTCGTAGGCCGCGTCGCGGTCATGACCATGGAGGAACCAGTCGCTCGCCTTGTCGTGTATCTCGACATTGCCCACCCACAGTGTGCCGTCGATGCGCACCTTTGCGTTGAAGAAGTCGGGACCGGCATGGCGGTTGTGCAGTCCGGGGTCGATGACTTCCACCGGCCGGTGGTCGGTGGTCTCGAGGGCTCGGAGCGGAAAGAGTTTGTGTTTCCAGCAGTAGTGCAGCAGTGCTTCCATCTCGGGTAGATTGTTCTAACAGACTACAAAATTAGGCAAAAAAGATGAGACAAGCAAAAACTTCGTGTTTTGCTTTGCTTTTTACTCGCTTAATCGAACTTTTGCGGCTTCGCCGCGAAGGTCCTCCCGTTCGGAAATGCTCAAATTAATTTGGCATTTCTCTCACTTAATCGTACTTTGCGGCTTTGCCGCGAAGGTAGGCTTCGGTTCGGAAAAGCAAAAAAACTACGTTTTATTTTGCTTTTCACTCACCTTGCACTACCTTTGCAATATGATAAAAGTGAGGCTCATACCCTATCGGGCGGAACTGGGAACGATATACCACCGGCAGAGTAAGGGGCACCAGTTGGTGTCGCTCGACGGTAGGTATCAGTTCTTCGTGGAGGAGGATATCGACGACCCCGATTTCGTGGTGGTGCAGGGAAAAGGTCTGCGCCAAACCCAAATGTTTCACGTGGCACCTCAGAACACCATTATGCTGGCCACCGAACCCAAGTCGGTACTGGTTTACCCGAAACGGTACCTGCGGCAGTTTGGTATGGTGTGTACTTGCCAGGAGGGTACGAAGCATCCCAACGTTCACTATGGTCCGGCTGTGCTGCCGTGGTTTGTGGCCTGCACCGAGAAAGAGGGGAAATGCGCCTATACCCTCGACTACGACCAATTGAAGGCGGCTTCCACACCCCCGAAGGAGAAACTCATCTCCGTGATCACCAGCAACAAGGCGTTTACCCGCGGACACCTCGACCGCATCCACTTCGTCGAGGCGCTGAAAGCCCATTTCGGCGACCGTCTGGATGTGTTCGGCCGTGGGTTCCGACCTTTCGATGACAAATGGGATGTCCTTGCCCCTTACCGTTACCATATCGCCATTGAGAATTCCTCGCAGCGCTACTATTGGACAGAGAAGATTTCAGACAGTTTCCTCACCGAGACCTATCCGTTCTACTACGGGTGCACCCACCTGGAAGACTATTTCCCCCAGGAGGCCTTCACACCCATCGACATCCACGACGCGCCACGCGCCATCGCCACGATAGAGGCGGCTCTGGCATCCGACCGTTACGAGGCTGCCAAGGCGGCCCTGACCGAGGCCAAGCGTCGGGTGCTCGACGAGTATAATATCTTTGAATATGTGGCCCGACTCTGCGACCGTCTCGACCCCAATGCCCCACGGCAGGAGGTGACGCTACGGCCTTGCCGGTCGTCGAACGACTGGCACAACCTGTATAACTACACGATAGGGCACAACCTCTTCAAACTGAAGATGAAACTCACTGGCAACAAACTATGAGGATGGAGGTGAACGCTGCCTATGGCGGCATGGCGGAGACGATGGCCTCGATACCCGACCGTTTCGAGGCGGAAGGCACCCTGCTCTACAAGGGGCGCAACACCATCAAGCGGTTTGACGATGGTGGTGTGCCCTATGTGGTGAAGCGCTTCCGCCGTCCCATGTTCGTGCAGCGTGTGGTGTATACTTTCTTCCGTCCAGGCAAGGCACGGCGGGCCTATCATTATGGTCTACACCTGAAGCAACTGGGATTCGCCACGCCCGAGAGCATCGCCTATCTGGAAACACGGAGCGGCGGACTGCTCGACCAGTCGTATTATATCTGTCGGGTGGATGACGCCCCGCCAATCTGCGAAAGACTGAACGACCCGGAGGAGTTTGACCGCGTGATGGCGGCCGACCTGGCCCGTATGCTCGCCAACCTCCACCAAAAAGGGGTGCTCCATGGCGATTTCAACTCCACCAACGTGCTCTACCGGCCACAGGCCGATGGCCATTATGCTTTCTCGCTCATCGACAACAACCGCATGCGCTTTTGCAAGGGTGTGCCATCGCTGGCCGACTGTATGGAGAACATGACGCGCTTCACAGGCCGTATGGATCTCTTCGAGTTCGTGGCCAAGGAGTATGTGGCTGCCCGCGGACTGCCCGCCTCTGTCGTCGAACAGCTGATAGCGCAGAAACAACGCCACGACGCACGGTGGGTGCGCCGGAAACGGTTCACGGGATGGCTAAAAAAATGGTTTAAAAAATGATTTAAAAAATGGTTTTGAATCCACCGAGCTCGGTGGATTCAGAATCATCCGCAGTTTTATTCTATGGTTTCTTCTCCTTGCTCTTTGAGTAAGGCTTTTACATGCTCGTAGTCTTCTACGGTGTCGAGTTCGTAGGATAGATAAGGGGTGGTGTCTACCACCTTGAAGATGTGGCCCTGTGGGATAAGACGTTCGAAAGCCCGCTCATAGAAAATATCGATAAGTCCCTCTTTCAGAATCATCGTGTCGAGTTCGCGGTAGAGCGCCTGGCTGTAGGCTGGCGAGAATTTCTCGATGCCCACCGACTCGCCTACGGCATCCTCGATGCGGCAGGTCTTGCTGATCTCGGTGATGCGTCCCTCGTCGTCGACCACGATTTTCATCTCTTCCTCGCCCAAAGGATGGCGGTTGAGCGCCAGAGCGCTTCCCTCCTGTTGCGCCACGGCCACCACGGCCTGCGGATCGCAGTAGATGTCGCTGTCCATGAGCAGGAACTCCTCGTCGCGCACCACCTTTCCGGCCATCCACAGCGAGTAGATGTTGTTGTTGTTGGCATAGTCGGTGTTGTCGATGAAGATGATTTCCATCTGTGGATAGCGGGCCAGCAGGAAATCACGAATCATCTCGGCCTTGAAGCCCGTGACCACCACCAGACGCTCGACACCCACCATGCGCATGGCATCGACGGTGCGCTCGAGCAGGTTGCGGTGCCCCAGGGGGAGCAGACATTTGGGACGGTCGTTGGTGAGGGGGCGCAGGCGGCGGGCCATGCCGGCGGCCAGGATGACGCCAGTGGTGATGGGGTGCTGAAGAGTTGGGTGTTCGTTCATTTTTTCAGGATGGGTTGATAGGGAAGATGGTATGATAGGCGGGAAGAGTGTTTATCGCTTTACGCGCCCGAATGTCTTGATGCTGGTGTATTTGCGCCAGAGATTGAGGCGGCGGTAGGGAGGCACGCCATGACGGCGGATGTAGTCGCGCGCACCCTCGAGCATGCGGTGGGCCACCCTACCGTCAAGGTAGGGGTCGTAGTTGTCGATCACCCACTGCCGGCGCTCCTTCATCGTGTCGTGCTCCATCACCTCGTCGTAGGCATTGAGGAGTTCGTCGGGCGACTTCATGTTGCGCCAGTAAAATTCCTTTGAGGTTGCCCTGAGGGTAATGACGGGTTTGTTGAGCAGCAGGAACTCATAGATGGTCGACGAGGTGTCGGTAAGCATGGCATCGGACATGAGCATGTATTTGGTCACCGAATAGTCATCGACCCACTGGATGCCCTCCTGGCGTGCCGCCAGTTGCCGGTAGGTCTCCACCCATTCGGGTTTGGTGAGTGGGTGCAGTTTGATGAGGATGAGCACGTCGCGCTGTTGGACGAGGTTGGCCAATGCTTCCTCCATATAGGGCAGCGAGGTGAGGCTGGGCGAGAAAGTGGGAGCGTAGAGCAGGATACGGCTCCGACCGCTCTCTTTGAGCAGTCGCTCCCGCTCGTTGTCGAAGGCATGGAGGTGATTGAAAATCCAGTCTTGCCGCGACCATCCCGTCTCGAGCACCTCGAAGTCGCCATATTTCTTGGCAAGTTGTTTGAAACGAGGCGTGAAGAATGGTCCTTGGGTGAAATAGGTGTCGAAGTAGCGTCGTATTATCCAGTGGTCTTTCTTCTCTGTGGCATAACCATGAAAAACCTGTATTTTCACCCCGGGAAGATAGTAGGGAACGATGTTGCCCGGAACGAAGATGGCCTCAGGCGAGAAGTCATAGACCTCCTGCATGACGGTGGTCCACCTCACTTTCCCATCGAGAGGAAAGTGAGGTATCCGATTCTGCCGCACGAACCACAGCACCTCGTTGCCACCTTCGCGTTCGGCCTCCTCGCCGATGGGCGAGAGGATATCGATGGCATACTTGTTCTCGCAGAATAATACGATTCTCATTTTTTCTCTATTCTTGTGGAAAGTGCGGACTTACAGTATCCTTTATAGTTTGTCGCCAAAGCAGAGATCGCCGGCGTCGCCGAATCCCGGCACGATGTACTTGTGCTCGTTCATGCCAGGGTCGATGGTGGCGCACCATACGGTGGTCTTCTCTTCAGGGAAGGTTTTCTTGATGTGGTCGATGCCCTCGGGGGTAGCGATGACGCAGCACACATGGATGCGCTTGGGCGTGCCCTTCGAGAGGAAAGCCTTGTAGCCCAGTTCCATACTGCCACCGGTGGCGAGCATGGGGTCGGCGATGATGAGGGTCTTCTCGTCGATGCTGGGAGTGGCCAGGTATTCCACGTGGATGCCCACCTTGTGGTGCTCCTCGTCGGTGTACTCGCGGTAGGCGCTCACGAAGGCGTTTCCGGCATGGTCGAAGATGTTGAGGAAACCGGCGTGGAAGGGCAGTCCGGCACGGAAGATGGTGGCGAGCACCAGTTTGTCGGTAGGCACGTTCACCTGGGCGATGCCCAGAGGTGTGGCGATGTCGCGCTGTTCGTAGTCGAGGGTTTTCGAGATTTCATAAGCCATCATCTCGCCGATGCGCGTCACGTTGTTGCGGAAGAGCAGTCGGTTCTTCTGGTAGTCTTTGTCACGGATTTCGGCCAGATACTGGTTGACGATGGTGTTTTGTTCGCTGAGGTTGATGATTTTCATTATAGTATGAGTTAAAGGGTTTCACGTGGAATGACTTTCTTGCCCACCATCACGAAGCGGCGGTCGAACTCCTCATGGGTGCGTTTCCAGCGGTTGTGGCTCCACAGGTAGAAGCGAGGATCGCGGCGGATACTTTGCTCGAGCATTTGGAAGAACTGTCGGATGATGGCGTTCTCCTCCATCTGGTTGGGGGTGGTGGTGATGAGTTTGAATTCGAAGATGTAGTG
>Ga0256407_10012744_pt1 | contig 11374 bp, 4 predicted proteins | sample RumenRJG_04DNA_FD_193489 | JGI IMG/M metagenome (GOLD analysis project Ga0256407, IMG submission 193489) | Bovine rumen microbial communities from Lethbridge, Alberta, Canada - RJG_04 | ecosystem: Host-associated > Mammals > Digestive system > Stomach > Rumen | place: Canada: Alberta | collected... | reverse complement strand
ATAATTAAAAATATTAATAATCAAAATTTTATTTTGAGTTTATAAAATAATTAATATTGATTTAGTCAATTCTAATCAATTTTTTTATATTCAAAATTAATAATATTAATTATATGATTATGAGTAAATCAGAAAAAGAAAAATCAAATTATGATAAAAATATAGATAAGTTTAAAAAAAATGAAGATACAAAAAATAATGTAGATCAATCTTTAAATAAAATATACAATGACCTTTCTTCAGAAACAACTTTTTTTCAAAATATAAAATCTAATTTAACAGATTATTACAATTCTTTAAAAAATTTTATAAATTCAATAGAAAATTTAATTCCAAAAATTCAATCTTTATTAAATAAAGAAGAAGAAAAAAATTCTTCATTTAATAAAAATTTAATTAAATTATTATTAAGAAGTGATGAAATTTTTAAAAATATATTACAAAATTTACAAAATTTAATTTTAAATTTTGCAAATCAAATCGAACAAAATTCAATTAAATATCAAAAAATTCAAGAAATGTATAAAAAAGTAAAAGATGATTTTGATCAAAAATATAATATAAATTTTAATAATTATAAAAATTATATTACAATATATAATAAAATTGAAAAAAATTATATAAAGAATGAAAATAACAAAAAAAAAAACAACAAAATAAAAATTATTGATATTAATACTTCATATGATACATATTTAAAAACAAATGAAGAATTAAATAATTATTGTAATATAAATTTTCCAGTAGCTATTGAAATATTAAATGAAAATAAAAAAAATAGAATTCAATCAATTGATTTTTTGAAAGAATCAAAAAAACAATTAATTAAAGCATTTGAATTTTTTATCAATATTAAAGAATTAGAAGAAGAAGAAAAAAAAGAAGAAGAAAAAGAAAAAGAACAAGAAGAAACAAAAAATGGGATAGAAACAAAGGAAATAGAAATAAAAAATGAAGAAAAACAAAAATTTGATTTATCAAAAGTAAATTTTCCTTTTATTAAATATCATTTTTATTTAATAAATCAAATTAAAAAAGAAGAAAATGAATTATCTCACAATTTAGATTTTTCCTTATCAGAAAAAATGATAAATTTAATGGAAAAAATAATAAAAGATTATCCAAATATAATGAAAGATGAATATAACATTGAAAAAGAAAGAAAAAAATTGAAAATAAGAAAATTAATGAGTAATTTAATAGAAAAAAATGAAATTGAAAATAATATTGATGTAACAAAACAAAATTTAAATGATGAATTTTATAGAAATTACTTTTTAAAATATATAAACCAAAAAAGGGCAAAAGGTAAATTTCAAATTAAAAATCCAGAAGCAATGAAATATTTTGGTGAAATTATGAAATATTTATTACAATTTTATGAAAATGATAAAAATTTTGATAATTTAAAATTAATTGTAATTATGAGTCAAACTTATTATTATATTAATAAAAATGGAAAAAAAATTTATTTAATTAAATTAATTAAAGATAATACATTATTCCAAAATTCTGAATTTTGGTTAAATTTTTTAGATCAAATAATTAATAGTGAATTAGAAAGAGAATTAAAAAGAAATAATTATGATGAAAATGAAATTAAAAAGAATATTTCACTTACAAAAATAATGACAATTATACAAAATATGGATGAATGTGAAGTCCCAAAAGAAATTATTGAAAAAACTATTGAAGAATCTTTTAAAAAATATAATTTATCTGAAGAATTAAGAAAAGAAATTTATTTACTTCTAGAAAATATTCAAGAAAAAGAAATTAAAGAATTTGATATAGATAATGAAATAGTTTAATTAAAATTAAAAATAAATTAAAAATTTTTAAGATGAGAAAAATAAAAAAATAAAAATAAAAAACAATTTTTTTTTAACATAATATTAATTTAATATTTAACAAATTTATTCTGAGACAAAAAAATCAATTCGAGCAATTTGAATATAATTATTATTTCCCCAATTATTAATTAAATTTAATAAAACTTTTTTACAACCTCTTTCAATTTTAAATTCTTGACATCCATTATTAAATTCATATTTATTCATAATAAAAAAACCAACATTTCCTTGATTTTCTTTTTCATCAGTTATATCAATTGTAAATGATTTAAGTGAAGAATCAAAATCTGCAATTTTAATTTTAATTGATTTTAAATAATATATTTTATCAAATGAAAATTCAATAAAATGATTTTTATTTCCATCTGAAAGATAATAATTTTTTTGCTTATTTTTTCCTAATAAAATTTCTGGAGAATAATCATAAAAAAATTTTGAATTTTTTGTTATTGTTACTTCTTTATTTATCCAATGAAAATTATTCTTTTTGAAATAATATTTCTTTTGAAATTCAGATAATTTGTTTTCAAATTTATTTATTTCTGATTTTAAGTTATTAAATGATAATTTTAATGAAAAAAAATTTGTATTTAATTTTTTCATTTGTTCTATTATTTCCATATTCTCTATTTTTATATTGTTTTTTTCTAATTTTATATTTTCTAATCTAAAATCTAACTCATTCATTACTTTTTTTAAATTATTAGGATAATTTTCTATATTTTTCTTAATTAATAATGAAATTTCGTTTTTACTATTAGTAGGAAGAGTTATTTTTAATATTAATTCATTTTTTTTTTCAAATAAATTACTTGATGAATTAATTATTTTATTTAATTTATCTTTTAATTCTTTAGATGTTAAATATTTTGAAAAATAATTGTTTAATTTATGGAAGTCGTTAATTGAAAGATTTAAATTAAAATATTCATTTAACATTTTCCCTTTTCTTTCAATATTAATTTTTATATTTTCATTATTATTTGATATTTTTAATTCGAATGTATTATTTTTATTTGAGACTAAAGTTTTTATTATAACTTCTGAATCCATTTTTAAAAATTGGGGAAATGTTGAATATTTTTTTAAAAATTATTTTCTTTATAATTAAGTCTTATTTTTTTAATTATCTAAAAATTTATACAAAAAAAAGTTTATCATTATAATATATATAAAAATCATTTAATTAAATTTAATTAATGAATTAAAAAAAATATATTCATAAAATATAAAAAATATATAATTTTTTAAAATAAAAAAACTAATATCCAAATTATACTTTTAAACTAATTTTGTATTTCCTATTTTTCTTTTTAAAACATTGTAATTTTCATCTGGATAAGAAAAAAATAATATTAATACTTTTGATATGTCTGTTTGAGATGATAATGTTATTATTGAAAGGATTATTGTTCAATTTATTATTGATTTTTCATTTTTTTTTTGAATTGCAAATTAAATAAAAAAATAACAAAGCAAATATTTATAAAATAAAAGCAAAAGAAAAATATTTAGAAACTTTAACAAGAGCAAAAATTAAATTAGATAAAAATTTAAGTGCAGAAATAATTTCTCCATTAAATGAAATTAAAAAATATGATATAATATTTTTAGAATTTTCTATTTGGAATGAACATTCATAAAAAATTATAGTAAATCAATTAGAAAAATTAGTTTTTAAAATAAGAACTATTATTCCTTTTAATACTTATGAAATTTCTGAAATTGGAAATAGTATTGATGATATTAAAAATATTATTAAAGAATGTATTGTTAAAAATGATTTTGCTCAAGAAAAATATTGATAAATGAAAGAAAATACTTTTAAATGGATTAATCAAAATTTAGGAATGGAAAAAATAATAATATTATTATTTTTTATTGTTTTTAAATATAATTGTTGTTAAATGATTTTTTGTTTTATTTTTTTATTTGATTAAATAAAGAATTATTGGCTTAGAAATGGAAAAATTAAATTCAGAATATAAAAATAAATATTTAAATGAGAAAAATATTTAATTATAATACTAATAACTTATAATTTAATCTCATATTATTTTTGAATAATTTTTTAATTTAATTTTATTCATTTAAATAAAATAAAACACATAATATGAATATAATATCATCAAATACTAATCATATAAAAACACGTACATTATTTTTATCAAAAATAAAAAATCCTTCCAAAAATGAAATAATAAAAAAAAAAATAAAAACAATATTTGATTCACCTGAAACATATCTTCGTCTTTCAAATGAGGGACCTTTTAAATTTGTAGTAGGAAAACAATTAAAAGGACCAAGATATGATAATAATAATAAATTAATTCCTTATTCAATAGTAGGAAAATTATATCAATTAAAAAATAAGAAAAAAAATAATCATGAAAATAAATTACCAAATCCATTAAATAGAAGAAATTCAAGTTTTAAACATTTTGGAAGTAAAAAAAGTTCAATAATTAATTTTAATGATAATCATATTAATGATAATGAATTAAATTATATTTTTAATAATTATGAAAAAAATATTAAAAAAAATAGAACAATATCAAATTCTTTTTTAAATGAAATACCAAATAATTTAAATGATACAGTAAAAAAACATTTATTTCTCCAAGAAAAAAATTTCAAAAATAAATATGAAATTGACACTTTCAGAAAAAGATTAAAACATAAAATTCAAAATAAAATAAAAAATAAAACTAAACTATTATTATTATCAACAAGTGATAATTACAGAGAAAAAAAAGAATTAAATGAATATTTAGATAAAAGTGAAGAAAGTAATATTGGAAATTCATTTCAAAATTGGAGTAGCAGTTTAAGAAAACCAAAAAATTTTAAAGGAATAAGAAAAGGAATAATTAATTATGGAACTGATAAAAATCCTTTTTGGGCTCAATTTAAAGAAAATATACCAAAAATTATTGAAAGAATAAAAAAACCAAATTCTATAAATATGAATAATAGTATTTTATATAAGAATCATAGTAATTATATTAAAAGTGATTCTTTTGACTTTTGTAATAGTACTATTAATAGTAAATTTCAAAGTTTTAATAATCAAACTTTAAATATTAGTCAATTGGAAGTTAAAGGAGAAAATTTGTTAGATTTTGAAGAAAATAATATTAAATTGTTGAAAGGAAAAAAAAAAATGGTTAAATTATCTTATGATAAGGATTCTTTGAAAAATCTTAATTTAATTAATAATTGGAAATATAAAGGATTTAATACTTTGGATTAGTTAAATTTTTATTTTTTATTTTTTTATTTATATAAATTAAAATTAATGTGTTTTTTATATTAATTAAAATAATTTTTTTAAAAATATATTAAATATTATCATTATTATTATTAATTTTTATTCAAAAAATTTATTATATAACTCATTTAATTTAATTAAAGCTACTTTTTTTAAATTTTTTGAGTCTTCAAATTTATTTAATATATCAATTTTTTTATTATTTAAAATAACACTTAAAGAAAAAGGTATTTTAAAAGAAGGTCTAATATCAAAATACATTTTATTTTCATAATTTAATAAAAATTCATTTCTTAAAGATAAAAAAAATTTTAATTGTTCTTCATTTTCTTTATTATAAATACATTTAATTATTGGTTTTTCATCTTCTTCTTTATAATTTAAAATAAAATTATTTTGATTTGTAAAAAAATTTATAATTTCAACATTACCTAATTCAATAATAATAATACATTTATTTATACATTTATTAAAATCATTGAAATTAATTACATTTTTTAAATTAACATAAGTAATATTATTTATTAAACCATTATTATTTTCAAATTCATATATATCCAATAAATAATTGATTAATTCAATTTCAAATTTATTAGTTTCAATAAAAGAATTATAAATTGTTTTTAATTCAAAATTCATATCTTTTTCTTTAAAATAATCATTTTTAATTAATTCAATATACTTTAAATACTTTTTGGCTTTAGATAAACTAACATATATTTCTTCTATTTTATCATTTGTGATAATAATTTCATTTATTATTTTAATATTATGATTTAAGTTTTTATGTTTTTCATAACATATAGAACATAAATTTTTAATGCAATCAAAACAAAAATATTTTCCTAAATCAAAACAATTATTACATATAATGTTTAAATTATTTTTTAAATTAAATATATGATTTGAATTAATTTTTAAATGTTCCTTTATACATTTTTCACATATGAAAACCTTACATCTATTACAATAATTTAATTTATTATTTTCATTTATAACAGATAAACATATATTACATATTTTATTATTATTATTTTCTTTTTTAACTTTATTTAAAAATTCTTTTAATGTAAAATTTAAAATATGATTATTCATACATTTTGTCTCAATTATTATAAATTCCTCTTTAAAAGAATTTATTTTAATTAAAGGAATTTTATCACATTTTTCACATTTAAAATAATGACATAAATTTTTATTTAAATCATCACACATTAATTTATATTCTTTTATTATTTAATAAAATTAATTCTAAATATAATAAATTAATTATCAAATTAATAATTATCAGTATTTAAAAAAAAAAATAAAAAAATATGAATCCTCAATCGGAAATATCATCATATGAGCGTTTAAAACTTGAACATCAAAAATCATTAAAAAATAAAGAAGATACAATAATTGATATATTAAACAGTTCAAAAAAAAATCCAAAATTTATTCGTTTATTAGTATATTCATTAAATTCTTTAGAATCAATGATAACACCACCAAATAAAGAAATAAGAGAAAATTCAAAAATAATAATAAAACAAGATGGAATATCAATAATTCATAAAATAGCAATGTTAAATATATCAAATGAAGAAATAATAGAACAAATAGGGAAAATATTATATAAATTAATATCAAATAATGATATAATTGATCAAGAAATTTCTCAAATTTTCGCAGAAAAAAATGGACATGAGGCAATTATTGAAATATTATTAACTAAAAATCAAACTAATAGTTCAATTCATTATATTAAAATTTTAAATATTTTATGTTCAATTCCTCAATTAATTGATAAATTATTAGAAAGTGGTTTAATTGAATCTATTAAATTAGTAAATGATTTATATTCTAATGATATTAATATTATAAATATTAATTTTGATACAATGAAAAAAATAACTAATCAAAAAAAAGGAAGAGATTATTTAATTAATAAAAATTTAATTCCAAATATTTTAAAAAATATTCAAAATTGTTCTGATAAAGAAAATAGTAATTCAGTTATAAATGGATTATATGTTTTGGATAATTTATCAAGAAATGATAATGGGAAAAACGCGATTAAAAATGAAAATTCTATGTTAATTTTAAGTCAAGTATTAGATAATTTTTATAATGATGAAAAAATAATAAAAAAAGGTGCTAAAATTATTAATAGAATTTCTAATGAAAATGATATGATAAATGAAATTGAAAAAATTAAAAATTGTAAAGAGAAAATTAAATCAGAATATAATTTTAATAATTTAGAAGAATTAAAAGAAAGTTTAACTTTAATTTCTAATTTAATGTTAATTGAAGATTTTGTAAAAATTGCTTGTCAAGAAGATAATTTTAAAATGTTAATTGAATTATTTGATTTAATTTGTAATATTGATTTAAATAATAAAGATGATGAATTTAATAAAATTTATTTAATATTAGTTAAAAATTTTATAATAGTTTTTAAAAGAATTTTTATAATTTATCCTGAATGTTATAATGAAGAGAGTGAAAAAGGAAAAATTTGTATTAATTTATTTAACAATATTTATAATTCAATTAAAAAAAATTATGAAAACGTAAAAAATATAATTGAAAGATTAGAAAAAGAAAATGATATAAAAGGAATGATAGAACAAATTAAAAATGTTTTTAAATCTTATTTTTTTATTTATACTGATTTATTTATTCAAAATTATAATATTAAAAAAGAAAATGAAAAAGTAGAAAGTAATTGGATTGGATTATTAGAATACTTGATAGGAAAAGTAATATCAAATGGAAAAAAACTTTTTGAAGTAGAAGAAAAATCAAATTTTGCAGCATCTCAAATATTAAAAATTACAGATGAAACAATAAGAAAATTTCCTAATTTAAGTGAAAATTTATCTAATTTACTTTTAGAAACTTTTGATTATTTAAAAAGTATTTTAAATACAAGTGAATATTTCAAAACTTTATCAAATGATTTGAAAGTTTTATTAAATATGATTATAAGAAATAATAATGAAAAAATTAATAAAATAAAAGAAGAATTAATACCAATTATTATTAATTTTATGAATAAAAAACCTAAATTTAGATATCCAAATTATATTAATTTAAAAATATTAGATATTTATTTATCAAATGAATTCATTAATAATTTATTAAGAAATCCAGATATTAAAATAAATCCTAATTATACTTTAAATTATGTTGATGCAATTAATAGTATTATGATAAAAGGTTTTTATGAGTCTTCAACTGTATTAAAAATTGTTGGAATTGATAAAGAAGAAAAATATGAAAAAGAAGAAGAAGAAGAATTTAATGAAGAATTAGAAATTAAAATAAATAATAAAGGTAGTAATTTATTAAAAAAATTAATTCCTATTGATGAATATTTAAAACAAGTTAAAATTTTTAAAAATAATTCTTCATCATTTAAATTAAATCAAAGTAAAGTTGAAGAAATAATTTCTTTAGAAAATAATTTATATTATCAAATATGTGCTTTGAATATAAAAGAATTTTATGATTTAGGAAGTAATGATGATTTAATGACTTTAAAAGAATTATTAAAAAAAGAGATTTCAAATATTGAATCATTTAAAAGAATAAAATCAAATGAAACAAATCCAAAATATAATGAAATATGTATTTCTTCAAATAAAAGAATAAAATTAGAATTAGCTTTGTTAAAAAAAATTGAAGATAATGGAATAAAAAATTATAATGAAACAAAAGATAATAAATATATTGAAATAATCAAAAATGTAATATCAAGTAATATTTATTTTATAGATAAATCAACAGATAATAAAAATTTAATTGAATTATTAATTCAATTAAGAAAAAATATTTCTTTTTTAAAAGAAAATGAAGATAAATTAATAAATGAAAAAAATGAAGGTACTATAGAAATATATATAAATTCACTTATGAAATTATTCTTAAAATCATTAGATGATCAAAATTTATGTAATGAAATAATAAAAACTTTTATTAATTTTGTAAATATAAAACCAGAAATATGTAATTTATTAATTAAAAATGGATGTCCAAGATTACTTTTACAAATAATGGATAATTATCAAGATAAAAATATTGCAAATGATTCTTTATTATTATTACAAAAAATAACATTATCAAATAAAGAAAATTTACAAATTATTTCTAAACAAAATCTTTTATCAAAATTATTTGAAATAAGAACAAAATTTGCAAATGATGATACAATTACAATATTAACTGATATAATTGCAAATGAAATTATGAAATTATCTGGTCAAGAAGAATTTACTTCTGATATTATTAAAAAACAAATTGAAGAATTTTATAATAATTTAAAAAGTGATTTTAATAATTCTGAAATTCAACAAAAAATATTAAATAATTTAGAAAATATTAATGCATTTACATCAAATAAAAAACAAATTAATTTATTATTAACTGAAGAATTTCAAAATAATTTAAATCAAGTTATTGATTTAACTCAAAAAGAAGAAAAAGTAAGTCAAGTTATAGAAAAATTATTAACTAATGAAATGAGTATATTAAAAAAAATAAAAGAAAATATTTCTTTAGAAGATAATAAAAATAATGATATAATTAATAATACAATTCAAGTTATTAAAAACAAATCAAATTATTGTGATATTTTATTATTATCTTGTAAAATTTTAAATGATTATATTAAAAATGAAGATTTATATAATAAATATCTTAATGAAAAAATTGATGATTCATTTATTGATAAATTATTTGAAATAAATGAAAATTATATTGACAATTCAGAAATAATAAAAGAAATTAATAATTTATTATGTTATTTAGCTTTAAGAAATAATAAATATGCAGAAATTATTGTTTCTAAAGGAGGTTTGTCAAATGTTTTAGAAGAATTAAAAGAAAGTGTTAACTCAAATGATGATAATTCAAAAATTTTAAAATTAAATGCTTTAAAAATGCTTTCTACTTTATTAAATGATGATAAAAATATGGAAATTTTTATTAAATCAAAAGGAATTGATTTAATTAATAATATTATTAAAAATGAATTAAATATTAATAAAAATGAATTTGAAGATGAAAATGAAGTTAATTTATTTAAAACAAAAGAAACTATTAATTTAAAAGATGAAGATGATGTAATATTTGATAATAAAGATAATGATAATAATTTTATTGAAAATGAAAATAATAAATATTTTGTTCATTGTTTAAAAATAATAAATCAAGGAATTAATAAAGGAAGAAATGATTTTGTGGATGAAAGAACTGTAAAAAATATTATATCTTTATGTGATGTAAATTATCCTGATAAATATCTTTTTAATGAAATAAGTAAAATATTAATTAATGAAAATGTAAATTTAAATAATAATATTGAAGATAATATATCTTTAATTAAATTAATTTATGATTATAAGAGTAAATTTTATAATTTTGAAAAAATACAAAATATAATAAAACAAATTGAAGAAAAAATAAATAAAAATCTTGAAAATGAAAACTTTAAAAATAAATTTAAAATTGCTTTTGATAAAAATAAAAATGATGAAAAAGATAAAATTGAAATAATTGAAATTAATAAACAATTAACTTATTTATCATTTATTAGTGAATCTGATAAATTAAAAAATATAATAAATGAATCAAAAGATATAATAATTCCTTTTTACAATGATATTATTACAATATATAAAAATAATGATTCAAATATTGATGAAGGGGTTGTTATTTCATTAATGAAATTAACTAATTATTTATTTGAGAATAATTTAATTGAAAAAGAAAAATCAAATGATTATTTAAACACTATTATCAAATTAAGTGAAAATTTATATAAAAGTGAAAATTATATTTTTGTAAATGAATATAATAAACTAATGGAAAAGTTATTAACAATAAATGGTAAATTTAAAAATGAAGAATCTGAAAACAATTATAATACAGATTTAAATAAAAGATCTGATAAAGAAAATATTTTATTCTCTGAAGCAAATTTAAATAATATGAAAATGTCAGTTAATAATTTAATAAATTTCTTTGAGGATTATTTAAAAAATAAAAATAAACAAAATGAAAAAATAAATAAAATCAAAGAAGATAATTTGGATAAAATAATTTCAAATATAAATGATTATTATAGAACAAATAGTGATAATGAAATAAAAAATAATATAAATAAAAAATTATATGATAATTGTATAGATTTAATTAATGATTTAGAAAAAGAAAATCTAACAGAAAAAAATGAAAATATAATAAATGAAAGAATTAAAAA
>Ga0256407_10012743_pt1 | contig 11374 bp, 7 predicted proteins | sample RumenRJG_04DNA_FD_193489 | JGI IMG/M metagenome (GOLD analysis project Ga0256407, IMG submission 193489) | Bovine rumen microbial communities from Lethbridge, Alberta, Canada - RJG_04 | ecosystem: Host-associated > Mammals > Digestive system > Stomach > Rumen | place: Canada: Alberta | collected... | reverse complement strand
TGAAGATACTACTGAAGCTACTTGCAGAGTTGTTATTCCTAAACTTGATTAAATTAATTTTCATATTTTGTAAAGCAAGTTTATAAAATTTTTTAAAATTACTCTTTTTTAATTTTGTTTTTTTTTAATTATATTATTTTATTTTATGCTTATTTTTTTTCGAATAGGGTTTTTTATCTTTTTTTTTAAGGTTTTTTTTTTTTAACATTATTAATATTATTTATTATTTTTTTTGATTTAAAAAATATATGAAATAAATATGTAAACATTAATAATTTATAACTTTGAAAAATAAAAAAGATAATAAATTGTATTTTATAATATTAAAGAAATATTATATTATATTTTTTAACATTTTATTTAATTTATTTTTAAATTTTTCTATAAATCTATTAAATTAAAAAATAAATATAACATATATATGCCAATAGAATTAGGATTAATTAGAAAGTTTTTATTTTTCCCATTTATTCATCCTATATTTTGTACTTTGAAAACTTTTGGAATAAATAAAATAAAAAATCTTGTTGTTCAAAATCAATATGATAATATATTCCAAATTTTTATTATAGTATCAATTCATTCTTCTCTACTTCTTCAATTTATTCCTGAAATTATATCAAGATCACGTCAAAAAAGAATAAATTTTGAAAAAATATCATATCGATATGAAAATTCTAATTTAATATTAAGAGATTATTCAAAATTTAATTTAAAAATTTTATTGTTAATTTTATTATCAAGTTTATTATTTTATTCTACATATGGAGCTAGATTAGATAATAATTATTTATATTTAGGTCGTTTTATTCTTATGTTTTGGTTGGCTTTTTGGAGTTATTTAATTTTAAATATTAAAATTTCTAGTCATCAATTTATTGGAATAATTTTTATTATAGTTGGAACTATATACTTAATTTTGATAAATATATTTATTAATCATATTAATGATTTAAATATTTTTGATGTTATTTCCTTATTTTTCAATTTAATTTTATTTTGTTTGAGTATTGTTATTAAAAAATATTTGTTAGATAAATATTATGTTTCACCTTTTTTTATATTATTACTTGAAGGAATTATTGGTATAATTTTTGATTTCATTATTATTTCATTTTTAATTAATTCAAACTATATTAAAATTATAGATATTAAAAATTTTTTTATTTTAATTTATAAATCTGGAAATATTTTTTGGGTAATATTTTATTTTATTTTTGCTGGGATTACTGAAATGTGTATTATAATAACAAATTTTTATTTTACTCCAACTATGATTGGAGTTTCTGATTTTATTACTATTTTTCTTGTAGGAGTTCTCTCAAATATTCATTTAAATCTTTATATTGGAATTATTATTATTATTATAGGATGTCTTATTTATAATGAATTAATTATTTTCAAATTTTGTAACTTGGAAAGGCATACCAAAAAATATATTATTTCTAGAAGTATTATTGATATTGCTCTTTTAAATAATGATGAAGACTCTGAAAATGAATCATAATTATTATTTTATGTTTATAATTGCTATTATTTGATTAACATTAAACAAATATATTTTTTCTTTATTTTTGAATGATTATATTTTTTTAATATGTTTTTATTGAATTAATTTTTTTGATTTAATTAATTAGAATTTATTAAATTTTTTATTAAGAATAATTTAATAAAATTGATTATTGTAAAAAATTACAAGTCATTCATTCCTTTAAAAAATTATTATTATGGAAATATATATAAATCCATCAAAAAGAACTAATAAATATGAAAAAGGAAATCAATTTTTTTTAATAAAAAAAAATGAAAATATTGAATGATTCTTTTTAATTGAAATAAATCATATAATATTAAAAAATTAATATATATAACCCTGTTTATTATTATTTAATTGATAAATTAAATCATTAGAAAATATTATTTAAAAAAAATTTATGCAGTAAAATAAATTACTATCATTAAAATATTATAATTAATGAATTTTTTATTAAAATAAAAAAAATATTAATTAAAAGAAATATAATATTTAAATAACATCTATGCCAATTTGGATATAATATATTTTTATGATAATATATTTTTATGGAAATATTCTTTATAATTATCTTTTAATACAATTAATAATATTATAATTCAAGATTTGAATGTAAAAAAAAATAAATCATATAATTTTTATTAAATGAATTATATCTATTATTTTAAATAAATGTTAGTTTCTTTTTATTTTAATAAACTTCATATTCTTGTAATAATTTATGTTATAGTAGAATTTTCAAAAAGAATTATTAAAGAACAATTAAATTCAACAAAAACCAAGAAAAATAAAGAATTAACAGCAAATAATGTAAGAAATGTTCAAATGTTTGCTTCTCATATGCTTATTTTTATTCTATATTTTATTGAAAAAAAACAAAAAAATATTATGGAAGATAAACCAAAAGAAGAAAGAAATTCTGAGTATAGAATTATTTTATTAAAAAATAAAATGAATGCTGAAAAAATTCAAAGTCAAAAAAACAAAGAAAAATATGAGAATGTATGGATTTTAATTATTGTTTGTTCTTTATTAAATATAATTTCTTATTTTCCAATAGATACTATATATGAAAAAATAAAAGTTAATGGAAATAATAGTATTGGGTTTTATATTATTATTTTATTATTTTGTGAAAAAGTTTTGATAAAATCACAATATTCAATTCATCATTATTTATCGACTATAATTTTATTATTTTCTTCAGTTATAAGTTTAAAGAATGCCAAAGATAAAAATGATGAGAAAAATAAAAATAAAATAAAAGAATTATATTCATATGAAAAATTATGTATTCATTTAATAATATATTGTTTATATCATTATTGTACTCAATCATTTTATTTTAATCTTTTTTATTATATTAATGAAAATTATTATACAAGTCTTTATTTTATTTCTGGATTTCAAGGTTTATTTTCTACAATAATAACATTATTTATGGAATTTTATATTTATTTTCCTGCACAAAAATCAATTTTTCATGTAATGAAAACAACTTATGAAGAATATACAGAGGATTTATTTTGGAATTCCTTAGTTTTTATTTGTATGGGAATTCAAAATATTTTAACTGTTTTAACACTTGCTTTCTTTAAACCAAGTATAAATGGAATAATAACAGCAACTTTTCCAATTTTAGAATATTTAAAAAATTGTTTAAGAGAAAGTACATCAAATGCATTTAATTGGATAGATTATTCTAATTACGTAATATTAATTATAAGTGTTTTAATTTATAGTGAATTAATTGTATTAAATTTTTGGGGATTAAATAAAGGGGCAAGAGAAAAAATTATTGAAAGAGGAAAAATGGAAATGATATCTGATGAATTAAATATATTAGATTCATCTTTTAATATAAATTCTCCATCAATTAATTCATCATCTTTAACGATTAATCCCTAATTGGAATAATTTTTATTTATAATTTAGTAATTTTAATTTATTTTTATGAAATATATTAAAATAATTATTTGAAATAATAATAATTATTTTTACTATGAATTTATTTTTTTTTTATAACTCAACAAAAATTATAATTTAGAATTGAATCTATTATTATGAATAACATGTTTAATCAATAATTCACTAGGAAAGTCAAAAATAATAATACCTCTCAGGTTATTTGTTTTATATATAATTTCATTTGTAACAAAAGAAACAAAAGGAGGAGTACTTTTTATTCTTTTATTTTGCATTGAACAATGATTTAAAATTAATTTACTTTTTTTTGGATCTTTTTTATTTACATAAAGTTTAATTAATTTTTTTTTTTTATTTAAATAGAAAGGTCTAAAAATATAAACCATTGGTTTAAATTTATATTCATCTTGCAATAAAAAATGATTAGTTTTATATGTTCTCCATTGAGTTAAATTTCTAAAATTAGTATATTCAATAAATGGATAAATTTTACCTCTTAATAAACTGATTTCAGGGAAATCATTATTAACATAAAAATAATTATAATATTTAGATAAAACAGAATTTAAATATAATTCTCTACATTTTTCTAAATCCATTTCACCACATGAACAATTAGTAAACTGAAATCTCACAAATAAAAATTCAGAAGGATATTTTTTTAAAAAATAAATCATTTCATCTAAAGTTTGATTTAAACTATAAATTGTAGAATATATAGAATGATAAATCATATAATCTTTCCCAGGTCTTAAATCAAAATATCTAATTCCTGCCTTTAATTGATCTTTAATTGACCATGCTTGATCTATCATTCGATATTTTACAACTTTATCATTTGGGTTTTTGAATTTACTTGAACAAGAATTATGAGTTCCTGGAATTGATAAGTCTTTGACGTTAATTGTATCATCTATATAACTCATCCATTTTGAATAATTTTCAGAAAGAATTGAATTATTATAATCTAAATTACTAAACCAAGGATATTTTTTTTTTGGTGTATAACCAAAAAATAAGTCAGACTAAATAAAAATAAATTTTTGTTTTACTAAAATTAATAAGATAAATATAAAATAGCAACTTGCTATTGTAATTTGAATAATCTTTTTTTTCATTAATTTTCTTTGAAATAAATTATTTTTTATCAATAAAATATAACAGTTTAAATAAAATATCAAATTTATTTTCAAAAATTAAAATTATATATTATAATTATAATTATTAATTATAAAATATTAATTATTTTCTATTAAAAATAAAAATCATTTCATTACAATCTTTGGAATTTTGAGTTCAATTAATAATTTTAATTGATATATTATAGAGTAAAATTGAATTATAAATTTTTTTATTAATTTGAAAAATTTATTTTATAAAGCTCAATATCTAATAAAATTGTTAGATATTCCTTTTATTATAATTATTGTATTTATGATATTTTTAACAAAATGTCACTTTATAATTTATTGAATTCAAATTATTTTTTTTAATTTTAGTAAATTTATACACAATTGGAAATTTAAATCAAACTCTTTTATCTTATAGATTTCAAGAATATTTTGAGTAATATGAATTAAAGTTTTATTTTTTTTAATAGTGTTCAAAATATGATATAATATTTTTTTTCGCTCATGAAAAAAAAATAAATTTTATATAAAGTTTTCTTATAATAAATGAATTAAAATTTTTTCATTTCTTTTTCTCATTTAATGAATTATTCATTATATTTTCAATTAGATAAATAAATTCACTAAATAATTATGAAAATTATGTTTAAAATATTATTTATATTTTTAAACATTTTCTCAATTAAATAATTTTAATATTTTAAATCATTTATTTTATTATTTTTTCTAAAAATAAACATATTATTATAATATCTTCAAATAATATTTCAATAATATTTTTATTAATATTTTTAAGAACACATAAAAGATTTAGATTTATTTATTTATTCTCTAATTGAACTTTTGTAAGTTTATATTCTTCTAATTTTTTACATTAAGTATTTTATGAAAATCATTACTTTTATTCCAAAATATTTTACAAATTTCATAAAAAAATCCAAAAAAATCATAACAATAACTATCAATACAATTTAAAGAAATAGAATTTACATCAATTTATTATTATATAAAAATTAATATTAATAATAAATGTTTTTTAATTTTATTAATGATAGTAATTCATGATGTGATTGTAAATCTTATAAATCAAAGGAATTCGAATATATATTAAATATCATTAAAATTTTCCTTTTTTTTAGTTCAAAATTATATTTTTTTGAAATTAATGAAATTTTATTTATATATAGCATAATTATGATAATTGAATTTGATAAATCTATTATGAATTATTTGATTTTTTAAATTATTATAGATTTATTTTTCATTACTTTCTTTTAAATGAATTATTTAATAATATTTTATTAAACATTTTAGAAATAATAAAATAATATACTTTAATTAATTAACAAAAATAATATTTAATTATTATTTTTTTATTATTTATTATTTAAATATAATAATAAATTATATTTCCACATTTTTAAAATTATTTATTAAAACTATTATTTCCAAATAATTTGAATTTTTTATAATAAAATAATCAAATTATTTGATAAATTTCTATATTAATATTTAAAAAAATAAAAAAATGAAAGATGAATATATGAAATTAAATAAAAATTAATTATTAATTTATCTAAAAATATCCCTATTTTCTATAAGAAATTTAATAATATGCTTAAAAAAAATAAAATATAAATGTCAAATAAATATGAAAATATATCTGATTATGATATTTATTTAAATGAAAATAACAATATTGAAGATAAAAAAACAAATCCTTTTACAGAACCTCAGGAACCAAAAACAAAATTATTAGGAAAAAAAGTTTCAAGAAGAAAAGATAATATAAGATGTAAAATTTTGAATCATTTTATAACTTATATTTTTGCTTTTTTAAATAATTATGTTAAAAAAATTTATGCATATCAAAAAGTTTGTTTTATAAAAATTAAATATGAAGATAGAAAAATTATAAATATTGAATCAATTAAATCCATCATGGATCTAACAATTAATGAATTTTGCCAAAAAAAAATATCTTCAAAAAATAAAATATATGATGAAAATAATAATTCTGAATCATTTCAAATAATAAAAAAAGATTTAGAAAAAATTAATTTTGTAAATTTGAAACTTTCAGAATTTTATAATAAATTTTATTTATGTAAAGATTTAGAATATTTAAATAATAATTATGGAATTGATTTTAATAAAACAAAAAATTTTTATTGTTTATTAAATGAAAAAAATGATAATATAATAGAAAAACAAATATTTTATGAAATAGGAATAAATTTAATAGATAAATTTATTAAAACAAAACCAAGAATAAGAAAAAATAATAAAATAGAAAAGAAAAATAAAATTTTTAATCTCGAATATAAAATAGAACATTCAAAAAATAATAATATTAATATAGATATAAGCAATGAAAATGAATTAATAGAAATAAATGACAGTTTAATAGGAAATAATCAAATCAATGATAATATGTCAAAAAAAAAAGAAAATAAAAATTATAATATATTTTATAATATTGAAAGTATTGATGATAAAGATTCATTTTTATTATTTGAAGACAATTTTTCACCTAAATTTGATGAATTTCAAACTATTTTTGATTAAATTTAGAGATAAGAATTTTTTTTAAATATTTATTATTTATTAATAATTAATATTATAAATTATATTTTTTATTATAATTTTTAATTTTTTTATGAATAAAAAATTGAGAAAAAAAAATTGAAAAATATTCTCAAAACATTATTTTAAAATAAAATATATAAAATTTAAAAAAACTAAATGATTAGTTAAATAATTCCTATAATTAATAAAATATGGTAGAAAAAAATAAGTTTAATAGCAATTAAAATTTATGATAATATTTAATTAAATAAAAAAATATATTTTTATATAATGGGAATATCATGTGGTTGTATACCAATGAAAGGAAATATACCAAAAAATTTTTTATCATTTGATAATATAACAAATGAAAATTTTAATAAATCATCTTTTGATTTTAAAAAACATAGTCAATTAGTTTGGGTATGTTTAAATGACATTAGAATATCTCCAAAAAAATATTCAGAACTTTTATTAGATAGTTTATCACTTTTGAAAGAAAAAGAAAATCCTGAAAATGATAATCAAAATAATATTCCACTTCCACAACAAGTAAATACAAATAATTTTAATACTGATTATGAAGAAAATCCAAGAACATCATTAAGAGAATTTTTATCATCTTTCCTTAAATCAAATGATGAAATGTATAGTATACTTCAAGAATTAGTATCAAAATTTAATTCTTTAAGTTTAAAAGAAATAAAATCAATTGAATATGAAGAAGAATTATATCAAGCAATTGATAATTATTATAATTCAAATAAAGAAAATAATAATAATAATAATAATACTTCAAGTTCAACAATTTTTAGTATTGCAATGGATAAAAATTTAAGAGTAATTGAATATGAAATTGATTGTTATACACAACCAGAAATTACAATTTGGAAAATTTTATTAGAACATAAAGAAAAAACAGATGAAATTTTATCTGATGATTATATTAAAGGAATTGCTTATTCTTTTTGTGAAGATAATAATTTAAATAATTTTAAAACTAAAATTTATTTTTTATATGAAGTTAAAATTAAAGATGTTGTTATTACTGGAATTAATCCATTATCAGGTGTTTATTTACCATTAAAATTAGATGAACCTTTTTTTAAAGATATTCCCTATAAAAATAAAATTATTGGAGGATCTTATGTCTATATTGAAGATGGAATTAATGTCGAATTTTTTTTATATAATGGTGAAAAAGTTGAGGAAAATATAAAATTAAATGAATAATTTATTTTATTCATTGTTGCTAAAATAGAAAATTTTTTATTGTGGAAATATTTTATTATATTTATCATTTTAAAAATAATAATTTTATTTTACATGTATAATATAATTAAAAGTATAGAATTAAAAAAAAAAAAGGAATAATATAAATTATTTTTAAATATTAAAAAATGATTATTCTTTTTTTTGAATTGTATATTTTTTTGAAGCAAATGGAATAATTTTTTTAATATCTTCAGATGGAGTTGTATAAACATATTTTACATTAATTGCTTTTTCTTGTTTTTTCTTTTCAGTTTCCTTAGTATTAATATTAATATCTTGATTATCATCTTTTTTAATTATAACTTGTTCACTTTTATTTTTCCAAAATTCAATAATTTTTTTTAAATTAAAAGTATCAAAAGTTTTTAAATTAAAATTAATTATTCTTTCTTTAATTCTATCTTCATCAATAGTAGTTAAATTTTCATTAATTTCTTGAAAGGGAATTTTATATATTTTATTAATATGTCTTTTTGCCATTTCATCTTTATAATTTTTAATTGCTTCTAAAAAATCTTTTGTTTCTTTTTGACTTTGAATATACTTTTTTTCATTATCTTTCATTGATTTATATAATTGTTTTCTTTTTTCAATTGTATCTTGATAATTTCCAATTGGTTGTTTATTAATTGTTTCAATTTCTTCTGATTTTTCTTCTTCTGGTTCAATTAATTGATTATCATAATTTATTATTTCATTTAAATTTTTTTCTATTTCTTCTTCATCTAATTTTCTTATTTTTACTCCGTCAATTATTTTTTCAATATTTTTTACTAAGGCATTTCTATTTATCATATTTGGAGGAAAAATTGATATTATTTTCTTTTCTAAAACATGTTTCCATGTTGTAAAAAAATCTTCTTCTTTTTCTTTTTCTTCTTCTTCTTCATTTATTTTATATTGATTTGGATCTTCTAATAAAAAATTTATATTGTTTTTTTTCTTTTTTTTTTTCTTTTTTTTAATTGGTTTTTTATTTTTTTTTTTTTTTCCTTTTTTTTTTTTTTTTTTTTTTTTTTTTTTTTTTTTTTTTTTTTTTTTTTTTTTTTTTTTTATTTTTTTGTTTTTTTTTTAGATTGAATATTTTTTTTGATATTTTATTTAATGATTATATAATTACTTTATTATGAATATTTCTAGTAATCTTTTTGGGGAAATTTTTCTTTTTTTGGAAATTGATTTATTGAAAAATATTGTAAAATATTCAAAAAAATATCAAAATATGATGAATATTCCTAAATACTTATATTTTTTTTCAAATTTTATCAATCATCAAATAATTGATTTATGTAAAAATACATATATCAATGAATCAATTAATAATTATTTTACATATTTTTTAGGAAAAATAAATAATAAAATTGATAAAATAACATTTTATAAATTTATACAACAATATTCAAAATATCATTCAATTAATATAAAATTTAATAATAATTTTACAGATATAATTCAATATATAAAAAATAACTTAAATATAAAAATTGAAAAAATCCCAAAAAAAATAAATTATTTTAATGATATCGAAGTAATTAAAATTCATTTTAATAAAAATTTTAACTGTATAGAAGAAAATGATATTCAGTTATTTAAAAAGTTTATGAATAAAATAAATCCAAAAGTTTTAGAAGAAATAATAATTGAAAATAATAATAATAGTTTTATATTGGATTATCTTTTAGAAAAAGAAACATTAAAATTATCAAAATTACTATTTTTAAATTTAGATGATTCAATTGAAATTCATGAAAAAGTTCAAAACATTATTCAAAAAAATAAAAATAATTTAATTTCATTACAATATGTTACAATTGATAAATTAAATAATCAATTTGAAAAAATTTGCAAAAACTTAAATAAAATTCAAGAAATTAATATTGGAAAATTAGACTATTTTCTTAATTGCTTTTCAAAATTATTAATTCAGATATCAAATCTTTCTTTTAATAACCCAGATTATTATATAAAAGAAAATATTAATAAATCAAATATTCAATATTCAAATTTTATTAATATTAATAATCAAAATAAAAAAAAAGTTGAAAAAAAATTAAACCCTTTTTTAAATATAAAAAATCCACCAAATAGTTTAATTAATCTTAAAATAATTACTTTCAGTTTTACAGAAAATACAAATTATATTTATTATCTAAAATTAATTGAACAGAATAGATATTTAGAAGAGATTAATGTATCAATATCTAAATATCTTCCTATAAAAATAAAAGAAAAGTTTTTTAATATAATAAATAATCTTCCTAAACTAAAAACTTTTTCAATACTTGATGGAAAATTAATAAAATATTTGAAAAATAAAGCACTTAAAAAAATAAATATTGATAAAATTGAAAATGATAATTTAAATTTATTATTTGAAAATTGTTTAAATATTAATTCAATCATCTTAACTAGGAGTAATATAATAAATATTAATAAAAATATAAATAATATATATGAATTAGTTATTTATAATAAAGAAATTAAAATAAATTTAGAAAGTTTAATTTGGGTTTTTTCTCAATATAAATTAAAAAAATTAGAAATAAATATATTTGAATTTGATGAAGATATTGAAAATGAAGTTTTTGATATATTAAAAAAATTTATTAAAGAATTTGAACTTTTTATCAATTTAAATACCTGCATTTTAGTAATAAATGATTTTGGTAATGATATTAAAAAAGAAATGATTAAATATTTAAATGAAGAATTTTCAAAATTTCCTTGGAAAAATTTAAAAGTAATTAATCAAATGAATAACAAATAAATTTATCCCAAAAATGTATGAATATGAAAATATCAGATAAAAAATCATAAAAAAACAAAAATAAAAAATAAAAAATAAAAAAAAAATAAAATTAAAAAAAATCTCAAATAAATAAAAAATTTTATTTCATTAAAATTTTATATTCCATAACACCCTAATAAAAAACATAAAAAA
>Ga0256407_10012740_pt1 | contig 11377 bp, 5 predicted proteins | sample RumenRJG_04DNA_FD_193489 | JGI IMG/M metagenome (GOLD analysis project Ga0256407, IMG submission 193489) | Bovine rumen microbial communities from Lethbridge, Alberta, Canada - RJG_04 | ecosystem: Host-associated > Mammals > Digestive system > Stomach > Rumen | place: Canada: Alberta | collected... | reverse complement strand
TCCAATCTCCAGTTTACAATATCAGAGAAACTCGTCGTTCCAGAATAAGCATTCCCATATCTAGCACCATCGTTGTATTTTGAGCCGAGAACAGTTGTATCTGTTATATCAAGGTCCGCCGATACCGGAGAAACGCCCCCTACAGTTTTCTTGATTCCTGGAGCGATTTTCTGTCTGAGTACGGTTACATCAGAAGACAGCCATTGTGTACTATCAGTCTTTCCTTTATGTCCGTACAGGCTTACCGCTTCCGCGTTGCTGATGATCTCGCAATCGCCATTGTTATCTGCCATTCCGAGTTTCTTCCTTGCAGTCAAACTGGCAGTCTCATTCTTCCTGAGTCCAAGCCCGTATTTGTCATAAAACGGCATTGCAATATTGTTAAGTGCAGTGTCTTCTGTATTACGCCACGTATCTACAAAACAATTGTAGCCAAACCTCATCGCCTCACCAGGATTCAGATAATATTTTTTCGTATTCGAATCATAATGAATCGCCGGATGTGTGCTTCCTTTCCCCTTTGGGCTAGAGACTTTGAATGTCAGATGATCTATACCGCTTACAGTACTTTTTGTAGCAGCGACATTGGCGTTGACATATGTTATTTTATTATTTCCATCTTTCACAGTGACGAGCCTGTACTGATCGAACGAACCGCCCGCGTACTGCGAATCCACTCCGCTTTCGGTATCTGCATTATTAACCATGCTATTGTAGGCGTGACCAGAATAGAAGGTTACGCCGTTTTTTTCGCGACCTTCCGGCGGGCTATGGTATGACCCCGTCTTGCCGTTGACGTAATCCTGATCAGCCATGCTTGAATAATGGAATCCCTTTGGCAGTGTATCCTGCAGATCCTCCAGATATAAGCGTGCGTTTCCACTGTTATACAGTACGGCATAATATGTTATACAGGCTCCTGAGTTATTTGATCCGTTCTGATAGTACCAGCGGGACTCATGCGAAGAACATTGGTACTCATTTCCATATTGACTCGAATAACTGGTGGTTTGAACCCATCCTGTATCATAAACGCCCTTCTTTAGCACAGCTTCCGCCTGATCAATCAGCTCATGTGTTACGCTGTCAGGGATACGGTCAAAATAGAATGTATTATATATGTTTCCACCGGCTACCTTCTTAATATAAGCATCCCAGTGATTGTCCGGTTCACCGTCTTCGTTCACATCACTGCTGCCTGGGAATTTCAGTTTTACTACGATGTCCATCTTGCCCTGTGGAGCGAATTTAATCTTAAAATCATTGCTCCAATGGATATAGTACTGACCCTGGGATGCGGTATCTGCACCAGTAACCGGCTGTATGCTGTTCACTTCCCAGTAATCCGATCCAGGTGTCAAACACTCGGAACCTAAATCATCTGCTTCATAGGTAACGCTCGTTACATTATCTTTACTCCACGCGAATACACCGGCTGTCGAAGGAAGGTCATCATACATGTGACTTCCATCGATAACCATTTCTGAATCGCTTGTGTTTTCCAATGTGATTCTATAAGTGGCCTCATCTCCGTCTGCAATCATGCTGTGACGAGCAACGCTTCCGTCATCATTTTGAATTTTCTTGGAGAACTTGATGAGGCGACCTCCTCCACTGACAGAGTCATACAGCCTGTGCGTCTGGTGGTCTCCCAGCCAGCCCTCATTGGAGATATTTATCTTTGTCGCTGTTGTTCCATCATCACCCGGTGTCACCCCTCCGGCCAAAGTAACATCAACCAGCGCCTTGTACTTAACCGTTCTGGCAGCTTTCTGAGGAGTTACGTTTGTGAAGTACCATTTGATAAGTGTCTCAAAACCGGATGATGTCGGTGTAACAGTTACAGTATCCGCCACAATTCCGTTGGTCTTCAGATTCTTGTATATGCCCGGTTTGTTTATGACATAATATGTCACCCCGTTCTCTACATATGTCGGCAGATTAAGTCCTTCAACAGCAACTTTGACAGAATCACTGGTTTCCTGCCATGTCGCTCCAAGGATATCTGACTGTTTCACCAGCAGGACCTGTGAACCCTGAATCTTGTCTACCAAAGGTAAAACATCATAAGTACCTCCGGTATAATGCTCAACCCACGAATTCCCTTCATCCTTGTAGTTTGTAAAGGAGAGAGTGTAATCTACCGAAGTGTGGTTGACGATATCGATATTATCCTGAACTGTTTTGCCGTTATATGTAGCATATTTGTCAAAGGTTAACGATGGCGTAAAATAGCTGCTGCTTATTGATGCTTTTTTAATCTCGGTCGTACCATTGTGTCCATAAGCATACGCAGTGTTATTCCAACTTACGCGGTCCGCGTAGTATTTGCCCGGGTTGTCCCTTTCAAGCATCATCGTGGTTTGCTTGGCATTTGCAGGTATTTCAAACAGAACTGTCTGACCGCCGTAGATCACAAAATCATCAGGAAGATCCCAGGTCACTTTATACCTCGGCCTGTATGTGACCACATAACCTATTTCATCAAAAGCCTGTTGCAGTGTGCTGTAATTGCCACCGTCTCCAATAGTGTATTCGGACACATCACTTCCATTGCCATGTTCATCTACTTTCAGAACGAGTTTTCCATTCTCATTCCAACTCAGGGTCATCTTTGCATCAGAAGTAATCACGGAACTATCCGTGCTTTCACAACCGCTATACGGAACATTCACACCTGTGTTCTGTGATACAAGATGCGTTTCTTTACCATTAACATCTACGGCAGTCTCATCAACAACAGTGCACAACGTGGCCGGACTGATTTCTATTTTCAAATACTGACCAAACTTCTCATCATTGAACATTGTCATGATATTGTCAGCTTTAATGTAAAGGGCGTTGTGAAGTTCATCCTCAACTACTCCGATCTGACGGTTTGAGATGATTCCTGTGTTAGTGAACGATATATTGAACTTGCTGCTCCCGCCAAAATAATAACTGTCATCCGGTCTCGGCCTTCCTTTTGACATCGTAAGTCCACTCGGCACACTGATTGTCATAACCGGAGAATCGGCATTGCCTATTTTATCTCCGCTAAACGAATAGTGTCTGGTAGTATCAACATGATTGTTAATGACTGATGCCTGTTTGACATACTCGTCTGTCTCTGCTGTCAGTTCGACCTCACCTTTCAGTATCTTAAACAGTTGGGACTCTCTATCCACCATTATATTGTTATTGGAAACAGTAAAGCTGACTGTCTGGTTGGCCAGTTGTGCAGTCGGATAATTGTCATCAGACTGCCATTTTGAATTTTCCTTACGCCAATGCACTACAACCAGAGATTTACCGGTTTCGTCCTCTTCAACAGTCAACTTGATATTTTTAATCCTTACTCCACTATCAGATTCGTGTTGCACAGATATCAGCTGCCGGTCAACCCCGTCAATCGTAACGTAAATAGTGGCATACTCAGAACCGAAAGAATTTGATGTAGAGGACCTATACTTACCGTTTTGAATTGCCTCTATCACTTTAGGATCCCATATCAGATCGTTCGGCAACTTGACTGTATCCGCAAAGTCTACATAACAGACATAATCTTTTCCCTCGTTCTTGTCAGTATCGTTTCCGCTGTTCATCTTGATCGACCAGGCAATATAGTTCTGCACGTAAATATTGCTGTCAGCAGTACCATCAGCCGAATAACTCGGTCGATAGCTGTTGCTGCTGGTTGGTGTGTTTTTTATCGCCTTCTTGGTCGTGAAATTAACCGGCTTTGTTCCCCAATGAAGTTTCAAATATTCCTTTGGATCCGTAGTCTTTCCTTCGAGTCTTTCAGCTTCTTCTTTTTCCAAAGACTCACTCCAGACATATAAATCGCCTCCCGCGCTCTGCGGAGAAATATATTGCATGGCATTCCTGAACGCAACCGTATCACCCGGTCTCCATCCCTTGATATCATAGTAGAAAATACCCGGCTGATCCGTCTGTACCACGGACATAGGGAATTCCGCGCCCGTATCGTGATTTACAACAGTGTAGTTCTTTCCGATACTATAATCGCCAATGGCGTATTCATCACCTGTAAATGCAAAGTAAATCCTTACCACCCTATCCTGAAGATCAATATTCGACATGTTGTCCACCGCGACAGTGAATGTAGCCGGTTGACCTGTAAGGTACTGATATACCCCGTTTTCCTGACCCAACGGACCCGCTGCAACGTCCACGCTAAAATGGAACATGGCAGGATTTCCCTCAGCATCCGTTCCCTCAAGCGGCACGCTTGTCCGTAGTCGATCGACCAGTTTTCCTTCCTGATATTCTTCAATCAGAGGAAAATCACATGCAGTTGAAACATACGCATAGTCTTTCGGATCGATTTTATCCGCATTGTTGACCTGTGTAATTTTACTTTCGGTAAATGCACGCGCTCCAATCGACATGTGCTCCGAATCTTCAATGGTTAAAGACTTGAGATTGTCTGCTTTAGCAAAAGCCATCTCACCGATCTTCGTCACATTATAAGTCTCACCGGCAACCGTTGTGATTGAAGCAGGCACTGTGTACGATGAGATTTCACTCGGTGAGGCATAAATCAGACTGGCAGTATTGTCATCATTCAACTTATACAGACAGCCATAGGAATCAACGTAGTAATCCCCTTCCAGATTCTTGAACGGTCCAAATGATGATCCGCTCCCTCCTGCCTTTGTTATGGTCAGATCGTTCGGACCATTAAATGTGACATTGGAAACTTTTACGACTCTGTCGAACCAGTCTCCGTCGAGCGTGTCGACCTTGTCTCCGAATGTATAGTGCGTATTCTTGCTGAACGCCGGAGTGTTATTTGACGGCAGATCGGTTTTGGCACGATTAACCGTAACCTTATTGATGCTGCTGGCGGAACTGAAGGCGTTTTCTTCAATTACCAGAGTCTTGTCATCTCCCGGGTCGTTGAATACAAGTTCCATTAACTGCGGGCTGTAATAGAACGCACCGTTTTTTATGGTTGTACTGCCATTAAAGACTGCTTTTTCGAGACCGTTGATGTTAGAAAAGGAATAGTACTGAATCTCTGAAACACCAGCTGGGATTACAACCTCTCTTACTTCTGTATCTTCAAAAGCATAGCGCCCGATTGATTTCAGACTATCAGGCAAAGTTAAATATGCGAGATTATAGGCGTTCTCGAATGCATTGTCCCCAATGGTTTCCAAAGATGTATCTTTTAAATCAATTGCTTTCAGTCTACTTCCCTTGAACGCCCCGTTGCCGATTGTTTTCAACTTGCTTTTTCCGGACTCACCTGTCTGGATTTCGATTTCCGTGGCGCTTTTCATTCCGATGGAATTGTAATAATCGCAGTAAAAGGCGTTAGCGCCAATTGCGGTAATCCCCTCAGGAATCGTGATTTTATTGACCTGGGTTGCATATTGTGAAAAAGCGGCTCTTTTATAGAAGTCTGCAGGTATCGTACCGGTACCCGTAAATTTAAGTTCATATTTGCCGTCCGTTTCAATGATCTCCCATGACAGGTTGTCATTGATCGTTTCTGAAGCTATCACGGTACCCTCTGATCTCGTACCCATGCCCTTCAGAACATTATTAAGAAGATTATTTATGCCATCTGCCTTGCCTGTTATTTCTTCAGACACAGCTGCATCTGTACCGGTTTCCTCCGCTTCAGGTGCTTTCCACTGTACTTCTATTGCATTGATATCAGAATCGTCGTCTTTCTGGCCATCAACTACAGCTTCAACTATCATATGCAAAAGCTCCGCATCCTCAGATGCGTCATTTTTTGCGTCTTTTTCGTTCTTTGGATCTTCCGTCTCAGATATGGCTTTTATTACGTCTTCCTCGAGTACCAGCGGTACATCGAATTTATATTTTGAATCGGAAGGAATCGTGAATTCAAGATACCGAACTTTTTCATCGGAGTTCGGCTTGGCCTTTTCAGTTACTAGTTCTGCCTTGACTTTGTCAGCGTCCTTCGTTTCATTATCCAGGGTGATGGTATCATCATCTTTCAGATCTTTAACGGTGACCCTGTCGCAGATCTCTTTGACTTTATCTTTCTTGTCTTTGTCAAAGAAGTCTTTATCATAATTCCAGAAATAAAGACGCACTACTGCATCGCCTTCTTCATTCGGATTAACAGCTGATACAGTAACTTCGTGTTCCTTATCCGCAGGGAGTTTCTTGCCTTCAGCCTTATCCTTCAGCGTTACGCTGATGTCCTGATATTCTGAATCACCATCAACATCCTCCGCGTCTGTCTTGTCCGCATCTGCATCGTCTGTCTTGTCCGCATCTGTTCCGGTGCTGTCCTGTTTCGCCCCGTCGGCTGGTTCTTCCGAAACATCAGAATCCTCATCCTTCGCCTGTTCCCCGGCAGGCTCGGTCTGTGTTCCTGCAGATCCATCCGGTGACTCTCCTTCAACAGTCTGCTGCGGTTCATCGATCGCCATTGCCTGTATGCTGCCTAAAGGCATCATGGTGAACACCATGCATACTGATAATGCGATGACAACTAATGTCTTCATTGCTTTCATGTCGTAACCTTCCAATCCTGAAAATCTACCTTCTCAAAAAAACGCCAATACACACCGAAATAAGATTCAGCATGTATTGGCGTATTTGCCATCATCGGAACCAGTATTATCTGATGTAATGTCCGCACCTAAAGTGTCCTGGTCCGCTTCGCCCGCAAACCAGTTTCCAGTAAATAAACAAAAAGTCGTTAACGCCAGCGCTAACGACAGTAAAAAAACAACTAGCCTTCTACTTGTGGTCATTATACCAGCCTAATCCAATAATAATAGATAAAACTAAGATGCCCCACTTGGATTTTCCCAAAGATGACTAGTACATTATAATACAAAAGATACGGTTTGACAAATATTTAACTTATGTCAGGCGAAATATTCTCAAAACTCCGCCTTCCTGCTCCTTCCCATGAGTGACTCAAGGGCCTTCGGAGCAGTTATTTCTCCCTTTGTTACCTTATATATAGCCTCGGTGATCGGCATCTCAACGCCCGCGATCTTCGCAAGCTCATAAGCCGCTTCCGCTGTGAACATTCCCTCAACAACCATTCCTACCTTGGCGATGGCGTCTTCAGGACTCATGCCCTCTCCCATGAGGATTCCGCAGCGGCGGTTACGGGAGTGCATGCTTGTGCAGGTAACGATAAGGTCGCCCGTACCTGTCAGGCCGGCGAAGGTTTCAGGCCTTGCGCCCAGTTTCAAACCGAGTCGCGTGATCTCAGCGAGACCTCTCGTCATAAGGGCTGCCTTTGCGTTATCTCCAAAGCCCATGCCGTCGGATATGCCTGCGCCCAGTGCAATGATGTTCTTCAGTGCGCCGCCAAGCTCAACGCCCACCACGTCGTCGGTCGTGTAGACGCGGAAGCGGTCGGTGATGAAGAGGTCCTGTATTGCCTTTGCGGCTTCCGGATTATCCGAAGCAGTCGCTACTGTTGTAGGAAGTCTGCGTCCGACTTCCTCAGCGTGGGATGGTCCTGAGAGAACGACGTATCTGTTCAGGAAGTCCTTGCCCATAACTTCTTCGGCGATTTCAGACATCCTCTTGTGAGTGCCCTTCTCTATGCCCTTTGCGACATCGATTACCAGAGCGTCTTCTTTGATGAAGTCCTTCGCGGAATCGAGAGCGCTCCTGAAGTGCTGCGCCGGCGCAGAAAACAGTACGATATCCGCATCCTTCAGCGCCTCCTCGCTGGTGTAAGCCATCTGGATGTTGTCTGACAGAGGAACGCCCGGAAGATAATCCACGTTCTCCCTGTGCTCCTCCATGGATCTCAGGTGCCTCTCGTCAACGTCAAAGATCTTTATGTTATTTCCTTTTTCAGCTACTACTGTGGCAAGAGCTGTTCCCCAGCTGCCTGCTCCGATTACGCCTATATTACTCATCTTCGGATCCTCCTTCGTCAGGTTCTGTCTCAGTTTCTTCCTTATTCTTCTTCTCGAAGATACCCATGATAGGCTCTTCTCCATGTATCAGTCTTACTATGTTGGCCCGGTGCTTGATCAGCATTATTATCGCCATCACACATGCAAAGACAAAAAATCCGGGCTCGAGAAATGCCGACAATACTGCAAAGGCAATCGCCCCTACGATTGATCCGACGGACATTCTCTTCGATGTAAACACCAGAATGGCTACGATTACAAGCGCTATCAGAGCCAGAAGCGGATTGACCGCAAGCACTGCTCCGAAAGCTGTCGCTACGCCTTTGCCTCCCTGAAATCTGTAGACGATAGGCCAGACATGTCCGAGGAAGACGCAGAGCGCGCATAGATAAGCCGCTGCAGGTCCGCCGATCAGCATGCCGATAAGCACTGCGACCACGCCCTTCAGGATGTCGACGATGCAGGTGATCGCGCCGGCCTTTTTGCCCATGACGCGCAGAGCGTTTGTCGTTCCGGCGTTGCCGCTGCCTTCCTTCTTGATATCAATGCCCTGCCGTTTTGCCATTATCGTCGACGGGGAGATGTTGCCGATGAAGTAGGCAACCAAACCAAGAATGCCGAGCAGTACGACGTCGGCTGTTCCTATTCCACCCATGTTAAAACTCCTCCTCTTTCTCGCCTTTCTCGCGGAAGACGAATTTAAGTGATGTTCCCTCGAAACCAAAAGCTTTCCTGATCTGGTTCTCCAGATATCTGGAGTACGAGAAGTGCATGAGCGGTCTCGAGTTTATCTTGAATGAGAACAGCGGCGGTTTTACGCCGACCTGTGTAACATAGTATATCTTCAGTCTCTTTCCCTTGTCGGAAGGCGGCTGCTTCATCATAGTCGCGTCGGTGATGACTGTGTTCAACTGTCCGGTCGGCACGCGCATTGCGCGGTTCTCGGAGACGACCTTGGCCATGCCCATGACCTGATCGACTCTCTGACCGGTAAGGGCGGAGATGAAAATCGACGGGGCGTACGACATGAATCCCAGCTCAGCCTCGATGTCCTCTCTGAACTTCTTCATGGTATTCGTCTCTTTTTCGATGAGGTCCCATTTGTTCACGAGGATCACGATGCCTTTGCCCGCCTCGTGGGCGATTCCGGCGATCTTCTTGTCCTGCTCCGTGACACCGTCCTGGGCGTCGATCATGAGCATGCATACGTCGCAGCGTTCGATCGCGGCCACAGCTCGGATGACGCTGAACTTCTCTATGTCTTCGTTGACTTTGCTCTTGCGGCGGATACCAGCCGTATCTATCAGGGTGTACCTGTCGCCGTCGAATTCGAATGGCGTGTCGATTGAATCTCTCGTCGTTCCCGCAATAGGTGAAACGATGACGCGGTTCTCGCCGAGGATCTTGTTGACCAGCGATGACTTGCCGACATTAGGCTTGCCGATCATGGCGATTTTTATTGAATCGTCCTCCTCTTCGCCGGCGCCTTCAGGAAAGCTCGCGACGATCTCGTCCAGCAGGTCGCCCAGGTTCAGCATGTTCGCGGATGAAATCGGAATCGGCTCTCCAAGGCCCAGCTCGTAGAAGTCGTAGAAGTCATCCGGCAGGTTCTTGTTGTCAATCTTGTTCACGGCCAGAACGACTTTTTTACCGGTCTTCATGAGCATCTCGCCGACCTCGCGGTCCGCTGCCGTCAGGCCTTCCTTGCCGTCCACCATGAACAGGATGACATCGGAGGTGTCTATCGCCATCTCCGCCTGCTCTCTCATCTGAGCAAGGATTATGTCCTTGCTGTCGGGCTCGATTCCGCCGGTGTCGATCAACGCAAAATGCACCCCGCACCACTCGGCTTCCGCGTAGATGCGGTCTCGGGTGACGCCCGGCGTGTCTTCGACAATCGAAAGCCTCTTGCCGACCACTTTATTAAAGAATGTGGACTTGCCCACATTAGGGCGTCCTACTACTGCTACCAGAGGCAAACTCATTCGAATATACCTTTCGCAAAATCTTCAGGATCGAATTCCTCCAGATCCTCTATTCCTTCTCCCAGGCCCACGAACTTGACCGGCATGTCGAACTCATCGGCGATGGTCAGGACGATTCCGCCCTTTGCCGTACCGTCGAGCTTTGTCAGAACTATGCCCGTGATGTCAGCTGCCTCGCCGAATTCTTCGACCTGTGAAACAGCGTTCTTTCCCGTCGTGGCGTCCAGTACGAGAAGGTTCTCGCGGGCAGCCTCAGGCCACTCGCGTCCGATTACCTTGTTCATCTTTGCCAGCTCGTCCATCAGATTCTTTTTGTTCTGAAGTCTGCCGGCTGTATCGCAGATCAGCACATCCATGTTCTTGGCCTTTGCCGACTGGATGGCGTCGTATATTACGGCTGAAGGGTCCGCGCCTTCCGCGTGTCTGATAACATTTACGCCAACGCGGTCGCCCCAGATTTCAAGCTGCTCGCTCGCAGCCGCTCTGAACGTGTCGGCCGCGGCCAGCATTACTGTCCTGCCTTCCTTTTTCAGCTTGTAGGCCAGCTTGCCGATCGAGGTCGTCTTTCCTCCGCCGTTTATTCCGATCATCAAGATTACCAGCGGACTCTCGTCTGAAAGTTTCTGGGCCTCGCCCTTGTTGATCGTGTCCGCGATAATCTTGCCGAGCCTGATCTTGATTACGCCCGGCTTGGTCATGTTGTTTGCCTTGACTTCGCTGCGCAGAGTCTCGACGACTTTCATCGTCGTCTCCATGCCGATATCTGAGGTGATCAGTATCTCCTCCAGCTCGTCAAAGAAATCTTCATCTATTGTAGGGTTCATCATGAGAGCGTCATTGATTCGCTCTGACATTCTCCCGAAAAAACCTTTTTTCTCTCCTAACATTTCGTCTCCTAAATCTGCCGCGGCGGGCCTGCCGCAGCCTTACATCAGCCGCTGTACTTGCTCAGGTCATCCTCAAGGGACAGCGACAGTACCTTGGATACGCCCTTCTCCGGCATTGTTACGCCGTAGAGCACATCCGCCTGCTCCATCGTCGCTTTCTGGTGCGTTACCAGAGCGAACTGAATGCCGTTGAACTGTCTCAGACACTGCATGAACCTGTCGATGTTTGCGTCGTCCAGCGCGGCCTCGACCTCGTCCAATATGCAGAACGGCGTCGGCTTGGCCTGAAGCACCGCAAACATAAGGGCTATGGCCGTCAGCGTCTTCTCTCCGCCGGAGAGCAGGTTGATGTTCTGCAGCTTCTTGCCCGGAGGCTGAGCGACGATATCTATGTTCGATTCCAGAGGGTCGTTCTCATCCGAAAGCCTGAGCTCCGCGTGACCTCCTCCAAAGAGATCCTTGAACTGCTTCTCGAAGTTGATCACGATCTGATCGAAGCTCTCCTTGAACTTCTTCCTGATCGTCTTGTCCATGTCGGATATGATTCCGTTCAGGTCGTCCATGGCCTTCTGCACGTCAGCACGCTCGCTGGTGAGGAACTCGTAGCGCTCGCTGACCTGCTGGT
>Ga0256407_10012735_pt1 | contig 11379 bp, 4 predicted proteins | sample RumenRJG_04DNA_FD_193489 | JGI IMG/M metagenome (GOLD analysis project Ga0256407, IMG submission 193489) | Bovine rumen microbial communities from Lethbridge, Alberta, Canada - RJG_04 | ecosystem: Host-associated > Mammals > Digestive system > Stomach > Rumen | place: Canada: Alberta | collected... | reverse complement strand
TTAATTTTTTTTTTTTTTTTTTTTTTTTTTTAATTTAATTTTGTTTTTTTTTTTAATTTATAATAATTTTTTTTTATATTATTTTTAAAATAATTTTTTTTTTATTCATCATTTTCATCTTTGTTTTCAAAAATTGTTTTACTTAAAACTCTTATTGGACATGCACTTGTTAAGAAATCATTTGATGAAATATTTGTTTTTTTTATTTCACTTAATTGATTAAAAAAAAGTTGTTTTGTTGAAGGAGTTGTATAAGGATTTGTCATATTATTAGCATTTGAAAAATTAAGACTACTATTATTTAAAATTGAATTAGGAATTATTTTTTTTGAATCAACTTTAATAGTATTATTTAAATTTAAAGTTCTACTTAATGTAATTTGATTTTCTATTTGTCTTAAAAACATATTTTTACATTCATCACAAAAATTTCCAGAATCATTTTTTAAATTTTCAATTGTTAAATTTAAATCATTTAATGATGTTTTTTGTTTTATTTCAATTTTTTTTCCACAATTAATACAATTTGAAATACTTTTTGATATTACTTTTTTTTCAATTACAAAAAATCTTACTATTATTGATTCTTTTATTCCTTCAGATTTATTATATGAATCAAATATTTTTTTTAACATATTTAAAAAATCATTTTCATCTTTAATTTTTATATTTCTATCTTCTAAAATTAAATATAAATCAATATCAGATTTATAATTATTTTTAATACTTTCTATAAAATTGTTATAATCTAATTTTTCAAATGAATATTCAAAAAATGAACATCTATCATTATTTTTTTCTTTTAAATCTTGTGTAAAAAATTTTAATAATGGAATTGGTTTTATATCAATAAGCATTTCATTTTTTTTTAATGAACCATTTTCTTGATTATTTTCTATATTAAATAAACCACAATCTCTTAATTTTATTTTTAAATTAATAATACAGTTATTTATATATTCAATGATATTTCCAAACATATCTTCTTTATTATTTGGACATGTTGAATATGAATTACTTAAATTTTCTAAAATTTTTATTATTATTTTTAAAATATTTTCTTGAGGTAATTTTTTATATTTTTTATATAAAGAACAAAAATTTTTATATTGTTGTTCTGTTTCATTTAAATTATTCATATTTGAATCAGTAGTAGATAAAATACATAATGATAAACCTAATTCATATAAATATTGAATATTTTGATTTGATATTTTTGAAAGAAATTTTATTCCTTTATTATTATCACTATTAACTAAATTGTAAAAAAACATACATCCATTATATAAAAGAATAGTTTCAAATTTCTTATCATTGTTTTTTGAAAAATTATTTTCAACAATCCAATTTTCAGAAATATATGATATTATATTTGAAATTAAAGTTGAATCTGAACATATATCATTAATTATTATATCATTTATTGAAGATAATTTATATAATATTTCTATCATTATATTTTTTATATTATTATCTTGAGTTTTAGGAAAATAATTATTAAATATTAAAATAATATCTCTTGCTATATTTGATGAATTTAAATATGATAAATATGATTCTACTATAATATTTATTAAATCAAAAAATTCACTTATTTCTTGTATATTTTCATTTAAATAATATTCACTAAAAGTAGTTAATAATTTTAATTCTGATATTAATGATAAAATATCTTTTTTATTAATTAATAAACATTTCAAATAGAAATTTAAAGGACGAATAAAAATTTTTTTGTTATTTAATAAAATTTTAGACTCTATAAATTTTAATAAAAAAATTCTATCTTCAAAATTACCAATAAATGAATATAAAGAAATAAGAACAATATACATACTTTGATGTAAATAATAAAATTCAATATTATTATTAAGATTTAACTGTGATAAAATTGTATTTAATTTGAAAAAAATATCTTGAAATCCATTAATAATATTACTACAAGTATTAATTATTAATTTATTAATTTTGATAATATTTTCAGATTCACATTTATAAAATAAAATAGATTCAAGTAAGTTTATACAATTAAAAAATAAATGATTTAAAGAAATAATTCCATTTTGAAAACCAATTATTATATTTGTATTTGAATTATCTGTAAAAATAATACTATTTAAATTAGGAATACTTAATGAATTATATAAAATATTTGCTTTAGTTGATAACCAATTTAAATAATGAGTATTTATTAAAGCATTTTCAAACATTTCTAAAGAATATTTTGATATTTCTAAAATTATTTGATATGTCAAATGTTCAATATTAAAATTATTTAATGTTTCAAATGAAAAATTTAATTTTAGTAATATTTGAGGTATTAAATTTTCATTCATAAAATTTAAAAAATTTAATGTATCATTTATATTATTTTTAACATAATTGTATAAATATTTACAATTTTCATTATTACAATAATAAAAAGTTTTTTTAATATAATTTCCAAGATATAAAATTCTTTTATTGATTTTGAATAAGTAATAAATAATTTGTGTATTTACATTTAAAAATCCACTTACATTATTATATCCTATAGAAGTTATTAACATCAAAATTTTTTGCAAAATTCCAAATGAGGCTAAATTAATTAATACTTGAATTATATTTTGATAATTTAATGCAACATGGTATATACTTGTTATATAATTAATAGGTTTTAAAAGTGTTTTAAATTGATTTAAAGTATTTATTAATAAATTAATATCAAATGAACTTAAATTATTTGAAATTTGATTTAAAATATTAATATTATTTAATGAAGTTAACATTTGATTAAAAGAATTTAATTTAAAATCAGAATTTTTTTCTATTATATTTCCTTTTGGATTAATAATATTACAATATTTTATATAAAAATTTATATAATTATTTTGAAATAAATCAACAATTAAAAAAGTATTATAGTTCATAACTTTTCCAAAATAAATATTATTTAGAATATTACTGAAAATTAAATTATCATTTTTGGAGCCTAAAGATTTAATAAAATTTAAAGAATTAATTGTAATATTTTCAATATTTAAATTCCTACTCATCATATTTAAATGAGAAATTATAAATCTTAAAAAATCCTGAAAATTAATAGAACCATCTTTATCATAATCAATTTGAATATGATAATTATCAAAAAATTCTTCATTAATTTTCAAATTATTTTGGTTAGATATTTCTGAAAATGGTATTATAAATTCTGAACGATAAATACTTTCTTTGTCAGGATTACATAATGAAACAAACATTGAATATATTATATTTATATGTGATTGTGAATATTTTTTTGTTTGAAGTAAATTTTCTTCAAAATTCATTTTTTAAACTAATTTTTTATTAAATAAATATTTCAAAAAAAATATATTTGATAATGAATAATAATCATTTTTTATCTTATTATTTATAAATTTAAATAATAGCTTAGATTTATTTATAATAAATTTATTATTATATATTATGATAATATAACAAATTTAAATTTTAAAAATTTAAATTAGATGAAAATAAAAATAAAATAAAAAAAGATGAAAAAAAAAATTTCAAGAAAAAATTCATTAAATAAAAATAAAACTTTATCAACAAAACACAATAAACAATTTTCTCAATCTCAAAATTCTTTTTTATTAAAAGGAAGACCTTTATATAAAAAATGGAACGAAAATAATTATAAACAAAAATTTGCATTTAATATTTTTGGGAGACCAAAAATAGAAGAAGAATATAATTGGAATGATTATATGATAATAGAAAACAATGATGATTTATTTATAAACAGTAAATATAATAATCAAAATAAAAATAAAATCATTAATAATAAAAATACAAATTTAAATTTAAAAATTCAAAATAATTTTAATTATTATTTAAAAGGAACAAATATTAAAAAAAACAATATTAATAATTTTCAAATAGTAAAAAAAACAAATGAATATTTAATTCAATCACAATTACCTTATAAAATGGTTGAGAAAATTTCTCAATTAAATGATATAGATTATACAATTAAAAATTTTCAACGTTCTGTATCAAATTTAATTCCTATTCTTACTAATGAAATTACAATTAAAAAAGAAAAATTAATTTTATCTATTCAAAAAAATTCTATATTAAATTTTCTTTCAAAGCCAAAAATATTATTTTTACAACCTTTTAGAGAAATTCAAGTTTGTGTGAATGGGAAAAAGAAAGAAAAAAATATATTAAAATTTCAGAATATGAATAAATTTACTTTTTTTGGGAAAAAAATAAAAGATAAAATATTACAAAAAATAACCATTAATGAAATTAATATTCAAGGAATTAAAAAAAAAATGATATTTAATTCCCAAAAATTAAATCAATTTACGATTAGAGGGAATATTAAAGAGAAAATATTTGATAATATATTAGTTAATCAAATTACTATTGAAGGAATAAAGAAAAATAATATATTATATTTTCAAAATTTAAATAAATTTACTATTTATGGTAAAAAATTTGAGAAAAAAATATTTCAAAAAGCAATACAATTTAATATTAAAGGTATTAAAAAACCAACAATATTAAATTTACAATATTTAAATGAATTTACTATTCATAGTAAAAAAAATGAGAAAAAAATATTACAAAAAATAACAATAAATCAATTTAATATTGAAGGTATTAAAAAACAAATAATATTAAATGTACAATATTTAAATAAATTTACTATTCATAGTAAAAAAAATGAGAAAAAAATATTACAAAAAATAACAATAAATCGTTTTAATATTGAAGGTATTAAAAAACAAATAATATTAAATTTACAATATTTAAACAAATTTAGTTTATATGGATTTAAAAAAGAAAAATTAAAATTAGAACCATATAGAATATGTCAAGTATATTATACTGCAAAAAAATCAAAAAAAAATTTAAATTTAATAAAAAATATACAACTATATATTCCTGGAAATAAAAAAAAAATTGAATTTATACCAATTAAAGTTAATAAATTTGATATAATTAACAAACCATTAATTTTTAAATCTGTTCCAATGAAAAAGAAAATCCCAAATGAAATTCAATCAAATATTCAATTTAGTTTAAAAAGAAATCATCATTTTACAAATTTAAATATAAGAAAATATAATAATTTGATAATAACAAATGAATCAAAAAATACTAAAATTCATTTCAAAATAAATAAAATCCAATTTTCATTATTTTCAAAATCAAATAAAAAACAAATATTTAAACAAATAAAAAATTCTTCATTAAACATATTAGGAATAAAAAAAGAATCACAAATAATTTATATTAAACAAGAACCTGAAAAAATTTATATTAAACAAGAACCACAAAAAATTTATATTAAACAACAATTTCCATCATGGAATATCACAAATAAAATATATAAAAATAATAACATATACATTTATCCAAAAATAAAACCAAAAAATTATAATTTATCATATCATCATCAAAACTTTGAAATTTTTTCAATACCAAAAAATTATGAAATAATAAAAAATAATGACATAAATTACATTTCAACAAAAAGAAAATGGAATGAATTAAATATATATCAAAATAATGAAAAATTTACTTTTTCCAAAAAAAATTTGCCAGAACTTAAAATATCAAAAAATGAAATTTCATTTAGAAAAAAATCAAGTGATAGTGAAATAATAATAAATGATGGTGATTTTTCTGATAGAAAAGAAAATAAAGAATTTGATGATAGTTTAAGAAAAAGAATAGTAGATGAATTATTTCAAGAAGATGAACCAAAAATAATTAATATATTAAAAAATCCTCATCAAAATATTCCAAAAAAAAATAATAATTACATTCAAGAAAATGATTATATAAATAGAACAACAAAAAATACAAATGAAATAAAAGATATACAAGTTTTATTAAGAAAAAGAAATAGTATAAAAGAAACAGAATTACTTAGAGAATTTAAAGAAGATAAAAATCCATTTCCATAATAGATTTTATTGTTTTAAATTATGTATAATTTATTTATTATTTATTTTTCTATTTTATATAAAAACTTTTAATTATAATAAAACAATAATATAAATTATAATAATGGAAGGTGATCCTTATAGTAGATATTCAACTACACATTATGATTATGGAAGATGGTATTATGAAAAAAATAAAAATGCAAATAAAGAAATTATAAGTAATCCTGAAGGAATAAATAATAATAATAATAATAATAATATTGAAAATCAAATTCCTGTTCAAGAAGAACAAAATAATCAAAATGAAATTAAAGATGAAAGAGAAGCTGTAAATTCTTAAAAAAAATTATTTTATTTTATCTTTTTTTTAAATAATTAAAAATAAAACTTTTTTTTATTTATTTTTGAGATAAAATTTCTTAAATGATTTTTTATAATAATTATCATTTTTAAAAAGATATAATAATATTTTCCATTTTTTAATTGTTAAAAAATAAAACATTAAATGTCTTTAAAAATGACTAACGACATTTCAAAAAAAAAATCTCCATTTATTTTAAAAACCACACCATCAAATTCACCAACAAAAACAAATGATAGAATCATAAAAGAAAATCAAAAATATAAAAATCAAATTATAACACTTAACGATAAAATAAATGAATTAAATATTATATTACAAAATGAAAAAATAAATAATGAAAAAAAAGAAAATGAATTAGTTGATAAATTTCAAAAAGAAAATAAAAAATTAAAACAAAAAATTGATTCAAATCAAGATATTATTTCTAAAATAGAAAATTCATATAAAATAAAATTAAATGATTTAGAAAAACAAAAAAAAATTAATGAACAAAAAAATAAAAATTTATTAAAAAAAATAGATGAATTAACAAGAAATGAAAAAATATTAAATTCAGATTTTGATCTACAATTAAAAGAAAGAATTGTAGCATATAAAAAATCAAACCAAGAATATGAAAAAACAATAAGTCAATTAAATTCAAAAATAGAATTTTTAATATCAAAAAATTTAGATTTAGAAAGTACATTAAAATCAAAAGAATTAATAATTGAAAATTTAAAAGTAAATGAGAAAGAAATTAAAAATCGTCATTTAGAAGAAATAAGAGAGTTAAATAATAAAATAAAAGAATTAAAAAAAAAATTAGAAGAATTAAGAAATCAAACAAATAATCAATTACAATCAAAAGAAAATTTAATTCAACAATTAATGGAAGAACATAGAAATAATGAAGATGAAAATTATATTAAATTAAGAGAAAATACTGATAAATTAAGAACAAAAGCACATCAATTTGAACAAGATTTTTATAAAGAAAAACAAAAAAATGAATTTTTAGAATCAACTAATAAAGATTTAAAAGAACAAATTGAACAAATGAAAAAAAATCAAACTCAAATATTAGAAATGTTAGATTGGAAATCTGTAAAAGAATCAAATAATATTTCTTCTCTTGATAAAAAAGTTGATAATTTAGAAAATATGTATTTAAAAGAAAAAGAATATATTGAAAATAATTTTAAAAAAGAAAAAGAATCATTTTTAAAAGATGTAAAAGATAAAAATGAAAATATTATTCAATTAAAAGAATTATGTCAAAAATTAGAAAATGATAATGATGAATATATGAATCAAGTTAAAGTTTTAAATGAAAAAAATTTAGAATTAGAAAAAAAATTAAAATTAACTGAAGATATAAGAAATCATTTTTATGAGGAATTAACTAAACAAAATAAAATAACAATTGCAAATTTTGAAAAACAAATAAATGAAAAAGATCAAGAACATCAAGAACATATTCAAGAATTAAATGAATCAAATGTAAAAACTTTAAATCAATTAAAAGAAATTTTTGAAGAAGAAAAAAAAAGATTAGAAAATAAAATTTCAAATCAAAAAAGAGATAATGAAAAAAATATAAATAATATCATTTTAGAATATGAAAAAAGATTAAAAGAACAAGAAAAAGATATTAGAATAGAATATGAAAATTTACAAAATGATTTTAATGACTTAGAAGCAAAATATAATACATTAACAGTTGATGCAGAACATCAAATTTCAATGTTAAATCAAAAATTAATGACTGCAGAAAGTATTATTGCAGATCATAAAGAAAATTTAATTAATATTACAAAAGAACATAATAATGCATTACAACAAAAATTATCAGAATTTAATATTGAAAGAAAAGAATTAATTAAAAAAAATGATAATTTAAATATCGAAATTTTAAATAAAAATCAAGAAATTACTAATTTAAATAATTCAATTAATAATTTAAATAATATAATTGAAGAAAAAGATTATGAATTAAATTCTCAAAAAAAAGAATATGAAACTGCAATTGAAAATTTAATTAATAAATTTGAACAATATAAACAAAAACAACATGAAGTTGTTAATGATTTTAATATTAAAAAAATGGATTATAATAGAGAATTAAGTTTATTAAAACAACAAATTGATTATTTAAATAAAAAAGTACAAAATCAAGCTTTATATAATGAAGAAATTGATAAACAACATGATGATAATATTAATGAATTAAAAATTGAATTAGAAGAAAATTTTAATAATAAATTAAATGAAATTTTAAATGAAAAAAAGAATTTAAATGATAAATTAAAAGAAGTAGAAAATCAATTAAAAGAAAGTGAAGAAAAAATAATTACTTTATCAAATTATTATGAAAATAAATTAGCAGATGAGAAAAATAATCATAAAATGATTTATAATGAATTAGAAAATCAACTTCAAAGTTTAAATTTAGAAACTGAAGACTTAAAAAATAAATCAAATGAACCTATTAAAAAAATAAATGAATTACTTGAAATTCAAACTCATTTACAAAATGAAAATTCAATTTTTAAAGATAATATTCATAATTTAGAAAAAGAAAAAGAAGAATTAGAAAAAAATATTGAAATATTACAAAAAGAAAAAAATGGTTTAATTCAAGAAAATGAAAATTTAAATGAATCAATTTCTCAATTAGAATCACAAATAAAATATCAAATTCCAAAAGCAACTTCTGATTTAAGGAAAAAATTTAAAAATTTTGGTTCTAATTCTTTAAATATGATTAATCCTAATATTAATTTTGATAAAACTCCTAAAAATACTTTTAGAACTAATCAAAGTGAAATATTTGAAAATAGTAATGTTCTTAATTCTTTTGTTGGAGATTTAGTTAGTAATAATTCTAGGAAAGATTTAAATAAAAGTGCTTATATTGGATTAAAGAAATATGAAAAATTTGATAAAATTGATAAAAATTATTTTAATAGACAAAAAAGTGATAAAATTTAATAAAAAGGAGTAAATTGATAGTATAAATTTATTTTAATATTTATTTGTTATACTTTTCTATATATTATTTATAATTTTTGTTTTTTTTATTTTTTGATATTTATAATTATATTTATTTATATATTAAAAATGAAAAATATATTTTAAAATTATTTAATAATTATCTGAAGTTAATAGATAATTCCACATTACTATATTTGTATCATTTGTTCCTTCTTTTGTTAAAAAAATAGAATATTTTTCTATATTTTCTTTTCTTGGAAATAGTAAATTATATCCAGTTATTTCAGATCTAGCCCTTTCTTCAATAAAATGATTAATCATATTTTGATAAAATGGATTTTCAAATTCTTTCATTTTATTTTTTAAATTATTCTCTTTATTAAAATTTTTAACAACATTAGTTTTAACTTCTAATAAAGTTTCTTCTTTCTTATTTTTATCTTTCTTATTATTATTATTTTTATTTTTATTATTATCAATATTATTTTTCCCATTAACCAATTTTTTCCCTTGTTCATTTTTATTAATAATTTGAGGTAAATCATTTTTTTTTTCAATATGAAAAATTAATTCATTAACTTGTTGATGATAAGGTTGTATTCCAACAATATTAAAAGTATCAGCAATTAAATCACTTTTAATATTTAAATCTAAAGGAGAAGAACAATGTAAAGAAGGATTAACATTAACTTCAATTAACCAAGCTTTAAAATTACTATCAATCATAATATCAAAACCATAAATTTCAAACATAGTATTAATTTTATTAGAAGAAATTTCTTTAGTTGCATCATTTGCAATTGACATAATAGTTTTAATAATAATATCTTTAACTTGAATCCAGATTTGATTAAAAATTTGATTTTGATTATTTTTAATAAAATGATTTCTATATTCATGAAGTGACCATTTATCACATGAATCATCAGGTTCATTTTCATCATCATTTTCATTATCATTTTGATTACTTTTATACTTATCATTTTTTTTATTAATTGAATAATTTGTTAAGTGAATAAATATATTATTATAATTTCCCTTTTCATAATTTTCAGTAGCAAAACGAACTAAACCATTATTATATATATAAATTTTTAAAGGAGTATATGATGTAATTAAAATATAAATTCTTAAATCATATTTTTTTTGATTTATTGTATGAGGATTTGAAATATATTTACTAACTAAATATTGAGTTATATTTAATTTTTCTGATTTTTTATTAATTATTTTAAATTCTTCTTCATTTTTTAAAATATGAACACCTCTTCCTCGACTCATATTAACAGGTTTAACAATCCATAAATTTTTTTTTTTATTTTTATTATATTCAACTTCAAATTTATCACCATCAAAAGGTAAAATAAAAGTTAAAGGTGTATAATTATAATCATTAGGAAAAATTTTATTATAATATCTATAATGTCTATACATATTATCTTTTCTTCCTAATTGATAAGTTGTAGGAAAATGATTATATTTTTGACATTTATTAATTGTTCTTATTAATTCTCTCATTTTATCAGGATGTAATAATTTCCATACAATATTACATCCATCCATATTTTTTGTTAATTGAATTCCTGCATTTTTACAAGTTTCTGTTAAACAAATTGGCATATTTCCATATCTATTCATTTTTACTTTGTAATTTAAAGGAAGTTTTATTTTTTCTCTTATTTCAAATAAGGAATTGTGAATTGAATATAAGTCAAATTTGGAATTTTTAAATAATATATAATCATTATTTGATTCTGGAAAATGAAAAAAATCTGATATTTGATTTTTAATTTCTTTTTCTTTTTTTTCTTCTTCTTCTTCTTCTTTTTCAGATATAATATCTTTTTCTGTTTGTTTATTTGATTCTAATGTTTTTTTATTGTTTTTTAATTTTATTGGAGCTAAATTTTTATTTGATTTTCTTGATTGAGATTTGTCTTTTGCAATTATTTTTTGATTTTGAGATTTTGTTATTCTTTTTTTTTCTGTTGCAGTTAATGGAATATTTTTATGAATATTAGAATTATTTGAATTGTTATTTATATTCTTATTTATTATTGGTAAAATTGTTTTTTGATTATTTGAAGTTTTTTTTAAATTTGCATTAAGGGAATT
>Ga0256407_10012730_pt1 | contig 11382 bp, 4 predicted proteins | sample RumenRJG_04DNA_FD_193489 | JGI IMG/M metagenome (GOLD analysis project Ga0256407, IMG submission 193489) | Bovine rumen microbial communities from Lethbridge, Alberta, Canada - RJG_04 | ecosystem: Host-associated > Mammals > Digestive system > Stomach > Rumen | place: Canada: Alberta | collected... | reverse complement strand
GCGCTCGCCGCTGGAGAGCATCTTGTCGAAATCGAGATCGACAACTCGCGGCAGTACGGCGTCGCGACGAAGGCACACGGCTACGCAGAGTGGACGCAGTCTATATGGCACGGCGCGATCGGCAGAATCGAGCTTCGCGAGACGAATCCGCTCGAAAGCGTCCGAGTCTTCGCGGACTTCCCTGCGAACGGCAAGGTGCGCTTCGAGCTGCCGGAGGGCTTTGCCGCCGATGCTGAAACCGTGACTTCAGACGACCTTGCGTTTACCGGTTTCAAGACGGAGAGTTCTCCCTACGCCGCAGGGCGCATCCTCGTCACCGCGACGCTCGCCGAAGAGCCGCAGGCGTGGGACGAGTTCAATCCGCGCCTCTATAACGTCACGTTCCGCGACCGGAAAAGCGGCTTCGAGAAGAAGATCCGCTTCGGCTTCCGCACGCCGGGCCGGGACGGGAACAGGCTCATGCTCAACGGGCGGCCGCTTTTCATCCGCGCCGATCTGGACAACTGCCACTTCCCGCTCACAGGCTATCCGAGCATGGGGAAACGCGAGTGGGTGCGCTATTTCACGATCCAGCGCAACAATGGAATGAACGCCGTCCGGTTCCACACGTGGACGCCCCCCGAGGCCGCGTTCGAAGCCGCTGACGAGACGGGGATGATGATGTTCTGCGAACTCGCCTACTGGAACGAAAGCGGCGTCAAGAGCAGCTACGCCGGGCGCGGCAACGCGAAGCTCGACGATTGGATCCGGCGCGAACTCAAGGCGGTCGCCGACACGTACGGCAACCACCCGTCGATGGTGGCGATCACGTTCGGCAACGAACTCGGATTCTGCAACTTCAAGGAGCTCGACAAGTGGATGTCGGCGCGCAAGAAATACGATCCTCGCAGGCTCGCGATGTGTTCGACGGCGCGCGCGGTCGCCCCGTGCGACGACTTCATGGTGACGCACCTCTACCCCGGGATCGGCCCGACGCGCGGCAAGTACGAAGGCGCCGCAGACTACGATTACGAAACAGTCTATTCGAAGGCGCCGATCCCTGTGATCGCACACGAGATAGGCCAGTGGCCGATCTATCCAGTGTGGGATATCGACATCCCGAAGTTCAACGGGCTTCTCCAGCCGTGGCGGTGGATCCCGCGCCGGGAGATGGCCGTCTCGAACAATACGTTCCGCTTTGCGCGCGAGTTCCATTCCGCCTCGATGCAGACGAGCCGCCACTTTTACAAGCTTGAAACGGAAGGGCTCTTGCGCACCCCGTCGTGCGACGGCATAGTATATCTCGGCATGCGAGACTACACCGGGCACGAGGGACTCGCCGGCTGGTACGACGCCTTTTTCGACGCAAAACCCGCGCTTGGCGAAGTTCCCCCGTTCTCGGTTCTCATGTCGACGACGCCGTGCCTTGCGAAGATTCCGAAGTTCATATTTGCGCCGGACGAGACGTTCACGGCGAATCTTCTCGTGCGGAACGAACTTGCCGTGGCGATTCCCGCCGGGACGCTCTGGCGCTGGTCGTTCGGTGCGCACGCCGGATGGGCCAAGGCGAAAAGCCCGATTCCTCCAGGGGCGCTTGCCGAGGTCGGGACGGTGTCGGTGCCTCTTGCCGGATTTGACGCGCCGGGCCGCCACGAATTCAAGTTCGGCGACAATTCGTGGCGCATATACGTCCTCCCGCGTCTCCCGGCCAAAGAGGCTCCGCCGAAGGGCGTTCTCATTACCGCCAATCCGGCCGGAGCCGCGAAAGCGCTCGCCGCCGGCGGGCGCGTCATCTACACGGGCAAGAGCGGGAAAAGCGACATAACGACTTTCACGCCGGTCTACTGGTCGACGGATCTTTTCAAGACGAACCGCAAGCACATCGGATTCGGGGCGGTCGTCGACGCCGACCATCCCGCGCTTGCCGCGACGGGATGCGACTACTGGATGGACGAGTTCTGGCGAAAGCTTTTCACGGACGGAAAGAAGAATGCCGTCTCGCACCGGCTTGAGGGGCTGCCCAAGGATTTCCGCCCGATCGTAACCGTTGTGCCCGATCTCCACCATTCGTATTTCATATCGCCTTTTTTCGAAGTGCAGGTCGGGAAAGGGCGGCTCATCGTATGCGGGCTCAACATCAATGCGGATTGCCCGGGCGCGAGGCTTTTCAGACATGCGCTGTGCCGCTATGCGGAATCGAAGGAATTCAATCCCAGGTGGAAAGTCTCGCTAAAATGGTTCACCGACGTCTTCCTCGTGAACAACGGCCCGAAGGAGAAAGCCGTCAAACTCGAGGGTGACGCGAAGGACATGTTGAATAAATGACGCCGGCATTTGCCGGCTGCGCGGAGGGGATGGATGTTGAATTCAGCAAAGATGGCGAGCGCGCTTTTGCTTGCGGCGATGTGCGCCGCGGCAAATGCCGGTACGGAAGAACTTTTCCGGGGCGCCGCGTGGATCGAGGCGCCGGCCGGGATGAATGCGGCGGCGCCGCGTTTCACGACGACCTTCAAGGTGGAGACGGCCGACCCCTCGGTAGCGGCGACGAATTCAATCTCCCCGGCTGGACGCGCACCTCGAAGACGTGCTTCTACAACGTGTTTGCGCCGCAACTCAAGGCGGGAGAGGCATACACGCTTGCAATCACGCTCGGGAACGGAATGTACAACGTGCCGGCCCCGGGCAAGAGGTTGTACACGAAGTTCATTGGAAGCGAGGGCGAGAAGAAGCTTATCGTTGGCGGCGCGGTGAAGTCGTCGGTGGAAGGTTGGCTTGTTTCGCCCAGCGAAATCGTGCGAACGCACGTGTACTGCGGGGACGATATCGACCGCAGAGTTGTCGCGGATGCGGCGAAAAGCGTCCCGCCCGCGGCGGCGGAGGCGCCGAAGGGTGTTCTTCGCGAGGCTCCATTCGTGTGCAGGCTCCAGGAAACGCATAGGCCGGCGAGAACGATGCGCGTTTCGGATGACGAGCTGACCGTCGATTTCGGCCAGAACGCCGCGTATGTCCCGACTGTCGTTGCGAAGGGCCCACGCGGCAGCCGCGTCGAAATCGAGTTTTCGGAGATTCCCCTCGGGCCGGGCGAGACGCGCATCACGAAAAGGCCGGGCGGCTTCGGGAAAAAGGCGGTGCGGTGCGCGTTCACGCTCGCGGGGGACGGGGACGAGTCGTTCACGCCGCCTTTCTTCTACTACGGCTTCCGCTATATGAAGGTGCGTCTTTTCCCTGCGGAGAAGGGCGGCGCGCTCCCGCAGCTCGTTTCCTCGTCTGCGCGCGCGGTAATGGCCGATGCGCCGCGCGCGGGGTCGTTCAAATGCTCGATCGATCTCTTCAACAAAATCCACGACATCTGCTGGTGGGCGCAACGCTCGAACATGCAGAGCGTATTCACCGACTGCCCGCACCGCGAGAAACTCGGCTGGCAGGAGCAGACGCATATCCACGCCGACCAGATACGCTGGGGCTGGAACGCCGATAAAATGTTCGCGAAGACGTGCATGGATCTCGCCGACTCGCAGCTCGCGAACGGCATGGTTCCCGACATCGCGCCGGAGTACACCGTGTTTCGCGGCGGCTTCCGCCATTCGATAGAGTGGGGCTCGGCGATAATCCAGATTCCGTGGCAGCAGTACGAATGGACCGGCGACAAGTCGCTTGTCGCCCGCTATTGGGAGAACATGGTCGCCTACCACGACTACATCCGCTCGTGGTCGCGGGACGCGAAGCGCGGCATGTTCATCACGCCCGGCGGGCTCGGCGACTGGTGCCAGGAGACGGCATCCGCGAAAAAACGCCCGCTCAGGAAGACGTCCATCGATTTCACGGCGACGGCGTTTTACTATCTTAACGCTTCGACGCTCGCGAAGTGCGCCGAAATCCTTGGCAAGAAGGACGAGGCGGCTCTCTTCCGCGAGGAGGCTGCGAACATCAAGAAGGCTTTCAACGCGAAGTGGTGGCATCCGGTGACGCATTCCTACGAAAACAATTCGCAGGCGGCCAACTCGATCGCGATCGCGTTCGGCCTCGCCGATCCTGCAGAGACCGCCGCCATAGTCTCCAACATCGTCGAGGACGTGCGTGCGCGCGGCGCGGTCGGGACGGGCGAAATCGGATACCCGTATCTTCTTCAGGTCCTGATGGAAAACGCTCAGAACGACGCGATCTTCGACATGACGGCCGACGACACGAAGCCCGGCTACGGCTACATGGTGGCGAAAGGCAACACGACGTGCCACGAGGCGTGGGACTGCCGCGAGGACCTGTCGTACAATCACTTCATGATGGCGGACATCGTCAACTGGTTCTACGGGGCGCTCGCAGGCATAAAGCGCACCGCGCCCGGCTTCAAGACTTTCACCGTCGCGCCGGAGTTCCTGCCGGGCCTTGACTGGGTGGAGGCGAGCCACACGGTCGCAGGCGGGGACATCCGCGTCGAATGGCGGCGCGGGGACGGGAAGATCGATGTTAAAGTGTCGGTGCCCGAGGGGACGGTCGCTTCGGTCCGTCTGCCGGGTCTCCCGGAAGTGGAGCAGGCGCCTGGAGAAAAGACGTACACGATTAAGCCGCAAGAAAGGATTGGAAGATGAATAGACGATTGTTTGCACTTGCCGCCGCGGCGGTTTTCGCCGCGACGCTCCAGGCTCGCGCGCTCTCGCTTGAAGAGGGTTTCAAGAACCCGCCCCGTGACGCGAGGCCGCACACCTGGTACCACATGATGAACGGGAACGTCACGAAGGAAGGCATCACCGCCGACTTCGAGGCGCTCGCCCGGGCCGGCGTCGGCGGCGTCCAGATGTTCGACGCGGGATGCGCCGTCCCGCCGGGCGACATTTCGTTCAACACGCCCGAATGGTTCGACGTCTTCCGCCACGCGCAGGCGGAGGCGAAGCGGCTCGGCCTTGAGATATGCGTCCCCAACTGCTCGGGCTGGTCCAGCTCCGGCGGCCCGTGGAACCCGCCTGCGAACGGCATGAAGGAGTTCGTCTTCACCGAGACCGCCGTCAAAGGGCCGTCTAAATTCTCCGGAGTCCTGCCGAGAACGTCGAAGGACAACGGCTTCTACGCCGACATCGCCGTCATCGCCTACCCCACGCCAAAGCCCGGCGCGAAGATCTCGAACTTCGACAGCAAGGCCGGGAAAAAGCGCAACATGGCGGGTCTCCGCCCGAATCGCGATGGAGACGATTACGTTTCGCGCACGAAAGACGTCTTTTCGCCGGAGCAGAAGATCGCGAAAACGAAGGAGATCGACCTCACGGCGAAGATGGGAAAGGACGGCGCGCTCGAATGGGACGTGCCGCCGGGCAATTGGACGATTCTCCGCGCCGGCTTCAGGTTCAACGGCAGGCGCAACCATCCCGCCTCCGACAAGGGGAGCGGACCAGAGGTGGACAAGCTTTCGGCGGAGGCGATGGATTTCCATTTCTCGCAATATGTCGCGCGCCTCTGCAAGGCTCTCGGCGTGGACAAGACGACAGACAACACGCTCGGCTTCAACAACATTCTCGTCGACAGCTATGAAGTCGGTTGCCAGACGTGGACGCAGGGGCTCGAAAAAACTTTCGAGCGCCGCTTCGGCTATTCCCTTGTCCCGTATCTGCCCGCGCTCGCCGGACGCGTAGTCGGCTCGACAGGCGAGACGGAGCGCTTCTTCGAAGACTTCCGCACGCTCCTCGGCGAACTTTTCGCGAAGAACTACGCAGGGCGTCTCGCGGAGCTTTGCCATGAAAACGGACTCAAGCTTTCCGTGGAGCCTTACGGCAACTGCATCGTGGACGATCTCGAATACGGCGAGGCGGTCGACATCCCGATGAGCGAGTTCTGGACGCACAACCACGACCCGGGAAACGCCAAGCTAGTCTCCTCCCTCGCGCACGTCTGGGGGCGGAGATACGCTGGCGCAGAGTCGTTTACGGCGACGGTTCTCCCGCGCTTCGGGCGCTGGCTCGACACGCCAGGCTCCATCAGGCGTCTCAACGACCTTGCTTTCGCAAAGGGCGTAAACAGAATCATATACCATCGCTTCACGCACCAGCCGTGGGCGGACGCGGACTATGCCGCGCCCGGCATGACGATGGGGCGCTGGGGGATGCACTTCGACCGCAAGAACACGTGGTGGAGCAATGTCGGGCCTTGGCTCAAGTACCAGGCGCGCTGCCAGTGGATGCTCCAGGAGGGGAAGCCGTGCTCCGACATCCTGCGGTGGACCGGCGAGAAGACGCCGAACGACAATCGCTGGTGGGGCGTGGGGGCGCCCGCCGGATACGACTGGGACGTCGCCGCGACAAAGGCGGTAAGGGATCTGAAAGTCCTGAACGGCCGGATCGTCTCGCCCGGCGGCGCGGAATACGCTCTTCTCGCGCTTCCCGAAACGGACACGATGAGCGAGGAGATGCTTGAATGCATCGGCGCGCTCGTCGAAAAGGGCGCCAGGGTCTGCGGCAAGACGCGCCCAAGCCGGCATTCGGGACTCTCCGGAGGGCCGGACGGCGACAGCCGCGTCAAGGCGCTCGCGGCGAAGACGTGGGCGAAGGGCGTCATGCCCTGCCGTATCCCGGAAGCCCTGAAGAAGCTCGGCCTCGCGCCTGATTTCTCGCACGACGCGAAGGGCGCGGAAATTTCGTGGATACATCGCCGCAGCGACGCGGCGGACTGGTATTTCGTCGCGGCGGGCGACGTGTCGGGCAAGGGCCGCACCGAATTCAACGCGTACTTCCGCGTCTCCGGGCGGGTGCCGGAATTGTGGGACGCCGAGACTGGCGAGATGTGCGACGCGCCAGTCTGGCGCGAAACGGGTGGACGCACGATGGTGAGGCTCTCGCTCGCCCGCCTCTCGTCCGTTTTCGTCGTCTTCCGCCGTCCGTCTGCGGGCGTAAAGCATTTCACTTCGTTCAAGGCGACGCTTCTCCCGCAGGCTCCAGTCGCCGCGGCGCAGGGGCCTGTAGCCGTGAAGAAGGCTCTCTTCGGCACGCTCAAGCGCTCCGGCGCGGCTGAAGAGGAATCTGGAGAGTTCGAGCCTGGCGCCGTCGACGTCACGGCGCGCGTCGCCTCGCTCGTCGCCTCCGGTCGCGCTTTCAAGGCGACGATGGACGATCTCGGATGCCCCGATCCCGCGTTTGGCAAGGTGAAGTTCCTCCGCGTCTGGTATTCGGCGGGCGGCGGCGAGGAGCGGGTCGAGGATTTCAACGAAAGGACGTCTGTTGCGTTGATTCGGCCGCGCGCGGAATCGATCGCGCCTCAAGTCGGGTGGTCCGGCGGGAAGATAGTCGCGTGGCGGAACTGCCGCGTCAATGTCACGGCAAGCGACGGCACCGCGGACGATATGGAGCTGAAGCCCCGTCCGGCCGTCGAAATCGGCGGGCCGTGGCGCGTCAGGTTCCTCGACGGACGCGGAGCTCCCGCTGAAGCGGAGTTCCCGTATCTCTTCCCGTGGAACAGGCATGTCGTTTCGGGAATAAAGTTTTATTCGGGGCGGGCGGTGTATTCGAAGAAAATCGCCATCCCGGCCGATGCGAAGGGCGAGCGGCTCATGATCGACCTAGGCGAAGTCCGCGATATCGCCGCGGTGCGCGTAGACGGAAAGCCTGTCGCGACGCTCTACAAGGCGCCGTTCGCCTGCGACATCACGCGGTTCGTTCCCGAGGGGGCGGATTCGTTCGAGCTTGAAATCGAAGTCGTGAACCGCTGGGCGAACAGGTTCCTTGGCGATGAAATCCTGCACGACAACGATTCGGAATGGGTTCTTCCGCGCAATCCGAAAGACAGGTGGGCGATAAAGGTGCTGCCGCAGTGGGTCAAGGAGGGGCGCAAGTCACCGACGGGTCGCAAGGCGTTCTCGACATGGAAGCATTACGTCGTCACGGATCCTATGCTCGATTCCGGGCTCCTCGGCCCAGTCATCCTCCGTTTCGGCCGAACTCAGTAGGGCGCGCGTCCCCACGCGCCGCTTGGTGCACGAAAGTGCGAGGCAAATAAACGAGCGGGTTTCACAACTGGTATAGGAGAGAAAACGATGATGGCAAAAACGATGAAAGTAAAAGCATTGGCGGCGTTTGCGCTTTGCGCCGCTTTTGCTCATGGCGCGATTGCAGATGCTGCGCGGAATCCGGCGGATGTTGACGCCTTGCGCCGCGAATTCCGATCGCCGCAGGGCGCGGCGCGGGAGAACACGGGGCCTCTCTTCTGGATGCACGGGACCGAGACGGAGTCGCGGCTCCGGGAGATGGTAGGGCGCGTCGCCGAGAGCGGACAGGGGATTTTGACGATCGAGTCGCGTCCGCACATCGACTGGATGCGCGAGGGCTGGTGGCGCGACGTGGACATCGTCCTCGACGAGTGCAAGAAGCGCGGCTTGAAAATGATGGTGTTCGACGACTACTGGTGGCCGAGCCAGAGCATGGGCGGCAAGTACCCCATCCCTGAGAAGTACCAGTGCCGCGACGTGAAAGCCGCCGTATATGCGAAAGGCGCCGCGCCCGGCAAGGTGGAGAATGAAATCTGCCGCGTCGCCGCTACCGAGACGAAGAAGGGCTTTTTCAAGTTGGGGCCGGACGGCGACAAGACGATCGTGTATTCCTGGCACGTGCCGCCGAATGGCAGGGTGCAGGGGCTCGGCGGCTCGCAGGGGCGTTTCGCGTATGTGAACGGTCTGGACGAAGAGGCTGTGGACTGGTTTCTCGCCAACTACTACCAGCCGTACTACGACCGCTACGAGAAGGAGTTCAAGGACGGTACGATCCCCGGCTTCTTCTTCGACGAGCCGGAGACGATGGGCGTATGGGGGCCTGCGCTCGAAAAGGAGCTGGCATCGCGCGGCGAGGACGTGGGCGAACTTCTGACCGCGTTCAAGTTCAAGCTCGCGGATCCCGAGGCGCAGGCGCGCGCCTGCTACCGCTACCACGATGCGCGCGCCGAGACGTGGGGCCGCACGATGTACGGACGCCAGAGCGAGTGGTGCCGGAAACACGGCGTGTATTCGAGCGGACACTTCATGGAACACAGAGACTGCTTCTACAGCCTCGCGATGTCCGGCGGCAATGTGATGCAGCTCATGAAGTACGTGGAGGTGCCGGGCGTCGACCTCGTTGGCCGCCAGTATTGTCCGCACCAGCGCCAGAACAGGCGCCGCCAGATCGACTTCGGCCAGATGCCGAAGTACGCCTCGTCCACCGCGCACGTCTACAACCGGCACAACGGCAAGAACTGGTGCGAGATCTTTGGCGCGTACGGCCAAAAGATCACCTACCCGCAGATGAAGTGGCTGTGCGACTGGCACCAGTGCCAAGGGTGCTATTACATGATTCCCCATTCCTTCAACCCGAAGGCGCCGTTCGACAAGGATTGCCCGCCATACTTCTACAACGGCGGCAAGGAGCCGCGCTATCCGCTCTTCCGCGTGTGGGCCGACTACAACAACCGCTCGGCCATGATGCTTTCGGAAGGCGAACACGTCTGCCACATTGCGCAGTGCGTTCCCGGCATTAGCGCCCATGTCGGCAAGACGATCCGCCCCGAGATGTTCGCGTTCGCGATCCAGGATGCGCAGCTCGACAGCGACTGGATGCTATACGACGCGGTGGAAAGCGCGACGATCGGCAAGAACCCGCGCACGGGACGTCCCGCGCTTCGCACGACGAACGGCAAGGAATGGTACGACATCCTCACGCTTCCCGCCACGGAGTTCGTGCCGTTCGCAGTCCTTGAGAAGGCGCTCGCATTCGCGAAGGCAGGCGGCGTTGTCGTAGGCTACGGCATCAAGCCGTCCAATACCCCGACGCGCGGCAAGACCGCCGGCGACGCGAAGCGCACGGTCGATGAGATATTCGCGCAGCCGACGGCGCTCTTCATCGCCGGCGAGCCGGACGGCGCGACGCTCCGCACAGCGCTCGCGAAGAACTATCCGGGGGAGGATCGTCCGCTCGCCATGCGCGAATTCGATTTCCCCGGTCTCTCCGCCGCCGACGGTCGCATGCTCGCCGTGAACCACTACGTGAAGGACGGGATGGAGACACTCTTCATCGCCAACCAGGACTGCAAGCGCAGGCGCGATATTTCCGTTTCCGCCATGTGGCCGCCCGAGTTTGCGGAATTGTGGGATCCAATGCAGGGCACGGTCGAGGCGCCGAAGGTGGAGAATGACCTCGTGAAACTTTCGCTTGAGCCGTCGCAGGCCGTGTTCCTCGTGTGGCCGTGCGGCGCGATAGGTGATCCCATTCTGCCGCGGGTGGACACGCCGAATGGCGCGGCGGTCGACGCGATCGTGAAGGAAACGGTGACGCCGGTGGTCATCGAGGACGCTGAGAAATCGCCTGCTTCTGCGCTCGCCAATGCGCAATGGATCTGGCACCCTGTCGATCCGCAGGCGCAAGGCAAGGTGACGTTCAGGACGAAAGTCGTTTCTTCCGCCTCCGCCGAAGCAAATATGGTGTTCGCATGTGACAACGCCGCCGTCGTCCGCGTGAACGGTCGCGAGGTTGCGAAGCAGGTTGCGGGCGATGCGCCGGACTACAACGGCTGGTGGACGCCGACTGCGGTGAAGTTCCCCTTGAAGGCCGGCGTGAACGACATCGAGGTGCTTGCCGACAATGTGTTGCCGGGATATGCCGGATTCGTGGCGGCGATCCAGTGGCCTGACGGGACGCTGTACACGTCGGACGGCGCAGCGTCGGGCAACGCGTCTTCGGGCGGCTGGACCGTCGAACGCGCAGGCGAGGCGCCCGTCAGGCCGCTCGCAATCTGCAATTATGGCGGCGGCGTGTGGAAAAAGCTCGGGCGGCGCAGATGCGTGACGGCGAGCCCGTTCTCCGAGAGCGTCGCGACGAAGCTCGAGTTCACGCTGCCGGAGCTGAAGCCGGGCGAGCGCGTCTACTTCGTCTGCGACGGCACGAAAGGGGAGTCGTCGGCCGCGGTAACGGTGAACGGCGCCTTTGCGGGCGGCTTCATCGGCGCCCCGTACAGGCTCGACATCACGCAGGCGGTGAAGAGCGGCGCGAACACTCTCGAATCGAAACCGTTCCGCCTCGTCCGCCCGAGAATCGTGGTGGTTGAATAGATTCCCATTTCATCACATGCGAAAATTCCATAAGAGGGGCGCATTCGCGAATCGTGCAGAAGCTCGCGCGCGCCCAGGGAGGCGTTTGCGGGACTAATCCTCCGGCACATGAGCGACGCCGTATAGCCGCCGACCGCTCTTTGAAATTGCCCGCCCCCAAGGGCAGTGTCGCCGAAAGGCGGAATCGGCTGAAGCCCGCTTGGGCGCATCTGTGTTTTTCACCCATGCGGTTTGAGATTGGAAACAACCGGAACAACTGGAAAAAACAACGGGCGCACGCCAAAGGAATGTTGTTTCAAACAGTTGTTTCCTATCATCAAAAAACTATGCGGTGAATTTGAAAACAACCGGAA
>Ga0256407_10012729_pt1 | contig 11383 bp, 14 predicted proteins | sample RumenRJG_04DNA_FD_193489 | JGI IMG/M metagenome (GOLD analysis project Ga0256407, IMG submission 193489) | Bovine rumen microbial communities from Lethbridge, Alberta, Canada - RJG_04 | ecosystem: Host-associated > Mammals > Digestive system > Stomach > Rumen | place: Canada: Alberta... | reverse complement strand
AACATTAGATTATATATATTATGAAAATAGATGATTATTACAATGCAACTATAAATTAAAGAATAGTTGCTTGTAATTGATTCTAAAATTTCAGTATCTTAAACACAATATTTTGCATCTTATGCATTAAGGATTGTGTTTTTTTTATTTTGAATTATAATAAATGTGGTAGCTACAAAAAGGAGATGATAAAACTTGATTGTTAATATAATAGAAAATTCAAATATAAAAGAAACAAAAATTAATATTGAATGCAATAAAACTGATGAAAGTATTATAAAGCTAGTTTCTTTAATTAAAAATATTAATAACAATGGTAGGAAAATTATTGGAATATCTCAAGGGGAAACATATTGTTTGGAACAAGATAGAATTTTATATTTTGAAAGTGTAGATAGAAAAACATTTTGCTATACAGATGATTCTGTATTTGAAGTTGGAATGAAACTATATGAAATAGATGAGAAATATGAAAATACATCATATTTAAGAATTTCAAAATCTGTAATTGTAAATCTAAATAGAGTAAAATCTGTAAAACCCGAATTTGATGGTAAAATGTTGGCAACAATGGATAATGACGAGAAAATTTATATTTCAAGACAATATGTACCAATCTTTAAAAAGAAAATTGGAATAGGAGGAAAAAAAGATGGATAAATTAAAAAATACAATAAACGAATTTTTAAAATTTTTAGTGATTTCTTTTGCAACTACTTCATTATTTTGGGTAATCAGAGCAAAACTTTTCAACATTGAACTAATACCTGTAATGGATTTTATTTACATTTTTGGACTATGTGTAATTAGTGCTTTACTTGAAAGGATATTTTTATCGCCAAAAATTTTAAAAAAATTATCATATACCAAAAGGAATTTCATACTTATGTTCTTTATATGTGTAATTATTTTAATATTTGCACTAAAAGCACATTTTTTCCAACCTTCATTACAAGGAATTGCCATAAGGTTTATAATAGCTTATACTTTAGGTTGTACAATATCTATAATAATAGATAAATTCCTAACTAAAGAAGGAGAAAAATACACAGAAATACTTAATGAATATAAAATGAAAAATAAAAAATCTTAAAGTATTTATAACAGATCTTTGAATCGATATAGAAGATTTAAGTAAAAAATGAAAGATAAGAAAAAATAGTAATGTATATGGAGGAATGAATATGGATGAAAAAGCAAAAAGCTTAAAAAGAATTGGTTTTGGCTTTGCTACAATGTTTGGAATATTTTGGTTATATTCAATATTTGTAGTAAAGAATTTAAATATTAATGATACATTTATAAATATTATAGGGTTAGTATGTTTATATGGTATTGGAATGCCCTTGTTTATTATAATTAATAAAGGCATTTCAAATAGTAAGATAGAAAAAAACAGTATCAGTTTTAAAACAATTATTCATTGTTTTTTACTCCAATTTACAGCAACAATGCTAATGAGTCTTGCCGTAAATATAGTTACACAAATAAGTGGAGGAAAAATAACTAACCAAATGAATATGAATGTTTTAGCACCTTTTAATTTATTTCTACTATTAATATTTAATCCAATTATAGAGGAATTTGTATTCAGAAAGTTAGTTGCAGATAAACTATTAAAATATGGAGAATTATTTTATATATTAACATCTTCATTTTGTTTTGCAATAGTACATGGAGTATCAATAGGTATCCCTCAAATATTATATACATTCATACTTGGACTGATTTGGTCTTATTTATATGTGAGAACGGGAAAATTAATGATTCCAATAGTATTACATTCATTATCTAATCTATTTAGTGGAATAATTATTGGATTGCTACAAGGTATATCACAAGAAGTTTTAGGAATGTATGGAATGTTTATGATGCTTATGGCAATAGTAGGTTTGATATGCTTTATAAAAAATAAGAAAAAAATTTCTATTGACAATGAAAATAAACTTATAAAAAAATCAGTTTTAAAAGATATTTTCACAAATAAGGGCATAATTATTTATATTGCTTTGACAGTTACAATGTTTGTGTTAAAAAATAATACTACTTTTAGCTAAAATCATTAAATAATAACTTCAAATTTACCTTATGAAATATTAAAAGCAAGCGACGCATTTATACTCCCATATAAATACCGCTTGCAATTTTTATGCAAAAATTGTTTATGGGGAATTTATTCCCCAATCCCCTATTTTAATTTTATAAAATTTATTTATGCAGTCAAGAAATTGGCTGTTATTTTTTGGAGGTGAAATGTTTATGAGAAAAAGAACTATAAAAAAACAAATTTGGATTAATCAAGATGAAGAAAATCTATTAAAGCTAAAATCTAAAAAATCTGGTTTGAATGAATCCGAATTTTTAAGGAGCTGTATTAAAGGATATAAAATAAAAGAACAACCAACTAAAGAAATTAGAGAATTTATAAAACAAATTACAGGCATAGCAAATAATATAAATCAAATAGCAAGAGCTGTAAATGCAGTAGGATATGTTAGAGATGATGATTTAGAATATATAAAAAATACTATTCCTCAATTTATATTAGATTTTCAAAAAAGGTTGTATGCGAGAGGTGGTGATTTTATTGGCAGTAATAAAAATTAAGAATATTAAAAGCAACTTACAAGCAGTAATTAATTATGTAAAAAATAGAGATAAAACAGAAAATGGTATTTTAGTTTCAAGTGTAAATTGTTCAGCTGAAACAGCCTATGAAGAAATGACACTTACTAAAAAATTTTTTCATAAAGAAGATAAAACTTTAGGCTATCATATAATTCAGTCTTTTAAAGGTAATGAAACATCTCCAAAACTTGCAAATCAAATAGGAAAAGAACTTGCTGAAGAGTTATGGGGAGATAAATATCAAGTTGTAATCTGTACTCATATAAATAAAGAAAATGTTCATAACCATCTGATTCTAAATTCTGTTTCATTTATAGATGGTTATAAATATCATAATTCTAAGTCACAAATTGCTTTTTTGAAAGAAGCTTCTGATAGATTATGTTTAAATTATGGTTTGTCTATTGTAGATACACCAAAAGCAAATAAAGGGAAAGAATTTAGACAAAAAAATATTGATTATTTTAACCGTACAGACGAAAAAATGCAAAGGATAATAATTGATATTGATGAGGCAATAAAATCCGCTAAAAAGTATTCTGACTTCAAATTGATTTTAAAATCAAAAGGTTATGAAAATATAAAAGATAATGGAAAATATTTAAGTTTGAAATCACCCTACTATTCAAGAAATGTAAGAATAAATCGAGCATTTGGAGAACAATATTCAGTGGAAGGTATTAAAGAAAGAATTTATGGATATCTAAAAGAAAATTTGCCACCTGTTGCAAACTATAAGAAGAAATATTATAAAAAAATATATACTGGACCAAGAATGAATAAATCATTGCTTAAAACAAGTTCTTTTTATAGGTTATATGTTCATTATTTATATTTCTTTGTAATTTACATTACTCCACTGGAATTTCACCTCTCCGACTCTGTCCGAGTTGCACCCTATACGATGAGTTAAGGCTATGCAAGTGTCTCATTATGTTGTATCTAACAACTGAAATATTCAATTTTCAATGTGTCATTTAAAGAATTTTGGGAAATTCTATTGACTTTTTAAAGTAATTATTGTAAGCTATACATATCAACAAGTGATTACTTAACTTTACCAGATTATAACGTAAGCTCTATAATTTGTCAAGTGATTACAATAAAATTTTTAAATATTTTTTAGGAGTGGAAAATGAAAGCTAATTTTTATATAGAAAATCAACGTTTCTGTCTAGCTTTTGACAGATACGTAATCGAAGAAATAAATGGAACAAGATATGTTCTACCAGAAAAAGGAGCTAAAAGTCATGCTTCAACATTTTCTGATTGGATTGATAGATATTTAATAGATATTTTAAATATTGGAAAAAAAGTATACTACAAAGAAGAAGTTGAAGATATAGAACTTTTAGATTATGTGCGAAATTATGGATTATTTGGATTTATGGCTGATTTTCCAGTTAATAGATACTATGTATTAGATGATAGTGTTGCTTTAAGAGATTATAACTTAATTGATTATGAAGATCATATAACAAATATGAAATTGGAAGAATACTTAAATTTCTTTATGCCAAAACTAAATAATAATCAAATTAAAGAACTTATTGAAAAATGTAGAAAAGATATTTCTCCTAGAATTATGGAAAAATATCTTACACCAGAACTAAATGAATTCTTGATTTTTTCTAAGAATTATGGAGAACCTGTTGATATGATTTTACAATATGCAAAAATTTTGTATGAACATCTAGTTCATTTTGTAGAAGAACGTCACTTAATGAATTATTCTCCACTTATAGCAATAAATAATCTTTATACAAATATAAATAGCTTACACAATAATGAAATAGGTTTAGTTTATGGTTATCTAAAACAAGCAATAGATTTGAATTTTTTAGTTAATTTATCACAAGATACAATAATGCTTAAGATTTGTAAATTCTGTCATAAAGCTTTTATACCTAAAAACTCAAAAGCAGAATATGATACACCGCAATGTAAAAATAAAGCTAATGTATATAGTTTTAGAAAAAGAGCTCAAGAGGAAGAGAATTAATACTGAATTGGAGGAATTCTAAATGGAAGAAATAAAAAATATATTACTTTCTTTAATTAAAGAAAACGAAAAAGAATATGTTGAATATAAGGAAGCTAAAAATAATTTTGATTTTAATGAGCTTGGAAGATATTTTTCCGCATTAAGTAATGGAGCTAATCTAGTGGGAAAACAATATGCTTGGCTTGTATTTGGAGTAAGTGATAAAACTCATGAATTTGTAAATACTAATTATAGGAAAAATGCTAATTTAAATAGTCTGAAAAAGGAAATAACTCAATCAACAAATGATAATATGACATTTATAGATATATATGAATTTGAAATTGATGATAATAGAGTTATAATGTTTAAAATTCCTGCAGCAATTGGAGTACCAACAACTTGGAAGAATATTGCTTATGATAGAAATGATGAATCTTTAATCCCATTAAATGATGTAAAAAGAGATACAATATTATCTACAGTAAATGTTGATTGGACAAGACAAATTATTAGTGATTTAACAGTTGATGATTTAGATAAAAATGCTATATTAAAAGCTAGAGAACAATTTAAAAAGAAAAATGAAAATAAAGAAATTGCTGATGAAATTGATAAAATGGATGATATAACTTTCTTAAATAAAGCCAAAGTTTTATTAAATGGTAAAGTAACTCGTGCTGCTTGGTTATTGTTAGGAAGTGAAGATACAAATACATATGTTGATAATTATATTCCTTATATAACTTGGAAATTACAAGAAGGTACTGATATTATCGACTATGAACATTTTACAATTCCATTTATTATTACAATGGATAAAGCTAGTGAAAAAATCAGAAACTTAAGATATAGGTATATGCCAAGTCAAACAACACTTTTCCCAAATGAAGTAGATAAATATGATATAAATATTCTTCGTGAGTTATTAAATAATGCTATTGCCCATCAAGACTATAGAAAAGGTGGAAGAGTGAATATTATCGAAATGAAAGATAAAGTCATGATATTGAATGAAGGTAAATTTATACCTCAATCAGTCGATACTTTAATTATAAATGAAGGTTATGTTCCACCATATTATAGAAATCAATTTTTAGCACAAGCGATGGTTAATTTTAATATGATTGATACTGCAGGTATGGGAATAAGAAGAAGTTTTGAAAAATTAAGAGAAAGATTCTTCCCTATGCCAGATTATGACTTAAGTGAAAAAGATAGAGTAAAAGTAACTATATACGGAAAGATTCTTGATGAAAAATACTCTCAAGTATTGTTTGAAAAAACGGATTTAAGCTTACAAGAAGTTATGCTTTTAGATAGAGTACAAAAGAATATAACAATATCTAAAGAGCAGTCTGATATTCTTCGTAAAGACAATTTAATTGAGGGAAGATATCCTAATATATATGTTTCTAAACAAATCTCTGAAATTGTTGATGATAAAGTTTCATATACTAAAAAATCAGGATTCAATGATCAATATTATAAAGATTTAGTTTTGAAATATATAAATGATTTTGAAAGTATTACAAAAAAAGATTTAGATGAATTGTTAATAAGCAAATTACCTGATTACCTAAATAGAGAACAAAAGAAAACAAAAATAAAATATCTTGTAAATGTTTGCTTACAGAAAAAAGAAGAAAAAATAAAAAATATTGGAACAACTCGTTATCCAGTATGGGCAAAAAAATAATTATTTGTTTCGATACTTTATCCGGAAGTATCGGGTAAAGTATCGGATAAATTCCCAAAAGTATCGGATAAAATTCCGGATGATTTTAACTTGATTATAACTTGATTTTTTTATAAAAATTATTATTTTAGAATTCTGGAATTCCTGATAAATCAAGAATTCTAGAGCTTTATGTAAAATGAATTTAACTTGACTGTAACTTGATTATAAATAAAAGTAAATAAAATAAAAAAAGAATATAAAATATGGAGATTAGTATGGAACAATATATTAAAATTGGAATAGGTGTAATGATTTTAGATGGAAATAAGATATTATTAGGACATAGAGCTAAAGACAAAAAAGATACAGGAGGAATCTTTGAAGTTGATTGTTGGACTTTGCCAGGAGGAAAACAAGAGTATAATGAAACATTCTTTGAAGGAGCAAAACGTGAAGTAAAAGAAGAAACAAATTTAGATGTAGATGAATTGGAATTATTTGATGCAGCAGATGATATTCAACCAGATAGACACTATATAACAATGCATGTAATCGCTAAAAAATATAGTGGAGAATTAAAGGTTATGGAGCCTACGAAAGAAGATGAATGGAAATGGTTTGATTTAGATAATTTACCACAAAAGCTATATTCACCATCTAAAAAATTTATAGAAGCTTATTTAGAAGATAGGAGCAAGAAATGATAAAAAGACTTATATTTGATATAGATGGAACTCTAATCGCAGGAATTAATTTGGATAAAACAATAACACATTCACTTTCATCATATGGAATATATTCTGAAGATAATAAACAAAAATTTCTTAATGCTATCTCAACATATGAAAATTATCACAAAGAATATGAACCAACTCAATATTTACAACATTTTAGTCAAGCTTTAGGTTGTAATTTAGATGAAAATTTCTTAAAAACACATTTTAGAAATTTAGGAATTTATGCTATTCCTGATGATAACCAAGAATTAATTAAAACAATTGACCAATTAAGTAAAAAATATGAATTGGTATTATTATCTAATTATTTTGAAGAATCGCAAAGGGGTAGACTAAAGAATATTGGAATTGATAAATATTTTCCAGAGTATTATGGAGAAAAGATATGTAAACCACATAAAAAGGCGTTTATTGATGCAATTCGGTATACATAAACCTCAAGAGTGCGTAATGATTGGAGACCATTTAGAATTAGACATAAATGGTGCAAAAAAATGTGGACTTAATACAATTTGGATTAATAGTAAAAATATTGTTCAAAATAATATCCAAACTGTAGCAGTTGATAATATAAGCCAAATTAATGAGAAATTAATTGAATGTTTAGAATAAATATGAATAATCTGTCGTAAAAATGGAATATTTGATTAATATTCCATTTTTACTTTAATATTCAATATCAAAATCATCATCTTTCTTCTTAAATTGGTTTATATCAAGTTGTTTTTCAAATTTAAGGATAGTATATGTTTCTTTCTCAAAATCGCGTACAAGTTCATCCTCAGACGGATATGAGAATTTATGGCAAAGCCATTTGATAAATCTTTTTAAAGTTACTTTAAATTTATCTATCATCTTATTTAATTGCTTATTTTCTTGTTTTAATTTATGAATTTCTTTTTTATATTCATGTTCCATATTATAAGCTTTACTTTCAAATTTTAGCTCTAGTTCCTTTTCTTTATTTTCCAATTCTTCTTTAAGTAAACTATTTGAAAATCTTAAATTTACGTTTTTCTCTGTCATTTTTATATAATCTTCTTTAAAATTTTCAGCAAAATCCACTGTATTTACTTGTTTTGATAATTCTTTATGCAATGCCTTGTTTTCTTGATAAAGTTTCTGAATTAGTTCATCTCTGGGCTTTATTATTGCATTTTCTATTTTTTCATCACGATTAAATATAGCTCTTTTAAATTCTTTGATATTAGGTGTTTGTGGCAATTCTAAAGTTATGTTTTCTAATACCTTTTTCGTATTTTCAAAATTAGTTATTTGCTTGTAATTTTGTATCGTTTCGTTTGTATTTGTCAAGTGAAAATTGACCCCTTTTACAAATCAATTTTGACCCCTCTAATGTAAAAAAAATTATGTGATAATAAGCAATTAGAATTGCTAGATAAAGTAAATTTACCAATATTAGAAAAAGTATTTGGTAATATTTTAAAAACTAAAAAAATTGATAATTTAGAAGAATACTATATTACAAGTTTAGTGAATGAACTAACAAGAAAGGAGGGATAGAAAAGTGAAGAAAAAAAGAAGAAGAGGAAACGGAGAAGGAACAGTTTTTGAAGATAAAAAGAATAGAAGATGGATAGGTCAATATATTACAGGAATAAACCAAGAGGGGAAACCCATTCGAAAATCTGTATATGGGAAAACACAAAAAGAGGTTTTAAATAAGCTAAATGAAATTAAATATGAGATAAATAAGGACATATATGTTGAGAAGAATGGAATTGAACTAGTAAAAATTATGGAAGATATTAGAGAAGAAAAATTTGCTTCAAATACAATTTCTGGTGGACAGTATGCAAGGCTTAAATGGACTATCAATAAAATAAAGAATGGCTCAATTGGAAATAAAAAAATACAAGACATAACTAAAAATGATATACAAGATTTTTTAAATTCAATTAAGGATTTAAGCGATTCATACATAAAGAAAATATATGAACAATTTGTACAAGCATATGAAAGAGCAGAAATAAAAAAATATATTTCATATAATCCAATGAAAGAAGTAATAAAACCTAAAAGTAATAAACAAACAAAAATAGTTGAGGCTCTGGATATAAATACACAAAAACTATTTACTAATTATTTAAGTAATGTAGAAATAAATACAGAGCCATATAAGAATATATTTTTAATACAAATGTATATGGGATTAAGAATTGGAGAAGTGTTGGCACTAGCAAGTGAACATATAGATTTAGAAAATAATCTATTGTATGTTAAGAGAACACTCACAAATGACAAAGAATTTGCCATTATTTTAGGAAATAAGACGAAAACATATTCAGGTAATAGAACATTACCTATCCCAAAATTTTTAAGGCAAATTTTTAAAGAACAATTAGAATATGCAAATAGTAATTTGCACAATTTAATCTTTACAAAAAACGATAGTTATATTAGAACTTCGAAAATAAATAAAGAGTTAAAAAGAATATTTAAAGAAGAATTAAAAATAGAAAATGGGGAAATTAGTACTCATTGTTTAAGACATACATATGGAACAAGATGTGTTGAAGCAGGAATGACAGCAGTAGTTTTACAAAGACTAATGGGGCATAAAGATGTAACAGTAACATTTAATACATATACATCAGTATTTAACAAATTTAAAGAAGATGAATTAGAAAAAGTAAACGAGTATTTAATTAATAATAAGCTTAATTTTCTAGATAATAATTAGCTCCCAAATATATTGCAAGCTATATTTGTAAGTACAAGTACTTACAAATATAGCTTGCAATTGGGAGAACCCAAACCCCTTAATTTAGTTTTAAGGCAAGGAGATGAGATTTGAATAAAGATAAAAAAATAAACATTAGACTAACAAAAAAAGAGAAAGAAAAAATAGAAACAAAAGCAAAAAAATGTAAAATGACTCTTACAAAATTTATTATAAACTCATGCTTAAAAGATAATATTATTGTAATAGATGGACTAGATAAAGTAGATACAGAACTTAGAAGAATAGGAAATAATATTAATCAATTAACAAGACTTTCAAATGAAAGAATAATAAATACAGTTGACCTAAAAGAACTCAGAATGGAAGTGAATAACATATGGCAATTATTGAAGCAATTAGTTCAAAAGCAGGTTTAAAAACAATAATAAACTATGTTACACAAGACAAGAAAACAACTGAAAAACTAATTACAGGAAAAGATTGTTTAGCAGAGAGTTCATTAGAAGAAATGCTATATACTAAAAATTTATATAATAAAAATAGTGGCAGACAATACATACATATTATTCAATCATTTGATCCAAAAGATAATTTAAGCAAAGAACAAGTTCATAATGCAGGATTAAAACTAGCAGAAATATTTAATGGATTCCAAGTATTAGTTGTAACACATATAGATAAAGAACATTTGCATAATCATCTAATAATAAATTCAGTTTCATTTGAAAATGGATATAAAATTCAAATGAGTAAAAAGGATTTACAAAAAATAAAAGACTATTCAGATGAAATATGTTTAGCAATAGGTGCTTCAGTTATTTCTAAAAAAGAAAAAACAAATTATATAAATCGAAAAGAATATAGGGTAGCTGAGAGGGGAGAAAGTTGGAAATTTAAACTAATGAATGCAATAGATTTATCTTTAGCAGAAAGCAATAACAAGCAGGAGTTTATAAAACAAATGAATAAATTAGGATACCAAGTTAATTGGACAGATACAAGAAAATATGTAACATATACAACACCAGAAGGTTATAAATGTAGAGATAACAAATTATATGATGAAAAATATTTGAAAGGAGAAATGGAAAATGAATTCAATGGAAGAATTAAAACAAAAAAATCAATTAGCCATCCCAACACAAGTACCAATGCAAACACAAATGAAAGCAGAAGCAAGTTCACCTGTAACACTACTCTTGAAACATTAATTACTCTTTCATCTTTACTGGAGACAAGGAATCAAAATTATGATAGACCAAGAAGAACTATAAGGAGTTTTAGAAGTTTAAGTAAACAAGCTAAAAAAGAATGGATGTATAAACATCGTAACGCAAGTAATTTTAATTGGGATGAAGAGGAAGAGATGTATTAAAACTACATTAGTATATTTTTATTTATTAAAGTAATAAATATACTACTATAACATTTGAAATAGCTAAAAATAATAGAACAATATCTTAAATATTATTATAAAAATTTATTGTAAAAAAATTTTTTTAATTGTATAATTATTTTAATAAATAGAATATTTTGGATAGTGTAAAGTAATCTATGAAAAAATAGATTATGAAAAATTATCGAAAAAAGCACATTGAAAAGTTAAAAATATATCAAAAAAGGCATGCTAATTTTCTTCTACTACA
>Ga0256407_10012728_pt1 | contig 11384 bp, 9 predicted proteins | sample RumenRJG_04DNA_FD_193489 | JGI IMG/M metagenome (GOLD analysis project Ga0256407, IMG submission 193489) | Bovine rumen microbial communities from Lethbridge, Alberta, Canada - RJG_04 | ecosystem: Host-associated > Mammals > Digestive system > Stomach > Rumen | place: Canada: Alberta | collected... | reverse complement strand
CATATCTTTTAATTCTTCAGCACTCATATTTTCTCCTAATTCTTGAGCAATTTTTTTAAGAGAACTTAAAGTAATAGTATCAGCATTAGGATCATCAATAAATAATTCAAAAATTCTATGAATTCCTTCTTTACTTTCTTTATCACCTAATTTGTTATTGATGCTTCCTACAAAATCATCAAAATTAACTCCTCCATTTTTTGCTGCTTCAGGTGTATCTAAATCTGCAATTAATGTATATATTGTTGGATTTTTTGAATCAAATCCTAATGATTGCATTGCTGCTTTTAATTCTTTTGGATCTATTTTTCCTGTTCCATTTGTGTCGAAAAGATCAAATGCTTGACGAATTTCATCTACTTCGTCGTTTGATAATCCACTTTTTTCTACTTTTGTTGTTGTTGTTACTGTTGTTTTTTGAACACGACGTGACATTTTATATATTTTATTTAGTAAATTTAGATATTTTATAATTTTTTTTCATTTTTTTTTAATTTTTTTTTGGGATAAAAAGTAATTTATTTTTGGGTTTAATTCAAGTTAAAAAATATTAAGTTATTTTTAATTATAATTAATTAAATTTCACATAAAAAAATGAATTATAGTAACCAACCTTTATTTCAAATGAATAATTGTTCTTCATCAAATGAAAAAGAAATGTTAATATCACATTTAAAAAGTAAATTATTTCAATTAGATGAAAATGAAAAAGCATATTGTGATTTATTGAATAAATTTAAAAATTTACAAAATGAATTTCAATTAATGAATGAAGCAAAGATGAGACTTGAATATGAATTAAAACAAAAATCAGAATCTTATAATAAAAACTTAGATGAATTATGTGGACAAAATAATTCATTAACAAATGAATTAAATGATAAAAATTCAATGAATCAAAAATTATATGCAGATAATAATAATTTAATGAAAAATTTAGAAGGTCAAAAAGCACAAAATGATAATTTAATATTACAAGTAAATCAAAATGAAAATTTAATAAATCAAATGACAGAAGAGAAAAATAATGCAGAAAATCAAATAAAAATATTATGTAATAATCAACAAGAAAATCAGGAAAATATTAAAAATTTAAATAGAGAATTAGATAATTTAGAATTACAATCAAGAGATTTAGGTTCATTATTAAATCAAAAATCATGTGAATTATCAACAAATCAAAGAGAATTAAATAATGCATGTTATGAAAATCAAAATTTAAAAGATAAATTAGCAAATAGAGAAAATAGTTTAGAAGCAATTCAAAAACAATTAGATATGGCAAATCAAACAATAGTTCAAATTGAAAATGACTTTAATGATATGAATAATAAAAATAATAAAGAAAAAAGTGATTTGAATAATAATAGAAATGAATATGAAAAAGAAAGAACAATTAGAATGGAAGCTGAAAAAAATAATCATAAATTACAAGGTATTAATAGAGAAAAAGATGATAATTTACATAAATTATCTTTAATTAATGATTCTCTTAAAATGAATTTGGATCAAGCAAATAATACAAAAAATAAAATGACAGGTGATGTTGAAAAATATAAAAGTTATATAATTACTTTAACTGAACAAACTCAAAAATTAACTGAAGAATTAGAAAGAATTGTTGATGAAGATAATAAATTATATGACACTGTAGATAGAACTGATAGATTATGTGAATTTGTAAATGAACAAAAACAAATATTAAATAAAGAAATGGAAGAAATTGCAAATTATAGTAATATAACGAAAAATTTTTCTCCTTCTAGAATACAAAATACGTATTCTTTGAATTAAAGAAAATATGTAAAAATAAATAATTTTTTGTGTTGTTTAATTTTATTATTTTTTTTAAACATTATTTAAAAATTGAATATCACAATATCATTATATATGATGAAATAATAATTTATAACCAACTATATATAAACAAAATTAAATTAACCATTTATAAAATGATTATTTATCTATTCTAATTATCTGTTAATGAAATTACTCTTTTCATTGGAATTCCTAGAGTAGGGACTTTAAGTTTATTATATATAATATAATTATTATAAAATTTTCCAAAATCTATTTTATCACCTTCATGAATATTTTGTAAATCATTTAATTTTGTTTTATCATTAAATAACTTAAATACTTCATCTTTGGTTAAATAACCTTTATTATCTTTATCTAAATTTTTAAATTCATTATAAATTCTTTGTTTTTGAATAAATTTTTTTGCTTCAATTGACACATGGAAAAATTTAGTAACATCTATTAATTGTCTTTTTAACTTTTCTTCTCCTTTTTCTTTCCTAAATTTTTCAATTTCATTTTTAAAATCATCATTAATATATTTTTCATTTTTTAAAGTTTCATTTATTAAAAATTGAGCATCAACATAAATTCTCCCTTCTTTTAATTTATCATCATCTTCATGAGTTTTAAAATTTTTGTTTTTATGAAAATTCATATATAATATTGTTAAATTTTCAGATTCAATATATTTAATATACAAAGTTCTTAAATCTTTCAAAGTAGCTACATCATTATTTAAAATAAAAATAACTTTTTTAATATCAGGATTAAAATTAGAAGGAATAGTTTGACAATTTTCATCATTTTTAATTAATTGTAATTCACTAAAAGCTTGAATTGCATTTACTCTTTTATCAGGATCTCTTTCTAATAAATGCATAGCTAAGGTTTTTAATTGTGGATTTTTAAATCCATTAAAATTAATTTTTTTATGAAGAACTTCATCCATAATTGAATCACTTTTATTCTTATTACCTGAAAAAGGTTGAGTACCATTAATCATATTATATAAAACAACACCAACAGACCATAAATCAACTTTAGTATTATAATTTTTCCCTTCATAAATTTCAGGAGCTGCATATTGAGGAGTACCAATTTGTTCATTGAAACTTCCATTATTATCTTTAGGAATATAATCACTAAAACCAAAATCAGTTAATTTAATTATATTTTTACCATTTTCATTTTTAATTAAAAAATTTTCTGGTTTAATATCTCTATGAATTACTTTTAATTCTTCGTGTAAATATATTAATGATTTTAATATTTGTTCTAAAATATTAATTGATTCTTCTTCACTTAATTTTTGATTTGGACTATGAATTATATGATCAAATAAATCTCCTCCTTGACATAATTCAAGAACAAAATGAAGAGAATTATTATCTTCATATATTTCATAACATTTTATTATATTTTCATGAATTAATTCTAATGTTATATTTACTTCTCTTTTAAAATAAATATTTTTTGATACATCATTTTTCCATATACTTTTAATTGCAAAATTTTCTCCTTTTAAACCAATTCCTTCTCTTACTATTCCTGATACTCCTCTTCCTAAAAATATATCTTTTATTTTTATAAATTTGTTTACATCATCAAATTTTGTTTTTTCACTTAAACGATTATATATTTTTATAGGATAATCTTTCTTTTTTAATGATGGATTATTACTGATTAAGTTTTTTTCTGATGTTTGATTTAAACTTAATGTTGTTTCCTTTAATTGTTTATGTTGGGAAGGAGTTTTTTTTATTGGAGAACAAATTCCCATTTACTTCTTATATAAAATTGATTAATTTTTTTTTAATTTTTTTTATTATTTTATATTTGTTAATGAAAATTCCAAGTCACAAGAAATTTATTGCTTTTGTGTTATATATATATTATAACTAAAAATAATAATATTTGAAATTAAAAAATGATTTAAGTTTAAAAATATTTTTATCATAAATAAATGGTGAGAGAAAAAAATTTCATTCATCAATAAATTAAAGATTTTATGTTATTTTTATTATTGATTTTTTCAAAAATAATTTAAAATTATTTTTATGAGAAAATAATTTTAATTAATTTTTAATTATTCATAATTTAATTGTTTTAATATTAATTCTTTTTATTTTTTAATTTTTCTGATAATGTCAAATTATGCTACAAAAAGCCATTTTAAAGAAAAAATCAGTCTTCTTAATATTGATTTTACAAAACCAAATTCTAAATTAAATAGGTAAAACTTAAACAAAATAAAAATTTTTAGTCCTCGCTCAAAGGCAGCATTAATACTTCTAGGAATAGAACTAAATCAATTATATTATGTTCCAAAAAATGAATATTTTAAAGAACATATTGAATTACTTTCATTATCAGATGATGCTAAAAATAAGCATTATGAACATTTTGAAGAAATTAGGAAAAATAAAATAGATAAAGCAATTAAAATGAGAGAAAAAATAATAAAAAATAATAATAATGATAAACTATATGAAGAAGAATTTACTCAACAATCATTGAGCACAAATCCATTTAGAAAATTAAAAAGAAATAATTCAGTTTTAGAAAGAGAATTAGAGAATTTAAATTTATTAAAAAGACAAAATTTACATGAAATTAAAAATTTAATAGATAATGAATTTAGAAGAAGACAAAAATCATTAAAAAAAGAAAAACTGTTAAACAGAGAAATTGAAAAAGAAGAACAATTAAACATACAAAAGAAAATAGAAAAAGATAAAAAAGTTGTAGAAGATAGACAAAGAGATTATGATAATTTAGAAAGAGAAAAAAGAGAATTAAAAAGAAAAGAAAGAGAATATAATGAAATAATAAAAAAACAAATAGAAGAAGAAAAAAAAGAAGAAGAAAGAAAAAAGCAATTAGATATAGAAGATTTAAAAAGAAAAATACAATGGCAAAAAGATGAAGAAGAATTTAAAATGAAAATGGATTTTAAATATAAAATTAAACAAGAATTAAAAGAAAAAAATCAAATATCAATTGATAAAAAAAATAAAGAAAGATTAAAAAAAATTGAATATAGACGTAAAATAAATGATAAAAAATATAAATATCAATCAAAATTAAGAGATGAAGTATATCAAATATATCATTTAAAAAATGAAGAAATGATTAAAGAAAAAAAAGATAAATATATTGAAAAACAAAAAAATATAAAACATGCACAAGAATATCAAAAAAAAGAAAAAGAAAGAATAATAAAAGAACAACATGATAAAAGAGATGAATATGAAAGAAGAAATGCAGATACAAAACAAAGAAATGAAAATTTACATGAAGAATGGAAAAGAAGAGTAATATTTCAATTTAAAAAAATTGATAAAAGAGTTCAATTACAAAGAGAATATAGTGCTAAAGCATTAGAAAGAAAAAAATTTGAAAATTTTATTAAAGAAGATTATTTTAATAATCAATTAAAAGAAATTGAAAATCAAACTAAATATAAAAATTATTTAAAATTGAAAAATATGCAAAAAAAAACTTTAAGAATTAATGAAATGAAAAAACAAAAAAGTCAATTAATTGAAAAAACAAAAAAAATAAAAGATGATATGAGAATAAAAAAAATAGAAATGAGAAAAAGTGCAGAAAGAATTTTAGAAAATGGAAAATATAAAAATATAGAAGAAATTTATAATAAGGTTTTTTCACATGAAGATATTACATTTTTATCTAATAGTTCCTCTACTATAAATTCATTATATTCTCCTTCATATCAAACTAATAAAATTTTATTTAAGAATAATAAAATTAAAATCAATAATTATAGAAATTTAAAAAATTCATCAAGTTGTAATTCTTTTTTTAGAAATAAAAAAGAATTAGGTTTTAGTTATTAAAATTTATACATTAATTTTATCAATCGTAGATAATTTAATTTATTTTTTTTAAATAAAATATTTAAAAAAATTATAAGTTAATATATATATATAAATTATATTTATTTATATTTTATTCATTATTTTCACTTTCATCTTTTCCTTCATCTAACTTTCTTTTTGGAATAATAGACATAAAAGCTTCTTTCCAATCATGATTAGTATTAAATTTATCTAAAATAGCAAAAGTATGATTTGTTGTTAAAACTTTAGAACTATGTAATTGTAGGAATTCTCCAATTGGAAATTTACCATGATTAATTTTTAATTCTTTTGCTTTATTATATGATAATCCTTTATATTTATTTCTATCAACAATTCCTCCAATTATATAAACATTATTTGAATCTAATTCATTTATAGTATTTTCTGAATCTGCTGATAAATAATATATTTTTTTCTTTTCTTCTTCTAAATTTTTACAATCTTTATATAAAACTTCAATTATAAATTTATCAAAATTTTCAAATTCTCCTTTTTTATATACTTTAATTCCTAACCATTTTTCAAATGAATTTTTTTGGAGATTATTATATAAAAAATCACCAACATTATATAAAATTAGATTAAATGGATTTTTACTATGTCTATTTATACTATAAATTTCTGATATTTGTCTACACATACTTATATTTGATTTTTCATTCATTAAATTTTCAAAATCACAATCAATTATTATTTTAATTCCATTTTTTGATTTATTTATAAATTCTTCATTTCTCTCTTTTCTTGATTTATTATATATTTTTTTTTCTTCAATAACTAATTCAGGATGTTCTTTTAATTGTTTTTCTTTTTCTTCTCTTTCTTTTTTTTTCCTTTCTTTTTGTCTTTCTTTTCTTCTCTTTTTTATTTCTTTTTTCTTTTTTTGCCATTCTTCTCTATCTTTCATTCTTTTCATTTGTTTTTTACTTATTGGTTGAACTAATCCTTCAATTTTTTCATTGTTATTTAAAAATGTTTCATTTTCCTTTTTTTCCATTAAACCTAATAAATAAAAAATATTTGATTTTTATTAGTAATAAATAAAAATATTAGATTTTTATAAATAAAAATTAAAATATATATTATAAAAACTAAAAAATATACATTTGAGTAATAAAAAAATGGTAAATTTAATAATATAATAATGGAGTTTTAAAAGTACAATTAATCTTAGGAAAATATTTTTTAATAAAAAAACTAGGAAAAGGTGAATTTGGTAAAATTTACAAAGAAGTATATGAATTTGAAAATAAAAATTATGCAATAAAAATAGAAAAAAAAAAGGAAATTCATTATTAAAAACAGAAACAGGAGTAATGAAATTATTCAAATGAAGAAAAAAATAAAAATAAATAAAAATATATAAATAAAGATGGAATACCTCAAATTATAAAATTTACTATATATTCAGAATATAATGTTATGATAAATCAATTATTAGAGCATTCATTAGAAACAATTATATTATAATTGTAAAAATATTTATTTTATATTTATTCAAGAAATTTAATAAATTTTCAAATTTTAATGATTTATAAAAATAATCCATAAATTAATAACTTATAAACAAATTGTTATAAAAAAAAACAATAAAAAAAATTAAATTTTAAAATTTAAAATATTTATCCACATAAAAAATAAAATTTAATTGTCAATATAAATTTCAGGATTAATAACATCACGTTTACTTTTCCAATTAATAAAAGTTTCTTGAATATCCTTTCCAGGAACATCCTTTAACTCATGAGTAAATTCTCCTTTAACAACATTCCCATTAGCAAAATGCCAAAGTCCTTCCCCTTTAGGATAATTATTTTCAAACAACCCTTCAAAATAAGTACCATTAGCAAAAATCCATTTACCATTAGTAATTTGTCCATTAGCCCAATCACCAACAATTTTCATTCTAGTATCAAAAAAAATAAAAGTTCCTTTTCCATGTTTTAAATCATTTTTCCATGAACCAGAATATAAATCTTTAGTCTTTAAATATTTATAAACCCCTTCACCACTTCTTTTTCCATTTTCAAAATGTCCATAATATTCACCATCAGCTCCAAAAGTCATTTTTCCTATTCCATTTTTTTTATTTAATTTCCATTCACCTTCATATTTATTTCCTGCTTCTGCATATGTGTATGTACCCTCACCATCACGGAGACCGTCTTTAAATCCACCGTCGTATGAGTCACCGTTTGGATATTGGACTTGGGCTTTTCCTGTATAATCTTTTGATGATTTGTCTGTGAATGGCTTACCATCTTCACCTATTTTTGTTATTACATATTCTTTTGTTTCTGGAACTGGTTCTTCTGACATTTTAAGTTATAAATTTATTTTATTAGTTTTTTTATTTTTTTTATTTTTAGTTTTTTTAAATTTTTTTTTTTAAAATTTTTTTTTAATTTTTTATTATGGAAAATCAATTTGGGGTTTTTAGAGATCTTTCTAAACAATATGCAAAAATAAAACAAAGATATAATGAAATGGGTTCATATAATTCATCATTAAATGATTCATCATCACATGGTTTTATTCATGATAATAGAAAAATACATTTAATAGAACATGATAAACAAGAATTATCAAATTGGCATTTACCTCCTAAATATGTTGAATTATATGATCATTGTAATGATTTATTTAAAGAATTAGAAATTGAATGTATAATAATATTTAGTTTATATAATTTTCAAATTAGATACTAAATTACAAGAAGAAGAACAAAAAAGAGTTGTTCCTAGTTTTGATGAAAATGAAAATAAAGTAAGAGATAATAATATTCAAATTTCAATAATTAATATGACAAATAAATTAAAAGAATGTGAAGATACAATTAAAAAAATAAAATTTGAAATTACATATGATAAATCTCAAGAGCAAATAAAAGGAAATATGCATCAAAATTTATTAAAGAAATTAAGTGATTTTTCAAATAAATTAAGATTAAATGAAAAAATTTATATGGAAAAATATCAACAGTTAAATTCAAGTGATTTCATGGAAAATCAAATAGAAAGTCAAAGTGATTTTCAAGATCAAATAACAACAACAAAAATTAATTCAAATAAAAATATATTAGAACAGAGGAAAAAAGATATTGATAAATTATTAAAATCAATGTATGCTTTATCTGAATTATATAAATATGCACAAAATTTAGTTGTTGAACAAGGAACTATTTTAGATAGAATAGATGAAAATATTGAAAGTTCTAAATACCAAGTTAAAAGAGCTCATAAAGAATTAGTTGAAGCTGAAGAAGATAGTAGATCTAGTTATGCTAGGAAAATTAATTTATATTTGACTATTATTGTTTTTATTCTTGGGATGTTAGTTCTTTTTAAATATTTTTAAAAATATATTATTATTTATTCAAAATAATTTTTTTTTTTTAATATTTATTTTAAAATAAATAATTTTAAAATGGAATTTTTAAAAAATATTTTTTTATTTTGTTTTAGGTTATTTAAAAAAGTTTCAAAGAAAAATTTAAATTTAATTGAGGATACACGTGATATAACATATAAACAATTATTAGACCAAAAAATATTTAATCCAACTTACATAATAAGAATTAATATCTTAGAAACAAAATTAAAAAAATATTCACCATTTACATTAATGACGTATTCAATATTATTATTTATAATTTTTATTCAATTAACAAAATATTTAAAAAAATCATATAACATTCTTAAAAATATTTCTATTAAACAAATAAAAGAATACTTCATTTTACTAGTATTAAAACTTCCAAAATACAAATCCCAACTAAACAAAGCAAAAGAAGATTTAAGAAATGAACTTCCAAAAGTATTTAAAAACTCTACATTTGAAAAAATAGAATTTCATGATAATCAACAAGATGATTTTACAATAATCCAAAAATTATCTCAAATGTCAAAGGGAGATGAAAAAACAATAAAATGTGGGAAATTAACAGGTGCAGTATACTGTGACAATATTAAAATCCAAAACATAGCAACAGAAGCATTAAAAATATATTCATATTCAAATTTATTACATGCAGATATGTATTGTGCAGCTCGTTTCATAGAAAGTGAATTAATAAAAATAGGATTAAATTTATTTAATGGAAAAGAAGATTCATGTGGTATGACTACAAGTGGTGGTACAATGTCAATTTTAACAGCAATGTATGTTTACATAAAAAGAGGAAGGGAAAATGGAATTGAAAACCCTGAAATTGTAGTTCCTGAAACTGTACATGCTGCTTTTTTTAAAGCTTGTGAAATGTTTAGAGCTAAATTAATTACTATACCTATTGATCCTGTTACTTGTCAAGTTAATTTAAGTAAGTTAAAAAATGCTATTGGGAAAAATACTGTTTGTATTGCTGGATCTTGCCCTAATTTTCCACATGCTATTGCTGATGATATTGAAAAATTATCTGATATTGCTTTGAGATATAAAATTCCTTTACATGTTGATTGCTGCTTAGGTGGATTTTTAATTGCTTTTTATAATAAGGCAAATATTAAAATTCCTAAATTTGATTTTACTTTACCTGGGATTACATCAATTTCTGCTGATTTACATAAATATGGTTTGTGTCCTAAAGGTATTTCTTTATTATTATTTTCTAAAAAAGAATATAGAAGATATGCTTATTTTATTTATCCTCATTTTATGGGTGGATCATATATTACTACTTCATTTGATGGTTCTAGAACTGCTGGTTTAATTGCTTCTTCTTATGCTGTTTTAACATATTTAGGAAAAAATTATTATACTAATATTGCTAAAAGAATTAATCAAGCTGTTATTAATACTAGAGAATTTATTAAGAAGGAATGTCCTAAATTAAAATTATTAGGTGAACCTTATATATGTGGTATTGCTTTTTATGGTGATAAAATTGATTATGTTTATGATTATCTACATAAGAAAGGATGGCATACCAATTTTATTATGAATCCTCCTGGAGTTTCTTTTATTTATACTAGTGCTAATATGGAAAATGATAAAGAATTTATGAAAGATTTAAAAGAAGGTTATGATAAAATTCAAAAAGGAGAATTATGGGAATTAGGGACAATGACAAAATTATATGGAATGGCTGTTCCTTTACCATCATCAGTTGCTAGTTTTACATTAGATGCCTTAGGAGATGCATTATTAGATTGAAAAGAATAATAATTTTACTTTGTGTTTATTTAAATAATTTAAATTAATAATTATGAGACATTAAAATACATAAATATATAAATATTAAATACCACAAAAATGACCATCTATAAACTCACCATCTACCTCAATTCTATTTGATACAAATTTAGTTATTGTTCCTTTTCCATGCCATTTACCATCAACAAAAAAGCCTGAATATAAAAAACCTTCTCCATATTCTTTCCCAAATCCATTTGGCATCCCATTTATAACAGGACCAACATATTTTGAATCATTTTCAAGTAGACCATAACTTTCTTCATATGGTTCCATTTGTTTAATTTCTTGTAATTTAATTTCCTTCTTTTCACATAAAAATTGATTCATTAACTCCTTTTCCTTATTCATTACAAAAAAATTAAAAATAAAAAATAATACAAAAAAAAAAATAAAAAATAATAAAAAACCCAATAATAAAAAAAAACAAAATAATATTCCCTCCCAAAAAAAAAATAAAAAAAAATTTAAAAAAAATAATACATTTTAAAAACAATTGACATAATT
>Ga0256407_10012727_pt1 | contig 11384 bp, 5 predicted proteins | sample RumenRJG_04DNA_FD_193489 | JGI IMG/M metagenome (GOLD analysis project Ga0256407, IMG submission 193489) | Bovine rumen microbial communities from Lethbridge, Alberta, Canada - RJG_04 | ecosystem: Host-associated > Mammals > Digestive system > Stomach > Rumen | place: Canada: Alberta | collected... | reverse complement strand
AATAACAATAAAAAAAATAAATTATTTTTTATCATTGATATTAATTATAAATTTATTTTAATTATAATAATTTTAAAAGAAAAATAAATAGTTTATAAAATCTTTTCCTATTTAAAATATTTGAATATATTATTTCATTTCATAAGTTGAACTAATTCTTTGAGTCATTTGAAAAATTAATATTTCCATTAACTATATTAAATTACAATTGGTATTATTTCAAAATTAAAAAAAAATAAATTCAAATATTTTTTTTCATATTATTTTTTAAAAATTTATTTAAAGAAATTATTCCTTTTAATAAAAATAAACTTATAAAAGTATTTGAAAAAATATATAATTTTTTTGTAATTTTATTAGAATTATATTGAATAAAGAAATATCTTTCACAGAAAAATGTTTTGAAACATTTCTTCAATAAAATAAAATTATTATATTAATAATAAGTTAATAAACCATTTAAAAGTATTATTATATATTAAAAAACTTCATAAGCTCCTGCACCTAATTAAAGAAAAAGAAAAGAAATAAATTCTATAATTATAATATATATTAAAATATTAAAAAAGGTCTACAAAATTATTAATATATTCTTAATTAATATAATATATTTTCAAATAAAAAAAATTGATAAAAAATAATAAGGAAAATAAGGAAATAAAAGATAGAAAAAATATAAATTAATCCACTTTAAATGAGAATTTATACCAGGGTATTTTTTATTAAGATTATTAATTTAAAAATATTATTCTTATAAAATTTGAATAAAAAATAATAATGAATACTCTTTGAAATATAAATTTGTTGATCATCTTTATTTTCTTTTTGTTTTTGTTGAGTAATTATAGGTTATATAAGTCAAAAACAATAAAATATTAATTCAAAAAAAAAACTCCATAAATATTCATTTTAATTTATTGTATTTTTTATATTATTAATATTATTTTTATAATTTGATTGATAAAAATATTCAAAAACAAAAGAAAATAAATTAAACATTTAAAAAATAAAAATTATTAAAAATGATAATAAATAAAGTTTTTAAATAATAAATATTTATTATAAAACGAATTAAATAAAAATACAATGAAAAAAAAGTAATTCTTTTCTTTATATTATTACTTATAATAATACAATTCCCTCGGTTGAATCTATGCCTTTTAATTATTTAGAGAAAAAATTTTAAAAACTATAAATTTAAATTTATCGTATTTTTCAATGAAAAGAACTTCTTCGTTTGATAAAATTAACTATATAATATCAAAGAAAGAAAAATTAATAAAAATTTTTTGCAAAATATTAAATATATATAATATATATTAAAATAGTAAATAAAATTATTCAATATTAATTCAATAATAATATAAAATCATATTATTCAGAGGTAAATCTAAAGTATTTATTTTTTCCTATTTTTGATTATAATGAATTATTATCAAAAAAATATGAAAGATTATAACAATAGATTCTAAAATTTGTTGTTAATTTAATTTATATTTTCTAAATATAAAAAAAGAGAAACAACAAAAAAAATAATTCTAAATTTGATAATCTAGAAGAAAAAGAAATCTTTTGATATAATTCATAATATATTATCCTTTATTTTTCATATAATATAATTCAAGAATATTATTATTTAATATTTATAATGATTCATTATTAAAAATAAATTGATTTATATAATATTAGTTTTTTTTTAAAGATATAAAAAATCTTTTTAATTAATTGTTAATTTATTAGTTTTAAAATGTTCATTGCCCATTTAATTCATCTTTTTTTTTTCTTATATAATTAATATTAAGATTTGAATTAACAAATTAAATATTTTGATATAAAATGATTGATTAAATATTTAAGAAAATTTTAAAAATAGTTAATGATAAAAAAGAAATTAATTTATAAAACTTAGAGTATAAAAATAAACTTTGATATTAATAAAATACAAAGTATATTTTTAATGAAATTAATTGAAGTAATAAAGATAAGATAAAAAAATACTAATTAAAAAATAAAAATATTTTAAAATTTTTAAAATAAAAATCAATAAAACATCATTAAATTTATTTTATGTTTTCTGAACCAGAATAATTTTTTACCCATTCACGTACTCTTGTTTTATATTCACTTTCAGATTGATTATATAAATCCCTTGCTTCTCCATTTAATGGGCTTTTAAAATTTGGTATAGTTAATAAAGTCATAATACTTAATAAAACATTGCTAATAGAAAGATTTGGATTCCATTGGTCTGGTTTTAATATATTTAAACATATTTCACCATTATCTTTATTAATATTAGGATGATATATTTTTGTTTTAAATTTACATTTAGGAGGTTTAAAAGGGTATTCTTTAGGAATTTGAATATCTAATAAAAATACACCATTTTTATACTCTGTATCTTCTGGTCCTTCTATAGTTGCTATCCAATGATAAATATCATTGTCATTTATAGGCCCTGCAGTAACATTATCTGGTGGATCATTATACATTTCTTCTATTTCTTTCATTATTCTTGTTTCAGACATAATTCTAATTTTATATTATAAAATATATAATATTAATAAAAAATATAAATAATAATATATAATAAAATTTAAGTTTTAATCCTATTTTTTAACTTTTTTATCCCAATTTTTTAACTTTTTTTATAAAAAAGAACATAATTATTCAAAGATGGCTCTGGAATATCACTAAATGAAACACTTATATCATTAAAAGAAAACCATTTTTTATAATGTTCTATATAAATATGTGAATAATAATGTCCTAAATTAGGGGTCTGACCATAATGATTATTAATTGCATAAATAGAGTAAAGTGTTTCTCCTTTTTTATAAATTAATGTATTTTTCACAATATCTTTTAAATCTAATTCATTTTTAAAATTAACAATCCATGGAATTTTTTTAGTTTCATCTTCATTTGTTTTTTGTAATACAATTATTAAAATTTTTGGAAGTCTTGCAATTCTAGTTTTTAATTGAAAATTAAATTCCCCACATTTTTCACAAGGAATTGATGATTTAATATCATTCCATAATTTAAAATTATCATTTATTAAATCTGTTAAATCAATATATTGTAATTTATTAATTATTTTAAAATTGAGTTTTAATCCAACAGACTCATCAAAATAAAAATAAACTTTATTACAATTTTTACATTTTTTTTCATTAATAAAACATACATAAAATAAATCATTCATTATATAATATGAATCTTCTTTTTTTAAATAATTATAATATTCTTTTTGTTCAGGAAGATAAAAATCTTTTTTTTCTAAAGGACGTTTAATATTCATAAGAGAAAGTTCAGTGTTTATTTCCCATAATAATTCTTCTAAAAACATTTCAGAATCTTTTTGACCATATCCCTTAAAAATAAGGTGATTATTTTTAAAATAATTCACCAAAGGAGAAGGAGTAATATAAGGCTTAAAATTATTTTTATAACATTTAACAAATAAATCAATAGTCTTATTTATATAATATATATGATTATCTTCATAATCTTTATTATCTAACATAAGTTGGACAAATTCAGGAATATGAAATAATATTTGAAGTGAACTATTCATATAACAAGTATTTCCTAAATTTTGTAATCCTATTAAAGAATTTATCATCAAAAACTTAGCATTATAATTATTATTCTTTTTACTTAATTCTCTTTGATATATATCAATTTGTGAGAGTATAATAATATCTTTCTTATTATCTTTTATTGATGTTAAAATTAATTGAAAAGTATTGGATTCAGATTCTGCTCTTATTAAACTATTACAATTTTTTTCATCTCTTAGTAAAACAATTTTTTTAGGAATATTAAAAAGATTTTCATTTTGATTATAACATTTATTTTGAATTTCAAATATTTTTTCTTCTGTGGACCCACCCGCCCCTACTCTTTCTCCATCTATTTCAAAATTTAATGTTTCACTTGTAAATATATTAATATATTTACAATTAATATTTAATTTTTCTTTAGAACTTTTATTTTCTTTATATATTTTAACTTTTCCCTTAATTTTATGAGTTTTACATAGATAAGATTTGTTATTTTTCCATTTAAATATATATCCTTCACATTTAAAATTATCTTCTTTTTCATATTGAATATTATTTTTTTTATTTTCAATCTTACAACCCATTTTTTTTATTTTTCAAAAAGAATTATTCAACAATTAAACTATTTTTTTAAATAAATATATTCAATTACAAAATTTAATAATTATGATAAATAATAAATCATTGCTGTTTTAAAAATATAATATCTATAAAATAGGTTATATATAATGTAATACTACTGGTTGAAGATTTATTTAAAATACACTATTATGTTCTATTTCCTCTAATCCTATAATAACTTAAATTATTTTCCTTTTAACTATTTAAATTATTGGATTATTTGATTTTAAATTTTAATTAAAATATTATATTTTTATACATTATTATTCTATAATATAAATTAGAATTTCTATTTGAAAAATATACAGATTAGGACTTTATAAATAAAAATTTGTTTTTTTTAAGTTGATTAATATACTTGATTGATATTATTTCTATTTTTTTAAATTTTTCAAAAATTATTTATACTTTTTAAATAAAATAAAAAAATAAAATTTAATGAGTTCGAAAAATGAATGCCCTCTTTGCTTTAAAAAATATAATAAGAATGAAAATAAACCAATTTTACTAAATTGTGGAGATACTTTGTGTTTAAGTTGCATTAATTATTATAAAGAGGCTCTAAAAAAAGAAGAATTTGAATGCAGAGAATGTTGTAATACTACAAAATCAAGTGGAATAATGAATAAACAAGCTATTCCATCAGACGACGCCAAAAAAAATAATGAAAATAAAGATAATGAAGGTAGCGGTGCAGATGGATTTTTTGAAATAATCATTAATCAAAAAAATGGCAAGAAATTTTCAATTAAAGTTAAGAAAGAATATACTATTAATCAAGTAAAAGAAATAATTAATAAAGAAAAAAAAATTTCACCTGATTCTTATAATTTGGCTTTTAAAAAACCTTTAACAGATGTAAATAAGACTCTTGAATTTTATCAAATTACTAAAACTGTTATATTAAATCAAATCGCTAATTTACAAGGTGGAATAATATAAAATTTAATTCTTTAAAATAAAGTATTAAAATTAATTGAATCTAAATTTTTGCTTTAAAAATAGTTAAATAATACAAAAATAATTTATTTAATTTAATGCAAAATATAGATACAAACCTTTATTCAAGACAAATTAGAACTTATGGAATTGAAATAATGAAAAAATTACAGAATTTAAAAATTTTAATAATAGGATTAAGAGGATTAGGAATTGAAGTTGCAAAAAATTTAATTTTAGCAGGTCCAAAAGAAGTAAAAATATATGATCCAAATAAATGTACAATCAATGATTTAGGAAGTAATTTTTATTTATCTGAAAAAGAAATTGGAAAACAAAGAGATATTTCTTGTCTAAAAAAATTATCTGAATTAAATCCTTATGTTTTAGTGAATATTTGTGAAGAAAATTTTTTAGAACATATAAAAGATTTTAATATTATTGTAATAACAGAAATAATGAAAAAGGAAAAATTATTTAAAATTAATGAAGAATGTCATATTAATAATATTGCCTTTATTTATGCTGCATCTTTTGGAATTTCAGGATTTATTTTTGATGATTTTGGAAAAGAGCATATTATTAATTTTCCATCATCAAGAAAGAAAAAATATTATTTTATAAAATCTATATCAAAAGATGGATTAATTGAGATTGATAATGAATTAGAAAGAAATAATTTTAGTTTAGAAAAAGGGAGTTATATTATTTTTAAAGAAGTTGAAGGAATTAAAGAATTAAATAATTCATCGCCAAAAAAAATAAAGTTTGTGTCAAATAATTCATTTTCAATAGATGAAAATTTACATTATGAAAATTATGTGAAAGGAGGGATTATTGAGGAATATATTTTTCCCCAAAAAATTGAATTTAAAAAATTAAAAGATATTTTTGATATTCCTTATATTGATAAGGAACCTGAAATTTTTGACTATTGTAATGAAGAAGGGAGAAATGAATTATTACATTGTGCATTTATGGCAATTCATCAATTTTATGATGAATTTAATAATTTACCAAAATTAAATAACAAGGAAGATTATGAAAATGTTTTGGAAAAAGCAAAGAATATTTATAACAAAGCAAAAAGTAATAATCAAAAATGGATTGAAAAAATAGAGAATTTTGACGAAAAAATAATAATTAATGTTGCAAGATGGTCTAGAAGTGAAATATCCCCTTTTTGTTCTTTTCTTGGGGGAATTGTTACTCAAGAAATTATTAAAATTACAGGAAAATTTATTCCTTTTTATCAATGGTTTTGGATTGACTTCTTTGAATCAATTGATAATATAAAAGAAAATGTGAATAGAGAATTAAAAAATTCAAGATATGATGACCAAATAGCTATTTATGGCCAAGAAATTCAAGATAAATTATCTGATTTAAATGTCTTTATTATTGGAGCTGGGGCATTAGGATGTGAATTACTTAAAATTTTTTCACTCATGGGTATTTCAACAAAAGAAAATAAAAAAACTTTAGTTACTGATAATGACCATATTGAAATTTCAAATTTAAATCGTCAATTTTTGTTTAGAAAAAAAGATGTAAATCAATCAAAATCAAAAATTGCTTCACAAGAAGCAAAAAAAATTAATGACAAATTTAATTGTGATTATTTAGAACTTTTAGTAAATAAAGAAAATGAAAAAATATTTAATGAAGAATTTTGGATTAAAAAAAATTTTATTTTAATGGCAGTAGATAATACAGAGGCAAGAAGATATATAGATTCTCAATGTACAAAATATTCAATTCCATTAATTGATTCTGGTACTTTAGGAACTTCTGCTAGTTGTCAAATTATTTATCCTTTTAAAACTTCATGTTATAATGATAATCCAAAAACAATTGAAGCATCTATCCCTATGTGTACTTTACATAATTTTCCATCTAAAATTGAACATTGTATTGAATGGGGATTGGCTAAATTTAATGATTATTTTATCACAAATATTTCCAATTTGAAAAAATATTTAGAAGACCCAAATGATTTTTTTAGAATAATCGAAAATGAAGGTAATGAAAGTGAACAAATACAAATATTAAAAAATATTATTATACTTATATCTTTTTTAAAAGAAAATAATTATGACAAAATAATAGAATATACAATTGATATTTTTTGTTTTAATTTTGATTTCCAAATACAAAAATTAATCAAACAATTTCCTGAAGATACAAAAAATAAAGATAATACTTTATTTTGGAGTGGGAGTAAAAAAATGCCTCATCCTATTAATTTTGATATAAATGATTCTTTATGTTTTGAATTTATTAAACTTTTTTCTTATTTTATAATAAAAACCTTAAATCTACAAATTAATGAAGATATAAATTATATTAAAAATTCTATCAATAAATTTAAAATTCCAAAAAATATAGAAAATGAAAAAGAAGAATATTTAAATTTAGAAAATTTAAAAAAAATTTTATTAGATAATAAAATAGAATCTTCACTAAATATAATCCCAGAAATTTTCGAAAAAGATAATGATTCAAATTATCAAATAGATTTCATAAATGTTTGTTCAAATTTAAGAGCAAGGAATTATAAAATTCAAGAATGTGATAGAGAAAAAACTAAAATGATTGCAGGGAAAATAGTTCCTGCCATTGTGACAACAACAGCAACTATTACAGGATTTGTTTGTCTTCAATTATATACTTTATTAGATACTGATGACATTTCCTTTGCAAGAAGTTGCTATTTAGATTTATCCTGTGGAATAATTCAAAAATTTCAACCATCTGATAAAATTGAAAAAACTGATGAAGAATATGATGAGATTTTATTAGGTCCAAGTAAAGCTGTTCCTCCAGGATGGACAGTTTGGGATAATATAGAAATTAAAGGTCCTATGAAATGTGAAGATTTTATTAAATATTTTAAAGAAAATTATAATGTCAATATAATGAGTATTTCTTCTCAATCTAATGTTATTATTCAAGTTTTTATGCCAAGTAGAAAAGAAAAACTTCCTTTAAATATAGAAGATATATACAAAAAATATTATGGATTAGATGAAGGTCAAAATTATCTTTGGTTAGAAATTACAGGATATATTGATAATGTTAATGCTTCTATGCCTAGAATTAAATATATTTTTAAATAAATTTTTAATATTTGCTTAAGCTTAATATTATTTTAAAAACAAATAGATTTGGGATTTTGAAAATAATGACATAGATAATGAATCTTATGTTAACAATGAAATAAACTCTGATAGTATATATCAGAATTTAATTCAAATTATAATTCTTGTGATATTTCAAGAATTAATAATTCATAAAATCTAAACATAATAATATACTTTAAATTTATATTTTTGAGATTGAATTAGAATATATCATTTGAATTATTTTATCTTTACCTTAAATATGACAATCAATTATACTTTCTTTAATTTCTCATAATTATTTTTTTCTATTACATTTTTTATCTATTTTAAATATATATTCTACTGTTAAATTTAAATAAAAAAATTTTAGAAACTAAAAATTATTTTGCTTTATTTTTGGAAGTCTTTAATATTTTAAGAGGAATTTTAATATTATCATAATATAAATTTTCACCATTTTATTAATAAGTTTATCTCCTTATAGAGCTCTTAATCTATAAGAATATTTTTATTAATCATTCTAATTATTCTATTTTGAATTCAAATTTATTAAAATCTTTAATATATATAATCGTTCCAATGGTTCATTTATATAATTAACAGATATTTGCTCAATTGAATTTATTTTATTAAAACACAAAAAACCAAAAATTACCTAATAATCAATTATATTTAATATCATAAATATTTAGTGAAGAATTAAAGATATCTATTTCATTTATTTACAATCTAAAAAAACATTTATTATATAAATATTTTCCCAAAATATCAATAACATAAAAAATTAAACAAATCTTTTTGTTTAGATAAATATTATTATTAATTTATTAAATTCTAAAGGATATTCTTTAGGAATTTGAATATCTAATGTAAATATACCATCTTTAAAATCTGTATCTTCTGGTCCTTTTATTGTTCCATATATTATAAAATATATAATATTAATAAAAAATATAAATAATAATATATAATAAAATTTAAGTTTTAATCCTATTTTTTAACTTTTTTATCCCAATTTTTTAACTTTTTTTATAAAAAAGAACATAATTATTCAAAGATGGCTCTGGAATATCACTAAATGAAACACTTATATCATTAAAAGAAAACCATTTTTTATAATGTTCTATATAAATATGTGAATAATAATGTCCTAAATTAGGGGTCTGACCATAATGATTATTAATTGCATAAATAGAGTAAAGTGTTTCTCCTTTTTTATAAATTAATGTATTTTTCACAATATCTTTTAAATCTAATTCATTTTTAAAATTAACAATCCATGGAATTTTTTTAGTTTCATCTTCATTTGTTTTTTGTAATACAATTATTAAAATTTTTGGAAGTCTTGCAATTCTAGTTTTTAATTGAAAATTAAATTCCCCACATTTTTCACAAGGAATTGATGATTTAATATCATTCCATAATTTAAAATTATCATTTATTAAATCTGTTAAATCAATATATTGTAATTTATTAATTATTTTAAAATTGAGTTTTAATCCAACAGACTCATCAAAATAAAAATAAACTTTATTACAATTTTTACATTTTTTTTCATTAATAAAACATACATAAAATAAATCATTCATTATATAATATGAATCTTCTTTTTTTAAATAATTATAATATTCTTTTTGTTCAGGAAGATAAAAATCTTTTTTTTCTAAAGGACGTTTAATATTCATAAGAGAAAGTTCAGTGTTTATTTCCCATAATAATTCTTCTAAAAACATTTCAGAATCTTTTTGACCATATCCCTTAAAAATAAGGTGATTATTTTTAAAATAATTCACCAAAGGAGAAGGAGTAATATAAGGCTTAAAATTATTTTTATAACATTTAACAAATAAATCAATAGTCTTATTTATATAATATATATGATTATCTTCATAATCTTTATTATCTAACATAAGTTGGACAAATTCAGGAATATGAAATAATATTTGAAGTGAACTATTCATATAACAAGTATTTCCTAAATTTTGTAATCCTATTAAAGAATTTATCATCAAAAACTTATCATTATAATTATTATTCTTTTTACTTAATTCTCTTTGATATATATCAATTGTTGAAATTTTTGTATTGCCTTTATTTTCATTATTTTCAGAAATTTCAAATTCTTGTATAAAATTTTGAGGAGTACTATACTCTTCTTTCAAAAAAATGCCTTCGTTATTTATATTAGTATCAATTGAATCTACATTTATTTCACTATAAATTTTCTGTTGTTCCTGATGATTGCTTCTGCGCGAGATTTTTGAATTATCATTTTTAAAACAGTCACCAAAAAGATAACTCAGACAACCCATCATTTATTTTGTAAAAAAATATTATTTATTATATTAAAGTTTAAACTATTTTATTGTTTTGATATTTTTTTTAATATATAAAATGTTAAATATTAAGAATTGATTTAATTCTTATATAATTTGTAAAAAATGTTTTTATTTATAAAAATGAAAAATATATTTTATTTTCAATAATGAAAAATGTTTAAAAAATTGAAAAAATTAAATATTAATATATTAAAAAATTAGTCTAAATTTAATAAATACTATAGCACCATTTTTTTATGATATTGAATTTAATAATTAAAAATTTGATTTATGATCAATATCACAATATAATTTTTTTTCAAACATTATTATAATATTATTATATCATAATTCAATGTTGATTATTCATTTTTTTTATATCAAAATTAAATCCATTACATTCACATTGATTATATTACAACAACATTATATTAGGAAAAAATAAAATATTTAATTAAAATATATTTTGTGTATAATATTTTCTTTAATTTATTTAGGAATATTAATACTTGTGATTTAAATAAAAATATAAAGATTAATATAGAAGTAAAGAATAATAATTAAATAATTTACTTAAAGTGATTATCTAAATTAAAATAAAATATTTCAATTAATATATCATTATTATAAAATATTTATTTAATTATAATTAATACTTTAAAACTAATATTTTTACATTTAATTTATTATTATTTTTTAATCTAATAACAGTTTTTTATTTAAATTTCTTCTTCTTTTAATTTAATTTCAAATTAATTGTTAAATAATTAAAAAATAATATTAACTTAAATTTTATTTTTTAAAATAAATAG
>Ga0256407_10012726_pt1 | contig 11385 bp, 7 predicted proteins | sample RumenRJG_04DNA_FD_193489 | JGI IMG/M metagenome (GOLD analysis project Ga0256407, IMG submission 193489) | Bovine rumen microbial communities from Lethbridge, Alberta, Canada - RJG_04 | ecosystem: Host-associated > Mammals > Digestive system > Stomach > Rumen | place: Canada: Alberta | collected... | reverse complement strand
CTATGAGATTTCTAACCTGCCCAACGCTATAGAGAAACTGACGCAGACCACATTGCGTAATATCATCGGTGAGCTGGAATTGGACGAGACACTGACCTCGCGCGACACCATTAATACCAAACTGCGTGCTGTACTGGACGATGCCACCGACAAGTGGGGTGTGAAGGTGAACCGTGTAGAGCTGCAGGACATCATCCCACCCGCAACCGTGCTGAACGCCATGGAGAAGCAGATGCAGGCAGAGCGTAACAAGCGTGCACAGATTCTGACATCTGAGGGTGAGAAAGCTGCTGAGATTCTGGCTTCTGAGGGTGAGAAGACCGCTATCATCAACCGTGCTGACGCCCAGAAACAGCAAGCCATCCTGCATGCAGAAGGTGAAGCACAGGCTCGCATCCGCAAGGCAGAGGCTGAAGCCAAGGCCATCGAACTGATTACCGAGGCAGTGGGTAAGAGCACCAATCCTGCAAACTACCTGCTGGCACAGAAGTATATCCAGATGATGCAGGAACTGGCACAGGGAGACAAGACCAAGACAGTCTATCTGCCCTACGAGGCTACCAACCTATTAGGTTCGATTGGCGGCATCAAGGATTTGTTCAAAGCAACAGAATAAAAAAAGAGGCTCAAGCCTCTTTTTTTTATGAATATAATCTTTTAATCTTTCTTTAGTGGAATAGTAAAGCTGAAAGTAGAGCCCTCGCCAACGGTCGACTCCACCATAGTGTCACCACCGTTCTTGCGTGCAAAGTCCTGACAGAGCTGCAAGCCCAAGCCAGATCCTTCCTCACCACCTGTACCGTAAGACGTCTCACCCTTGGTAAAGATGCTCTCAACACGTTCTGGCGCAATACCTACACCGTAGTCACGGACAGAGATACGAGCAAAATCACCTTCATGTTTATAGAACACCTCAATGGCCTTACCCTCTGGTGTGAACTTGATAGCATTAGACAAGAAGTTGCGGAGGATGGTCTTTATCATGTCGTTGTCGCCATGAACAGTCAGCTTCTCCTCAGCAGGAATATACTTCAAGTCAATCTTCTTCATCTCGGCAATCATCTTGAAGATGTCTACCGCACCAGGAACAATGTCATCAAGATCTATATCCTGATAGACCACATTCAGGCGGCCAGTCTGACTCTTCGTCCACTTCAGCAGGTTGTCCAACAGGTCATGCGTCTCTTCTGACTCACGGTTGGCCTTGTCAAGTAAGCCAAAGATTTCATCACCTACGACATCGGGGGACACCACATTAACAGCCAAGTTGAGCACCATACGGATGCTGGCCATAGGTGAGCGCAGGTCGTGAGCAATAACCGAATACATCTTATCGCGGTTGGAGATGGTACGCTTCAATTCCTCATTCTGCTGCACGATGATGCGTTTAGCAGCAACAAGCTGTATCTGGTGCATCACACGCATAACGAGTTCTTCCTTGTTGAAGGGCTTTGTCAAGAAGTCGTTAGCACCCACCTGGAAACCTTTCACCAGGTCACTGGGATTATTAAGAGCTGTCAGGAAGATAATGGGAATATCAACTGTCTCTGGGTCTTTCTTCAGGATAACAGCTGTATCGAAACCACTGATATCAGGCATCATCACGTCCAACAGAATCAAGTCAGGCTTCTCCTTCTTAGCCTGCTCAATACACATATTTCCATTGGATGCCGTGCATACCTGAAACTTCTCATTGGTCAAGAGGATTTTCAGCAACAGCACATTGCTGACCACATCGTCCACGATTAAGATTTTATAGTCGCCACGATTGATCTGAGACTCAAAGGTTTCGTTCAGCTCCATTCTGTTATTGACGTTTATGATGTTTTAAGTCTTATTCAATATGCAAAAGTAGCAAATATTTAGCATTTCACCAAATATTTGCCCACTTTTTTTATTCTACAGTCACTGACTTAGCCAAGTTTCGGGGCTGATCGACGTTCTTTCCCTTGCAAACAGCGACATGATAAGCCAATAACTGGAGAGGAATTGTAGCCACTAACGGTTCCAGACATTCCTGCACGTCAGGAAGCTCGATGACCTCATCAGCAATCTTCGCAATAGTGTCATCACCCTTGCTGACAAGTGCTATCACCCTACCCTGACGAGCCTTGATTTCCTGGATATTAGAGAGCACCTTCTCGTACATGGCGTTATGGGTGGCAATAACCACAACAGGCATATCAGAATCGATGAGGGCAATAGGTCCGTGCTTCATCTCAGCAGCAGGATAGCCCTCAGCATGGATATACGAAATCTCTTTCAGTTTCAGTGCACCTTCCAAAGCTACGGGATAGCTGTAGCCACGACCCAGATAAAGGAAATTATGGGCATAGGTAAAGGTACGAGCCAAATCGGCCACCTTGTCGTTGGTCTTCAGTACCTCACGAATCTTATCAGGAATTTCCCCCAACCCTTTGACAACCTTCAGATATTCATCACGATCAATAGTACCCTTAGCCTCACCCATGGCCAGTGCAATCATCGTAAGCACCGTTACCTGACCAGTGAAGGCCTTAGTAGAAGCAACACCAATCTCAGGACCTACGTGGATGTAGGTACCCGTATCAGTGGCACGAGGAATACTAGAACCAATGGCATTGCAGATACCATAGATGAAGGCGCCCTTCTCTTTAGCGAGCTGGATAGCTGCTAACGTATCGGCAGTCTCACCACTCTGTGATATAGCGATTACCACATCGCCCTTTCCCACAACTGGATTGCGATATCGGAACTCGGAGGCGTACTCCACCTCACACGGGATACGACAATAGGTTTCTATCAATTGTTTGCCGATGAGTCCTGCATGCCAGGAAGTACCGCAAGCCACAATGACCACACGCTTAGCCGAGAGCATCTGACGACGATAGTCGATAAGAGCAGACAACGTAACGTGGTCGCCCTCAACATTAATACGTCCACGCATACAGTTGGTGAGGCACTCTGGCTGTTCGAAGATTTCCTTCAACATGAAGTGTGGATAGCCACCCTTCTCTATCTGACCCAGGTCGATATCGACAGTCTTCACTGCCAGTTCTTGCTCTTCACCCAGAATGCTTATAACTTTCAGTCCTTCGTCCAGACGAATGACAGCAATATTGCCATCTTCCAGATAAACCACCTTGTCGGTATACTCAATGATAGGACTGGCATCAGAACCAAGGAAGAACTCGCCATCGCCAATACCCACTACCAACGGACTCTGCTTGCGTGCAGCTATAATCTGACTGGGATCGCGCTTGTCAACGATAGCGATAGCGTAGGCACCAATCACCTGATATAGAGCTACCTGTACAGCCTCCAACAGGGATATCTGCTTTTTCTCCATGACATATTCCACCAGCTGTACCAGCACCTCAGTGTCAGTATCACTCTGGAAAGTCACGCCTTTCTCTATCAGTTTCTGCTTAATATCGGCATAGTTCTCGATAATACCATTATGGATAATAGCCAGATTGTGTGACTGCGAATAATGAGGATGGGCATTTCGTGAAGAAGGTTCACCATGGGTGGCCCAACGGGTATGGGCTATACCAATACTACCGCTGACATCCTTGTCGTTGCAGTATTCTGTCAGGTTGTCCACCTTACCTTTCGTCTTATATACATTGAGATTACCATCGTTGTTAATCAGTGCCACACCGGCAGAGTCATAACCTCGGTATTCCAGTCTTCGGAGACCTTTAATCAGCACAGGATAAGCTTCCTTGTGGCCAATATATCCTACTATTCCGCACATATTAGTTTCTGTATTATTATTATTTTCGGCTGCAAAGGTAAAAAAAAATCGGCTATCCCAAGCAGGATAGCCGAACTTTTTTTCTTAATAGAACTTGAAATATCTACGGGCGTTGTTGTAGGAGATGTCTTCAACCATCTTTCCAAGCAGTTCACGATCGTCGGGCAAGAGGCCTTTCTCAACATCATTTCCCAGCATATTACAAAGAATACGACGGAAGTATTCATGACGCGGATAACTCAGGAACGAACGACTGTCGGTGAGCATTCCAACGAAGCGAGAGAGCAGTCCCAGCACGCTGAGCGCATTCATCTGGCGCTCCATGCCGTCCTTCTGGTCGTTGAACCACCAGCCAGAACCAAACTGTATCTTGCCTGGCTCACCACCCTGGAAGTTACCCAGCATCGTTGCGATAACCTCATTGGCACAGGGGTTCAATGTATATAATATGGTACGCGTGAGCTTGTCCTCCATATTCAGCTTGTTCAGGAACTTCGACATAGCCTTGGCTGTATTGAACTCACCAATAGAGTCGAAACCTGTATCGGCACCCAGCTGATTGAACATCTTGGTGTTGTTGTTGCGGATGGCACCATAGTGGAACTGCTGTGTCCAGTCAGAATCAGCATCCATCTCAGCCATCACTGTCAGGAAGCAATGCTTGTACTGACGAGTCTCCAGCACAGAAAGCTGTTGGCCACGCATAGCCTTCTCGAAGATAGTCTCAATCTGTGAATCAGTATAATCCTCATCATAGAATTCCTCAATACCATGGTCGCTCAACTTACAACCATTAGCAGCAAAGAAGTCGTGACGTTTCTTCAAGGCGTCAACCATATCAGTAAACTTGGTAATAGTAACACCACTGACCTGCTCCAACTGATGAACATAGCTGGAGAATTCAGGAGCTTCGATGTTCATGGCCTTGTCAGGGCGCCAGGCTGGAATCATCATGGGATCGTCCGGTGCCTTATGTTTTGCATATTCAATATGGTTGTGCAAATCGTCAACGGGGTCATCGGTGGTGCAAACGCACTCTACGTTATAGTGCTTCATCAAGCCACGAGCAGAGAACTCTGGCTTCTGCAGCTTCTCGTTACACTCATCAAAAATCTCACGGGCAGTCTTGGGGCTCAAGAGTTTCTCTATACCGAAAGCAGTCTTCAGCTCCAGGTGTGTCCAGTGATACAACGGATTGCGAAGAGTATAGGGAACGGTCTCTGCCCACTTCTCAAACTTCTCCCAGTCAGAGGTATCCTTACCTGTGCAGTACTTCTCATCGACACCATTGGTACGCATGGCACGCCACTTGTAGTGATCGCCACCTAACCACAGTTCGGTGATGCTCTTAAAACGATGGTCGTTGGCCACCATCTCAGGAATCAGGTGACAGTGATAGTCGATGATGGGCATCTTAGCCGCATGATTGTGGAACAGGTCCTGTGCTACCTCGTTGTCGAGTACGAAGTTCTTGTCATTGAATTGCTTCATAGTCATTATGATTGTTTGTTGTTTTAGTGATAATCGTAATTGTTCTGCAAAAGTAGCAAATATTTTTCATTTATAAGGTAACTTCTTTTATTTTTTGCAGAAAATCTACGTAAACGTTTCCTTATATCACTTTTTCTTCTTATCTTTGCGACATGCAAACACGCGTATTACTCATATACACCGGTGGAACTATCGGGATGAACCGTAATCCACAGACGGGTGCGCTGGAGCCTTTCGACTTTGAGCACCTGCTACAAAATGTACCTGAACTGAAGCAGTTTGATACTGAGATAGCGACCTACCAGTTTTCACCTCCTATCGATTCAAGCGACATCTCGCCAAAGCTGTGGACAGAACTCAGTCACGTCATTGCCGATCACTATGACGACTATGACGGCTTTGTCGTGTTGCACGGCACAGACACGATGGCTTATACGGCCTCTGCCCTCTCCTATATGTTGGAGAATCTGACAAAACCCGTCATCTTTACGGGTTCACAGTTGCCTATAGGACAGTTACGCACTGACGGCAAGGAGAATCTCATCACCTCGATAGAGATTGCGGCTTCCAAGGATGCCAACGGTCATGCGATGGCGCCAGAGGTAGGAATCTACTTCAACGGTCACCTGCTGCGAGGCAATCGTACCACGAAGCAGTCGGCAGAGGAGTTTAACGCCTTCGAGTCGTTCAACTATCCGCATCTGGTGGATGCGGGCGTCAATATTGTCTACCATCAGGACCGCTTGTTGCATCCCGACTGGCAGAAGCCGATGGTGCCACATTTCCGGTTAGACAACAATGTCATCATCTTCTCACTGTTCCCTGGCATTCGGGAAGACCTTATCCGCCACATTATCCATACGCCCAATCTCAGAGCTATCGTCATGCGAACCTTCGGCAGTGGCAATGCTCCACAAAGTCCATGGTTGCTTAACGCACTGAAGGAAGGCACCCGTAACGGCAAGGTCATTGTCAACATCAGTCAGTGTATGCAAGGCTGTGTAGAGATGAGCCGCTACGATACAGGCTATCACTTGCAGGAGGCGGGGGTGGTCAGCGGTTACGACTCGACTGTGGAAAGCGCGGTCACCAAGCTGATGTTCCTCCAGTCGCACTACGACGACCCAGAAAAAATACGGATGCTCATGAATCAGAGCATCCGTGGAGAAATATCACTATAGCGGTCAGCGGTTTCCCCGCTGACACTTACTTTAAGTTCTCTTTCAAGAAGTTCACACACTGTCGGAACAGGTGGTTACGAGTGTTACCACCATAGATACTGTGGTTGCGGTCGGCATACACCTGCTGGCGGAAATCCTTGTCAGCCTGTATCAGTGCCTCGCAGTATTCAGCGGTGTTGCGATAGTGCACATTGTCGTCAGCCAGACCGTGAACTATCATCAGTGCTCCCTGAAGACTGTTCACACGGGTAAGAGGATTATCGTCATAGCCGGCAGGATTCTCCTGAGGAGTACGCATGAAACGCTCTGTATAGATAGAGTCATAGTAACGCCAAGTGGTTGGCGGTGCAATGGCAATACCTGCACAGAAGACACCACGGCCTTCAGACATTGACATCAACGTATTGAAACCGCCGAAGCTCCAACCCCAGATGGCAATGCGTTTCTTATCAACATACGACTGCTGGCCCAACCACAAAGCGGCCTCTACCTGATCGACAGCTTCCAACTGGCCAAGCTTCAGATAAGTACATTTCTCGAAATCAGCACCACGACCGCCAGTACCACGGTTATCGACACACACGCAGATAAAGCCCTGCTGGCAGAGGTACTGTTCCAAAGCTGCCCCCTGGGAGCACATACCTATACCCCAAGCATCCTTGACCAATTGACTGCCAGGACCACCATACTGGTACATCACCACAGGATATTGCTTCTTTGCATTGAAGTCGGCTGGCTTCACCATCCAACCATTCAGCGTCACACCTTCCGAGGTGGTCAGGGTAAACAGCTCACGCTCGCCCAACTGATAGTTCTTCAGCTGGTCACGCAGTGCCTTATTGTCAACAAGTGTTTCCACCTTCTTACCCTTGTTGGTATAGATGGTGCATATAGGAGGGGTATTGATGTCACTCCAAGTATTGATGAAATACTGGTAATTCTTGCTGAAGACAGCACTATTCCAACCTGCCTTCTTGGTCAAGCACTCACGCTTTCCATTCTCGTAGGCCACCCATACGCGCTGGTCAGTAGCACCGTTCTCGTGGGAAGCATAATACACGCTACCCGTCAGCTCGTCATAGCCATAGACGTCGCTGACCTCATAGTCGCCCTGCTCCACCTGACGAAGCAACTGGCCATTAAGGTTATAGAGGTAAAGGTGCATATTACCATCACGGTCGCTGGGTAACAAGATGTGGCGACCAGTAATAACGGTATTGCTATAGGCTACGTCACGGATATACTTATCGACCTTGTCTTCTACAGCCAGCTTGCTGACGGTAGTCAACGGATTGGCCATATAGATGCGCAAGCAGTCCTGATGGCGGTTCAGCGTGAAGACGGCAACCTGTGAAGAGTCAGCAGTAGCCACTATGCGAGAGACATAGCCATCCTTTTCAATAGGTACTTGCAACTGGCGGGTCTGACGACTAGGCACATCGTAACTCCACACAGAGACGGTAGAGTTCTGCTCGCCAGCAATGGGATATTTATAGAAATAGCCACCATTCGTCTTAGGGATGAAACACTCTTTGACAGCACTCTCATCGTAGCGCACCCAGACTATTTGACGACTGTCGGCACTGAACACCATGGCACGACTCTGCGAGAACTCTTCCTCGTTGACCCAGTCGGGGATGCCGTTAATCACCTGATTCTTCTTGCCATCCTTGGTAACCTGCACCTCGGCATTGTCGTACAACAACTTGACAATGAAGATGTTGCCATCGCGTACAAAAGCGATCTGTACACCATCGGGAGAGAACAGCGGAGTCTGCTGAGGACCGTTGCTCGACAATGGCACAATGCGGTTGTTATGGATGGTATAAATGTAGTACTGGGCCGTAAATGAGTGACGGTAGATGCGCTGAGTCTTAGTCTGAATCAGGATACGCTTACCATCGGGACTCATGATGTAGCCATCAATATCGTCGAGTTTGTCACCCTTGACAGTAGCTACATCAAACAGTGTTCCAACTTCCTTGCCGGTTTTGAACGAATACTGCACAATACGGCGACCATCGTTGCTGAGCTGGGCGTACGTCTCACCATCGTTAAGCGGCTGTACGTCACTCACCGTCTCACCACGGAACAGGCCGCGGGTAATCTCTTTCAAGTCCAGTTTCTTAGCGTCCATAGACACCACTGCCAGCAGTGCCAACGCCATGAATAATAGTTTCTTCATACCTTATTATTATAATAATAGCGCAAAGTTACGAAGAATTGGCTGAACTACAAAAAGAATATACATTTTTTATACTTTAACGCACAAAATAGTGGGCGCCACCTATCAGCAGCGCCCACACCTTATTTATTAATATAGAAATCCTTGATGAAAAAGGATTACTCTTTTACTTCGCCTTGGCACTAAATTCTACATCAGCTGTTACATCTGAATAGTCATCAATACCACTCATTTGATCCGAGAAGGAACCCTTAACGCCTTTCATCTTAATAGTATAGATACCATTGCTCAATGTAATGGTTGCCTTAGCACTTGGAATATTCAACTGGAAATGTGGACCTGCCTCCAACATATAATTGAATGAGGCATTGTCATACTCGGTCTTGTTAGCAGAATAGCCAGAGACAGAGAAATAGAACTGTTCTCTACCACTCTGCATGTGTTGCTCATACCACATCCATTGCTCCTCTTCGCTCAGGCCTTCAGGCATCGGTTCATTATCCTCTGCAAGAGTTTTCTCGCCAATGATTGACAACATACCATTATCAAGCGTTGCAGTCCACAGGCCACCATCTGCAGCTTCAGGAAGATTATATGAGAAATTCAGACCAATAGCAGAATTAACAACCCTAAACATACCAGTACCAGCTCCACTTGTGTTCTCTACCTCCAGATTAATGCACTGGTCTTCTGTGCCAATGGTAATATTCTTTTTGACCATCGAACCATCAGCGAAGCGAGCAAAGAGCACAGCAGCACCTGTATAATTAGCTGGTGCGAAGATTGAATAGTAGCCCTTAGTATCGCTCATAACTTCTCCTGTAACATTCCAGCCATAAGAAATATACAAGGCGCAAATGTTAGAACCAGCAGTATTAGTCACAGTACCATAAATACGGGGAGCACTGGCCGGTAGGGTTATCGTCAATTCCTTCGTTTTGTCACCCTCAACTTTTATTTCCTGCTTATACTCTTCACCACCCATATCAGCATAGTTTCCATAAGCTTCCGAAGGAATGCGAACATACAATTTAGTATTGCTGGGAATGTCACACTTCATGAAACCCTTGCTGTCAGTGTAGAACATACGCTGACCATCAATGTCGATAGGCACATTAGACAATAGGTTACCATTCTTATCCTTAACGGTAACTTTCAGATGAGCAGTCAATTCAGGAGAGTCTAGGTTGTGCCAAGAGAAGTGAGAAACCTCTCCAACATAGTTGGTACCATTGAATGTGGCAACACCTTCTTCTTCCCACAGACCAGTTGTCTCATTGAAACTCCAAAGTGGAATAGTGGCAGGAGCTGCCTCGTTCTTAAACTTATCAGGAACAGGGAAGGTAAGTGTTGCTTTTTTACCAGGAGCCATCTCCAACTTCTGGCCTTGATCACCCTTAAGGTCTACAGAAACCATACCCCAACTGATTAGCTGAACAGCAGACTGGTCTATTCGAATAGCAGAAAGGTCACCAGGCATTTCACTGGCAAAACTGTCGTTGTCTGGATCTAGATAAACAGCTTCGGCAGTGACGCTACCAGTACATTCAGTACCATTAGCCGTAAAGCCACCCTCAAAGTCGACCTTCACTTGACCATAGTAGTCACCAACTATAATGGATGACGCAGAGGTTGCATTGACATTCTGAGTCTGTGCCTTCTTCATGCTAGCATCAAGACGCACGGGAGTACCTGCTTCATAGGCAATTGAACGAACGACACTTGCATAACCATCCTTTGAAAACTTAACAACAGCATGGTTATTCTGCACATTAACTTTATCAAACTTATAAAAACCATTAAGGTCGGTAGTTGTAGTCTGATCACCAGAGGTCACCGTAACACCAACTAATGGGCCGTTATTCCATGTATTAGAATTATGAACCACACCAGACACCGCAGCAAACTGCATATTATTAGGATCAAAAGGCCCAGATGGAACGCTAGGACCTTCAGGGCCACTACTAGGGCTGTCATCACTACTGCTACATGCACTCAGCGTAAACGCAGCTACGAAAAGGCTAAGGAAAAGCCAAAGATTCAGTTTCTTCATAATCGTTTATTGTTTTGGTTAAGTTATAATATCGTCTTTATTTTCCTTGCCATGTCATTTCGTCATAAGCAATCAAACTATGTGGACTAACAGGAATGACAGAGCCATCGCCAATCTTCAGCTTGTTGCCAGAAATAGTATAACTCCAAGTTAATTCGTAATCAGCGTTTTTGTCATCAAAGACATCAGTACTTCCCCAAGCCTCATGATCAACATCGAGTGTTATCTTGTTGTTATCAGACAAGGTGTATTTGCCGCGCAAATGGTGAGAGATACGTTCAACAAGATAAGCTCCCTTTGGACGGGCTGGGTCAAAAGACAATGATGGTTTGTCATATTCCTTATCACTACTATCCGTAGAATACCAACAAGCACTCTCAATAATTTCGAATGTTTTGTCAGCATTAATAGTATAATACAACTTGTGAGCATAGCGCCACATCAGCCCGTCCCAATTACCTTTCCATTCTGATTCGGGTTTTGCAGCCCACTCTCCTACCCATTTACCTTCAATAGAAGTCGGTGTTCCAGGATTATCACCAGAAGATGGAGTATCATCATCGTCACTACCACATGCACTCAGCGCAAAGGCTGCAACAAATAAGCTTGCAAGAAGCCAAAGATTCAATTTCTTCATATTAGCTGTATTTTAAGATTAATATTCACTTCTTTACAAATTCGGTATTGTTGAACTCCTTACCATTGGTGTCGTCACCAGAGATATACAACTTATTAT
>Ga0256407_10012722_pt1 | contig 11387 bp, 14 predicted proteins | sample RumenRJG_04DNA_FD_193489 | JGI IMG/M metagenome (GOLD analysis project Ga0256407, IMG submission 193489) | Bovine rumen microbial communities from Lethbridge, Alberta, Canada - RJG_04 | ecosystem: Host-associated > Mammals > Digestive system > Stomach > Rumen | place: Canada: Alberta... | reverse complement strand
CAAAAGATAATTTGAGGGTATCACCACGTTTGGTTAAGAAAGGAAGCCCTTATGATATCGGCGGAACCTTGAATATGGCTACCATTAAAACAGACTTGGCCGGTGATGTTACAGTAATGGGACTCGGTGCAGGATCTCTTGAAACTGCATCTGCGATGTTGACTGATGTAATTAGTATTTTAAAAACCAAATACTAATTTTTTTTATTCTTTTTTTGGATTTTGATATTATGAAATATGTAATTTTTATTCCCGATGGTTCCAGCGACCTTCCGATTGATGAATTAGATGGCAAAACTCCTCTTCAGGTTGCTGAGACTCCAAACATTGATAAATTAGCTCAAAATGGATTTGGCGGTTTTACAAATAATGTTCCTGATGGATATACTCCCGGATCTGATGTTGCAAACATGAGCATTTTTGGATATAATCCTGCAGATTACTATACTGGACGCGGACCTCTTGAAGCGGGAAGCGTTGGAATCGATACCAAGCCAACTGATGTTATATTCCGATGCAACACGATAACAGAAAAGGATGACACAATGGAAGACTTCAATGCAGGCCATATCACTTCTGAAGAGGCAGCTGTTTTAATGGATGCATTAAATAAACATTTCACTGAAAAATATCCTGGATTTAAGGGAAAATTCTATGCAGGAATAAGCTACAGACATCTGTTTGTATACTCCTGTGATGATGAAGATGATGCAGACATTTTGGCTAATTTGAAAACCGTGCCTCCACATGACATTTCTGGTGAAAATCTGACCGAATACACAACATGGGATGATGATTTGGCAGTTAAAATGAGAGATATCATGTACGAAGCACAGGAAGTTCTAAAAGACCATGAAGTTAACCGGGCTAGAATTTCTGAAGGCAAGGCTCCTGCAAATATGGTATGGCTGTGGGGTCAGGGCTTAACTCCTGCATTGCCAGACTTCAAGGAAACATATGGTCTTACAGGTGCTGTAATCACAGGTGTTGATTTGCTTAAAGGAATCGGGATATTTGCCAATCTGGATATCATAGATGTTCCCGGTGCAACAGGATTTTTTGACACTGACTACAAGGCAAAAGGGGAATATGGAATTGATGCTTTAAAAACTCATGATGTATTGTTCATTCATATTGAAGCGCCCGATGAAGCGGGCCATGCCCAATTGATTGACGAGAAGGTAAAGGCAATTGAAAGAATTGACGAGTTCATTGTCGGACCGATTATTGACAGTTTGGCCGGTCAGGACTTCAAGGCAGCAATATTGCCTGACCATCCGACACCTATATCTCTTGGAACCCACACCCGTGATGACGTGCCGCTGGTAGTTTATGCATCAGACAAGACCGGTGATGAATGCACATCCTTTGATGAAGAGGGAGTTAAAACAGGATCTATTGAAAAGCAGGAAGGATATAAGTTATTGTCAAGAATGATTAACGAATTTTAAATTAGGAGAGTAGTTATATGAAAGTATTATTAGTAAATGGTAGTCCTCACAAGAAAGGCTGTACATACACAGCATTATCTGAAATCACAAAGGTATTGAATGAATATGATATTGAAACCGAAATATTCTGGATAGGTACCAAACCTATAATGGGATGTACTGCATGCGGAAAATGTTCAGAACTTGGAAAATGTGCATTTGATGATAAGGTAAATGAATTCAATGAGATAGCTAAGGATGCTGATGGATTTATCTTTGGCTCACCTGTATACTATGCAGGTGCTTCAGGACAGATTACTTCATTTCTGGACAGAGTATTCTATTCAAGCAATGGAATATTCCAGCATAAGCCAGGTTCAGTGATATGTTCTGCAAGAAGGGGCGGTACAACCGCTACATATGACCAGTTAAACAAATACCTTGGAATTTCTCAAATGCCGATTATTTCATCTCATTACTGGAATATGGTTCACGGAAACACTCCTGAGGAAGTAATGCAGGATAAGGAAGGAATATGTACAATGAGACAATTGGCTCATAATATGGCATTCTATTTGAAATGTATTGAAGCAGGTAAAAAACAAGGTATTGAACTTATTGAAGAACCTAAAGAATTCACTAATTTCATAAGATAGAAATGAATCTGTTCAAGACTCCGGAAGGTTATTTATTTTCAAATAAGGCTTTGTTCTATCTTTTTATACCCTTGCTGATAGAACAGGCTTTAGAATTTTTTGTAGGACTTGCTGATTCCATAATGGTGGCTTCTTTAGGTGAAGTGGCTATCAGCGGAGTTTCACTAGTCGATTTTTTAATGCAACTTTTAATTTTTTCTTTTTCTGCTCTGGCGACGGGAGGCGCTGTAATTGCAGGACAGTATCTGGGCGACAATAAACTTGATGAAGCCAGAAATGCCTCAAATCAGTTGATATGGTTTTCAGCCATTTCATCGATTATTTTCATGTTTATTGTTTTATTTGCAAGATCCTTTTTGATAGGAATTCTCTTTGGACAGATTGAATCTGACGTATGGGCCAATGCAGATATATATCTGATGATTGTAGCTATTTCCATTCCGTTCATAGCAATATATAATGCGGGAGCAGCCATATTTCGAACGACCAATGATGCATTTTTGCCAATGAAAATAATGTTTGCATGTGACATTTTGAATGTTGTAGGCAATGCATATTGCATTTACTTTTTGGGATGGGGAGTGGAAGGCGTAGCTATTCCAACTGTCATCTCCAGATTTTTAGCTGCAGTAATAATACTGTACTGTGTATTGGATGAAAATTATATACTGCACATCAAAAGGACTTTAAGACATAAGTTCGATTTAAAAATCCTGAAAAATGTATTGAACGTAGGCATTCCTTATGGAATCGAAAACGGCCTGTTTCAGCTGGGTCGTATCCTGGTGTTAAGTCTGGTTTCAACATTTGGAACAATGGCAATTGCTGCAAACTCCGTAGGATATGCAATAGGAATTTTTTCAGTACTGCCTGGTTTTGCAATCAATCTTGGTTTGACTGCAGTCATTTCAAGATGTGTTGGCGCCAATGACTATGAGCAAGTAAGATTTTATAACAAAAAAATCATATTAATAGTATTCATTTCACATATCATAATCAATGTTGCTATATTTGCATTGCTGCCTTTCATTCTGGATATATACCAGCTGTCAGACCAGACCGCTGCAATGGCAAGTGAAATGATTATCTGGCATGGAATTTTTGCAATCATAATATGGCCGATAGCATTCACTCTTCCGGCTACATTCCGTGGAGCAGGAGACTCAAAAACAGTGATGTACATTAGTCTTGCAGTGATGTTCACCTGCAGAATAGCACTATCTTACGTCATTGCTGACTGGTTGGGCATTGGTGTGTTCGGTACATGGATAGCAATGTTCATCGACTGGTATGTGAGGGCAGCCTTATATGTTTACCGGTACTTTTCAAATAAATGGACAGAATATAGAATTGTTTAGTAGGTGATTTAAATGTTTAGAAAGGATAATGATGCAATAAATTTGAATTTTGAAACTTTGCTTTCAAACCAATTGGCTTTAAGTAAAAACCAAAAGATAATAATGAATAATCAAGTTGCCCTTGATAAGAAATTGGACCAAATCAACAAGAAATTGGATCAGCTTCTTGAAAAGTGATTGCGATGGTACTGTTTAGAGGAGACATCAAGTGCAAGAGTCTGCAGAGAAGAACATCAATAAGCGTGATATTGCCTGCAGACAACATACACTTTTTAAATGATAGTGAAGAAATCGTTGAAAAGCCATACAGGACATTATATCTGCTTCATGGACTTTATGGCAGTGATGACATATTCCTGGCAAACACTTCAATTCAGAAATTTGCAGAAGACCATGGGATAGCTATTGTAATTCCATGCGGTGAAAACAGCTTTTATCTTGATGATGTGGCTTCTCATAGAATGTTTGGAGAATATGTCGGCCACGAACTGCTTGACATTACAAGAAACATATTTCCTTTATCCGAAAAACGTGAAGACACTTTCATTGCAGGTTTTTCAATGGGTGGCTATGGGGCTTTAAGAAACGGATTGAAGTACTGTGAGAATTTCTCCAAAATAGGGATGATTTCCGCTGCACTGATAACGGATGACATTGCAGATTATGGCGACAATCACAACGTACTGTACTCAAGACAATTCTATGAATCAATCTTCGGCAATCTGGATGAGGTTATTGGTTCAGACAAGGACCCAAAATACCTTATTGATAACTGCAAAAATATTCCTGAAATTTATATGGCATGTGGGCTTGATGATTTTCTGTTTAAAAAGAATGCTGATTTTTATCAGTTTTTAAAGTCAAGGGATATTGATGCTACCTTTGTCGGCTCTGAAGGTGAACATACCTGGGAATTCTGTGACGAGTTTATAAAGGAGTTTATAAAAAGATTGTAGTGATGGTTAGGTATTGTTTTAGTTGAATTTCAAGCTGTCAACTGCTTTTATCAATTCTTTCATATGCATGTCCTTAACGGATTGGTCTGCAAAGCTGTATTCTTCAAAATAGAATGCAGGTACTCCATTTTGGTTCAATGGTTCTGTTAGAAATGGTCCGCTTGTTGTTGATTCTGGTGAATAATAGCTGATGTTTTCACATTTGCTTGCAACATCTGAAGCGTATTTCTCACCGTTTCCACCATTGATTGGACTGAATACGAATGTTTTAAATGGATATGCACCTATATTTGAATGAACATCTACAGCCGCTTTATAGCTGTCGTTAACTACTTTTGGATAAACATATTTGTAAGCAAGGTTCTGTCCGTTCTGCCTTCCGAGACTGTTGTCTGAAGATCCGTCTCCGTAATGACCCACATCCTTTGTAACATTTATTATGTAGATATCGTAGCTGTAGTTGAGATTTTCTGTTTTTGGAAGAAGTTTAACCAGAGTTTCATGTGTTTCACGTTCCAGAGGATGCACTCCAACCACATAAGCTATTTTTTCTCCGTTCGGATTTCCGACATTTTTAATTACTTCAACTGAACCAGGATCATCTGATGAGTTTGCAATCAATTCTCTTGTTGTTCCATTTGATGCCTGTGCAGGTATAATATTGCCGTTTTCATTATTGAATATGAACTGGTTGCAAACGGCAAAAATGCCTCCGCATAAAATTATTATCAAAATAATAATAATGATGTTATATTTATTCATAGTGTATTCACCTAATATAAAGTATAGTTATTGTACATTTTATATATTATGAAAAACTAAAATTATAATATTAATAATTAATTACGGAGAGGATTTTTCTGACAAAATATATTATAATCACAGGAGGGGTTGTAAGTTCTATTGGTAAAGGAATCACTTCCGCTTCTATGGGTAGAATTTTAAGATCATATGGTTTAAAAGTATCTGCTATTAAAATTGATCCTTATTTAAATTGGGATTCAGGAACACTCAATCCTTACCAGCATGGAGAAGTTTTCGTAACAAATGATGGAATGGAAACTGATTTAGATTTGGGTCATTATGAAAGATTTTTGGATGTTGAACTTGAAGGATTCGCTAACATTACCACCGGAAAAGTGTATGAATCAGTCATTAAAAAAGAAAGAGAAGGAGGATACCTTGGTGAATGTGTACAGGTAATTCCTCATATAACTAATCGTATTAAGGAAATGATTAGGGAAACTTCCGAGAAAAGGAATTATGATGTTGTTTTAATAGAACTTGGTGGTACTGTAGGAGACATTGAAAGCCAACCGTTTTTAGAGGCCTTAAGACAATTGCGTAATGAGGAAGGTTCAGATAATGTAATGTTTGTGCATGTTACATTCATCCCATATCTTAACGCTGCAGGTGAGTTTAAAACAAAACCTACACAGCATTCCACTAAGGAATTGAGGAGTATGGGTATCAATCCGGATGTCATTGTATGCAGGTCACAGGAACACATTGACGATGCTCTTTTGGCTAAAGTCGCTCATTTCTGTGATGTTGATGTCAATGCTGTTGTCAACACTCCCGATGCGGGCTCCATTTATGAAGTTCCTTTAGTTCTTGAGAAAAATAACATTGGTCAACTTATTGTTGACAGAATAGGATTGGATATTAAAGCGGATTCATCTAAATTGGATGATTGGGCAAAAATCGTTGATTCACTTAAGATTGAAGACCCTGCTGTAACCATAGGTATTGTCGGAAAATATGTTGAACTTGAAGATGCTTATATCAGTATCAGAGAATCTCTCCAGCATGCAGCAGCAAGTATTGGCGTAAAGGCAAACATTCAATATTTAAGTTCCGATGTTGATGAGCTTGACCGTGAAGTTTTAGACAGTTATGACGGTATTCTAATTCCGGGAGGATTTGGTGAACGCGGATTTGAAGGAAAATTGGATGCTGTTGATTATGCTATTGAAAATAATGTTCCGCTTTTCGGTATCTGCTTAGGTATGCAGTCAATGGTTACCCAGTTTGCAAGACGCAACGGCTATCCTGATGCTAACAGTTCCGAATTTGACGATAATCTTGCTCATCCAGTCATTGACATGATGGAAGAGCAGAAAAAAATCAAGAATATGGGAGGAACTATGCGTTTAGGTTCCTATGACTGTAAGATTATTGAAGGAACAAAAACCTATGATGCTTATGGTGAAATGGACATTGAAGAACGTCACAGACATCGTTATGAATTCAACAACGATTACAGAGATGAACTTCAGGAGAAAGGATTGATTATTTCAGGTACCAGTCCTGATGATTTCCTCGTTGAAATTATTGAAATTCCTGACCATCCTTGGGCTATAGGCTGTCAGTTCCACCCTGAGTTCAAGTCAAGGCCTAACAGGCCACACCCATTATTCAAATCATTTTTAGAAGCTATTTATGAATATTCTAAAACTCGTTTCTGGAAAATTTGGTGAGATGGGACTTGAAGGAAAATAGAATAATTCAAATTATTGAACAGTTGCAAATTAGACTGTAATCTTGTAAATCAAGATTTAACACTATACGCATTATCAAATGATTTTTAGAAGCTGTTTTTGAGCATTCTAAAAATTAATTTTTTTACTTTTTCATACAATATTACCTTTTTGCTGATTATTACCGGCTTAATTTCTATCTAATTAATATACTACTTTTTAAAAACTTTAATGCATGATTTTAGATGAAATTTTTCTAGTTCAAATAGTAATTACAGTTCTTTTCACTATTGTTTTTTGCTTTTATGATGTTAGGGAAGGTTTTCTTCCAAACAAATTAAATTTCATTCTGGCGATTTTCGGATTCCTTTCAAATTTAATTTTGACAATCATAACAGGTAACATTAAATTCATTTTCTTTTCAATTATTTCATATTCTATTACATATTTCATCACTTTAATGCTATGGCAATTGAATGTATGGGGTGGTGGTGATGTAAAGCTATTTGCATCAATCGCTGCAGTTATACCATTTGGCATAAACACCTCATTATTCAATATTTCTCCACTGCTGTCATTCTATCCGTTCTCATTTACTGTAATGGTAAACAGCATTCTTGTGTCATTTCCATTCCTGATATGTTTGCTTGCTTACATGATTGTCAAAAATAATATTTTTGATGAAAATATTGAAGTATTCAAGGGTTTTCTCAGCTATAAAAGCTTAAAAATATTGATAGATTCCAGCTTCAACAGGCATATCAACGTTTCCGAGCTGAAGGAGGGGATGATGATAAACAATTATTACTTTGACAGTGATTATATAAAGGAACTGATAGAAAGCGATAAGAAAACCAATTTGAAAGTCTTTAAAAGCGACCATGACGACTCCAGATACTATTTCAAGACACAGACTGCTGGCGGGATAACAAAAGATGACATGTATCTGCTTAAGATAATGAATGCTCAGGAAATCATTTCAAATCAAATCTCCATAAAGATGGGATTTCCTTATGTGCCTGCCATACTGATTGGACTGATTATAGCTATTTTCTGGGGAGACCTTTCAATGTTGATTTTAAAAAATATAATATTTGTGATTTAAATGATTATTGATGATAAAGGACAGATTTCACTTGAATATTTACTTATATTTGCTGTTTCGCTGATTATTCTGATTGCATTTACTCTGCCTCTAGTTGAAACTGCACTTGAAAACACTTTGGATGTATCTAACACTCTGAATGCCAAAAATGAACTTTCAAAACTGTCTAATGCAATTGGTCAGGTATATGCAGAAGGCCATGGATCAAAGCAGACAATGTATCTAAGTCTAAATAAGGCAATGAATGTTAAAATTTCAAATTCATACCTGTCAGGTTTGTATGTTATGCATGACGGCAATACAAAGGAGATTAGGCTGAATTACAATTCAAATCTCAATTCGGGAAGTCTGTTTTTGGATAAGGGTGAAAACAAAATAATAGTTGAATGGCCGGCAGGTGAAGATAAAATGATAATATATAAAAAATTATAATCCAAACTTATTTAAAAGGTATAGGCTAAATATTTATCTATATTTATTAATAGAGTGGATTAAATGGATTTTATAATTGCTATTATTTACATTATTTTGTTTATAATAATGATGGTATTCGTTTTTTCAATAGCTATGTTAAAGCCGTTCATGTCTAAAAAGGAAATGGTTTTGATTTTGGGCGTTGGATTTTTCATTGGCGCACTTGGAGGGGCGTTTTTCTTGTCTCCGATATATTCGGAAGTCCCCGAGATTGCAACTGCTGTTGAAAAGGTAATACCTGGAAATGAAGAAGTATTATATCTTGATTTATCTTCAGCTACTGATATAAATAAGTTAAGAGATGATTTGTCAAAGATTGAAGGATTTAAAAGTCTGGAAGAAACTGGAATTACGGTACCTCTGTGGTCGTTCAATGATAAGGAATATGCCTTTTTCAACAGTTCCGTACCTAATATGGATTCTCACTTTAAAAATTATTATGTCAATAAGAGTGCGGGAACAATATATGTTGCTTTGGATAACTACTCATCATCTCAGGCATTGAAATCTATCGCAGACTGGTACAGGTCCAATTATGCAGGACCAATCAACTATGCTCAGATTCATGCTAAAGTAGTTGTTTCCTCTTCATCATATGATCAGGTAAAGAATTTATTGCTTCAAAAGGGTATTGTAGCTTCAAGCGTTGAAGGATCTGTTCAAAACAGTATTGACAACTCAAACTCTTCCATGATTTCCAATACTCACTTTGTATTGCTCTGTGGAGGAATTGGAGTAATCGTTTCAGTATTGGGTCTTTTCTTCGAATCATTTGTTGTCGGTAAAAGAAGGTTCAACAGATTTTTACACACTAAAAAGAAGAGATAAATGAAGGCTGCAGTATTATTTTCCGGAGGTAAGGACAGTACCATGGCGGTTTATAATGCCTTGGAAAATGGGGATGATGTTAGCTACTTGCTTGCTGTGAAATCTGCAAATGACGAGTCATACATGTTTCATGTTCCTAACATTCACCTCACTGATTTACTTTCAGAAGCGATGGATATTCCTATCATCACTGTTGAGACTGGTGGAATTAAGGAGGCGGAACTTGAAGATTTAAAAGATGGCTTTGAAAAGCTGAAGTCTTTGGGCGTTGAAGCTATATATACAGGTGCACTTTATTCAACTTATCAAAAATCAAGGATTGAAAAACTTGCCGCCGAAGTTGGAATTGAGGCAATCTCGCCGTATTGGCATGTTGATGAGCTGGAATACATGAGGATGATTGTATCTCTTGGATTTGAAGTTATAATTAGTGGTGTTGCTGCTTATGGTCTTGATGAGAAATGGCTCGGTCGAAAAATCGATGATGAATGCATAGATGACCTTGTCAAGCTCAACCAAAAGATTGGACTCAACCTTGCATTTGAAGGCGGCGAGGCAGAAACTCTTGTTTTGGATGGTCCCATTTTTAAAAAAAGAGTAAAAATTCTTGATTATAAAAAGGAATGGAATGTTGATAGCGGATTATACATTATTGAAGATGCAATTCTCGAAGAAAAATGATTAGATATCATATTCTTCAAAGAATTCTCTTATCTCTTTTTCATATGATTCCAAATCGCTTTCATTAATTATCATTTTATCTGAAAGGGATATGACCACACCAATTCCAAAATCAAGTTCTCTTTGATCCCTTTCGACAAATATTTCATAGTCTGTAGTGTCGTCCTCTCTTTGTCTTGACTTAATTCTTTCAAAGCGCAATTTGGGGTTTGCAAATACTGAAAGGATTATGAAGTTATCAAAGTTTTCTTTAAAGAGATCCACCTCAAAAGGACTTCTTATTCCCTCAACGATAATGGATTTGTCAAATCCTTCTTTCAGGATTTCTTTGATTTCTTTTATAGTTAGTTCTGCAACAATATACTGGCCATGTTCTTTTCTTAGGTTTTGTGCAGTTTCTTTTGTTGATTCTCCACGTTTTTTAGCTTCTTTTCTTATGATGTCACCCATGCTTATAACCATTGCTCCTTTTTGGAGAGCAATTTCAGAAACCAAGCCTTTTCCTGAACCGGGTAATCCTGATATTCCCATAATTTTCATTGTATGTCCTCTTTTATTTTAAATGAATTTAATGATTCTTCCAAATTAGTCTTATTGTCAAAATCTTTAATCATTCCTTTTAGCAGTTCTTTATCCTGTGATTTTAAGTCGTCAGCTATCTTTGTCATGAATGGGATTGCACGAACCACATTATCCACAATTGAAACATCAGACATTTTTGATGTTCTTGAAAGAGGATTCAAATCAATGGTGATTATATTTTTTCCGCTTTTGGATAAAATTTCAGCCCTGTCGCCATCTTCAAGAGGAACCAATATCGTATCGGCACTATATATTCCGGTTTTGCTTGCAGATGCTCTTGGATTTTTAATCTCATTGATATACATTATATCATCATCGTTTGATCCAAGTATTTCGGGATAGCCGTGGTCTTTGTATAACTGGGTTAATTTATCTACCCTCTTATCAGTTCTGTAAAACAGGTTTATTTCAATTTTCGCATCAACTGCCTTTGCAAATTCTATGATTTCATCAATTGCAAGAGCGGTAGTATTTCCATTTACTGAAATTACAGGATTTTTTGACAAAATCATCAGTGCTACAGTCACATACATTGCTCTTTTTGCAGGTATTGTGGTCTTTTCGCCAAGCAGATAGTCAAATGCTTCACCTCTGCCATGAGCAATCATTGCAGAATCAGCCAGAAGACCTTCTTTTGATGCTTTAACAATCTTATCTCTTAATACTAATGATTCATAACGTGGATGGGCTTTTGATAACATATATTGCCTCTTTATTTTAATTCTATTTTCATCTGTGCCAGATAACCTAAAAATGTAGGTATCATTAGCAGTATAACTGACATTAGAATAATGTGTATAGGGTAATCTGACATAAAATCATTTCTAAAGTTTAGTAC
>Ga0256407_10012719_pt1 | contig 11388 bp, 13 predicted proteins | sample RumenRJG_04DNA_FD_193489 | JGI IMG/M metagenome (GOLD analysis project Ga0256407, IMG submission 193489) | Bovine rumen microbial communities from Lethbridge, Alberta, Canada - RJG_04 | ecosystem: Host-associated > Mammals > Digestive system > Stomach > Rumen | place: Canada: Alberta... | reverse complement strand
ATATGTAAAGGCCTTTATGACAGATTTGAAAAAAGTTGCTGAAGAAGTGCGCCTGTTGGGTGTATATTCTGAAGCTGGAAACAGTATATAAACTTGTGAGGAATTATTTTTATGGAAAAATTTGTTTTAAGTGTATTGGTAGAAAATCATGCCGGTGTATTGAGCCGCGTTTCTGGCCTTTTCAGCCGCCGCGGATATAATATTGATTCTTTGACTGTATGTGAAACTGGAAATCCTGGTCAGTCAAGAATGACAATCGTTGTTAATGGCGATTCTTATATTCTTGATCAGATTGAAAAGCAGCTTTCTAAGCTTGTAGAAGTTATTTCAATCAAGCACTGCGAAAAATCGAAGACAACACAGAGGGAAATGGCTCTCATTAAGGTAAAGGCTCCTGGAGAAAAGCGCGCAATTATCATCGGAACATGTGATATTTACCGCGCACACATTATCGATGTTGCTCCGGAAAGCGTTATTGTTGAGGCAACTGGAAGCGAAGAAAAAATCGAAAGTCTTATCAGCCTGCTTGAACCGTTCGGAATCCTTGAATATGTTAAGACTGGTCTTACAGCAATGGATCGCGGCGCAGAAGTTATGTGCTAAAAATCAGTGCTTCCTGCACTTGCACCAGACGGAATTCCATAGTTCGTATGTGAATCCCGTTTTTTTTATTTCTGCCACCTGAAAGCTGCGGCAGTTTAGGTTCAGCCGTCTGGTGAACTTTTCTGAAAATGCGTTTCCTTCCGCTATGCCTGCCTTTATTTTTTCAGAAAATGTGTGTCCGTCAGAAGTTTCTATTTCTACATTAAAAAAAATGCAGTCGGCTTCTGTGTACAGTTCAGTAATTCTTACTTCAGAAAATGCGTCTTTAAGTTCATCCTGTTTTTTACCTGAAAAAAAACCGGTGGCCAGCGGGCAGTAGAGTGGAAAAACCGGGAATGCGGCCGGAACAGGTGTGCTGCTGTTAATTTCGTACAGGAAACTTCGCTGTTCTTCTGCCAGAATGTGTTCAGTGTTCGGATGAAATCTTATCGTAAGGTTCATGAATAAAGTATAGTCTTTTTTTTGTAAAGATTGTAGTATCAGAATCATGAGATTTCTATCAGATTGTCTTGCGTTCCTTAAAAAAATACCTTCATTAGAAAAAAAACAGAAAATTGCAATTGCCCTTATATCAGCCTTTGTAATTTTAGATTTAAGTGTATTCTGCGTGCTTATGTGCGTAGGAAAATATTCTTCTGCAGAAATTGCATTTGATAATTCAACTTTTGAGCGTGAAAAACTTGTTGCTGTAAACAGACAGGCTTCTTCAAAAGTTATAAAAAAAGGTTATGCTTTTTACCGGTTTACGCCGGAACAGTCTGAACGGCTTTCTGCATATTACGAACATTTTGGTTCTGTTGGAATTAACGTTCGTGTAGGCTTAAAAAATGCCTGCGGCAGAAAATTTGATTCTGTAATGGAATCTGAAAAACTTTTTACTTTTGGTTTTATTTCGCAGGATGAATTTGACAGAAAGGATCGCTTTGTCAGTGCGGATCACCGGGTGCTTTCCGGCTGTGACTTAAGGAATTTTATAAAGCGTGGAAAAGGCTTTTCGTATTTTTCAAACGAACTTTCAATAGAAAAAAATCTTGATTCAAAAAAACTGCCGGCCGGAATTGAAATTTATTCTGAATATCCGGTTCAGGTTTTTGATTTTTTTGTAACGCAGGCCAGAATCGGCTATGATTTTACGGGTGAAATTCCTTTTTACGGTGTGTCTTCTAACGGCGGAAGTTTTGGCGGTACTTCAAGGGGATTTGATTTTTCAGGAAGCTCGCTTGTTTTTCCTGTAGAAAATTCAAACTATTCCATAATGCCTAAGGTTGAACTTGCCTTTTATGAAAGCGAGGATTACGGAACTCCTGCTGACCAGCTTAAGGTTGAACTTAATGCCGGCGGTGAAAAAATAAAAATCCGCCGTACAAAAAGCGTAGAAGAATGCGTAATTCAGGCGTCCCTTATGAATGCTCCGTTCAGCACCTATGATTTTTCTGAAAATTCGGGCCTCATAAAAAAGCTTATCATGTCTGCTAACGACAAGTCCCTTATTCCGGAAGAACCGGGCGTTGTTCTGGAACCGTTAAAAACGGATCCTGGACTTATTCTTGACGGCCGGCAGTCTGCATGGCGCACGATGGACTATGAACTTTATGAATGGGATCGATTTCCGGGCGTTCTGTTTTTTGATACGGCAGACTACGAGGTTCAGTCAGATTTTTTCAGAAGGCTTTCGTTTTTTGTTGAAAAGGCCGGATTCCGCGGTAGGCTTCTTACTGACGAACAGCTTGGCGACATGCACGGTTATAATGCTCATGACTATGGCGCAGAAGGACTTGCTTCGTTCTTTTCCAAAGCAAAGGCAGAAGGTTTTCCACTTAATAAAAAAGAACTTATTCTCCGTGACATTCTGCTCCGTAAAGGGGTAATTGTTCCGGATGCAAATACGTATAGGGCAGGAAGCGGGGCCCTTATTTCAATTTCCCGTGAATCTGCGCAGTATAACCGCCTTACTTTTCTTGCGCACGAGGCATGGCACGGAATATTTTTCATAGATGAAGATTTTCGCAATGCGGTTGCGGCCGTTTATTACACGGTTGATGATAAAACTATGTCCTTTATAAAAGGGTATTGGGCAAGCCAGCCGGGACTTGGCTATGATCCGGCAGATGATTTCCTTATGAAGAATGAATTTATGGCATACATAATGCAGCAGCCGCTTTCAAATGTGTCAGCATATTTCATTCATCTTGCTAACCGCGGTTCTGTAATGAATGCAATGCCAGATTTGTGTGCATGGGTAAGAAATACTTCTGCCGTTACCTTTGAAGATGCCGGCAGAATTCTGGATACATACGCCTTTGACAACTGGGGACTCAGGGCCGGAAGGGTCATGCTTATGTCTCGCTAGTTTCTGTGTCAGGCGTTCAGTCTCTGGAAAGATTTATGTTGAATTTTCTTTCTGCCCCGACAGAAGTTGGCGGTCCGTGTCCCGGTAAGAGAATCGTATTGTCCTGCTGGGACATTATTTTTTCATCAATGTTATGGCGCAGAAGGTGCCTTGAATAGCTGGAGTTTGTGTTTCCCAGTTTTCCGGCAGAAATTGAATCGCCGGTAAAAATTACGTTTCCAATCTGATAGATTATTGAGTCAGAGGTGTGCCCTGGAAGCGAAATGTACTTTATTGAAAGGTTTGCAAGACGCAGTGAACCGTCACCCGTAATTACGTTAGTTTCTTCTCCGGCAATTTCATAGTCTGCGCCATATATTTTAGGACTGTAGATTTTCATAAGGGTTTTCAGTCCGAAAACGTGGCTTCCGTGATTATGTGTAATAAGTATTGCAACAAGATCCAGTTCATTTTCTTCTATCTGTGAAATTATTTCTTCTGAAATTTTGCCCGGATCAACAATGATTGCTTCCTTTGTGTTTTCGTTTGCAATAATGTATGTGTTTGAAAAACCACCGGTATTCAGGTGTGAATAAATTTTCATAGGATGTCTCCTTTGATGGAAGATTCGTTCTTTTCACCGGATTCAAGGTTAAGCTCGCTGCCTTCTTCCGAAAACAATGCTTCCCTTGTGTTTGACATTTTGAAAGACGTATTTTCCTGAAAAATTTCAACGAATATGGCTTTCTTTAAGTTGCAGTTTCGGAATGATGTGTTTATTAGCCGTGAGCATATGAATCTTGAATTGTAAAGGTCGGAATCGTCAAAAGATGTCTGAATTGAGTTGATGCCGTTAAAATTGTCCTGAACCATGTCGCTGGAAGTGAACAGTACTCGCGAAAAAGTACAGCCTGCAAATGACGAAAACTGAATGTTACTTTCAATTAGGTTGCAGTCAGAAAAAACTGTGTCGTCAAAAATGCTCAAGCGGCTTCTTAAGTCTTTTGAGTGGCAGTTTGTAAATGTGCAGTGCATGAAGTTGCAGCCGTAAAATTTTTTGCCGGTCAGATCCAGATCCCTGAAGGTCATTCCGGACGCAGTAAGTCCTATTATTTTTTCATTGTTTTTTATGTAGTTTATTATGTCCTGTTGCAGTTTTCCCGGATTAGGAGAATGATCAAGACAGTAGTTTTTTTCTTCTGTAATGTTGCCGTTTTCATCAATTGCGGAAATGGCAAGATTGTGACAGGCCCGGACAAGGCATTTATTCAATGTGAACATAAAAAAATGGTAAAGGATTGTACATGTTTAGTCAAATCAATATTATTCTAAATATGAGCGTAAATTTTGCTTTTCTTGATTCAGGGGTAGGCGGACTTCCTTATCTTGATTATTTAAAAAAACTCTGTCCTGCGGCTGTCTGCGTCTATGTGGCAGATACAAAGAATTTTCCCTATGGTGAAAAGTTAAAGACTCAGATTGAAGAAAATGCCTGCGGCTGTGCAAAAAAGATAATAGAAAAGTGGAGTCCAGACGTAATTGTTGTTGCGTGCAATACAATTTCAGTTACGGCTCTTGATGAATTAAGAAAACGCTTCCCGGAAACTCCGTTTATTGGAACCGTTCCGGCCATTAAGCCTGCGGCTCAGTTCAGCAAGACCCGAAGAATAGGACTTCTGGCAACAAATGCAACTGTAAATCATCCGTATACAAAAAAACTTATAGAAGAATTTGCAAGTGACTGTACGATTGTTTCCCGCGGAGACCCGGAATTGATTTCATTCATAGAACATAAGTTCAATTCAGCTTCTGAACAGGAACGCCTTGATGCCGTAAAACCTGCCGTGGATTTCTTCAGGTCTAAAGACTGCGACTGCATTGTTCTTGCCTGTACGCATTTTTTGAATATGACTGAATATTTTAAGAAGGCGGGTGGCGGTGCCATAATTGTTGTGGATAGTCTGGACGGAGTAGTGCGCCACGCCCTTGAAGTAGAAAAAAGGGTATTCGCCGGAGTGGATTTGCAGGCTGAGCGAAACAGTTCGGATTCTTCGTCTTCTCTTTATGTAACTGGTTTTACTACGCAGAACGATTCTGCGTCTTACAAAAAAATGTGCGCGCGGCTTGGCATGAACTTTGGCGGAGTCCTGGAATAGACAGACCCCGCCTTATGAAGGATTTTAAGGATTTAGTTTGAGCTCTGTGCCCTTAATTTTTCTACAAAGTCTTCGATTGTGTCTGTAGATTCAATCGTGCATTCTGTCCCGGAAAAAATAAGGAATTCAGAAAGCCCGTATTCTTTTCCGTTGTCTGCCCAGTCGTATGTGTAGCCAAGCCTTGTCCATGGATATGCGCTGTCAAAATACGACCAGATTATGTTTGAATCAAACCATTTTTTGTAGTCAGAATCAAATGCATCGTCTCCGCTTTTCTGAAGCGTATTCTTCATTTCTGAGTTTTTGTTTGTAACGTATGCCGGGCGGTATAGAAGATCTGAGTCAATCCAGATTGAAGTTACGGTTGTTGCTTTTCCTTCCGGAAGCCCCATAAGCTGGTGAAGGCGCAGCGACCAGTCAGAAACATTTTCTGAATTATTCTTAATCCATTTCTGAAGTTCAAGGCTTGAAACGCACCATACGTTTCCCCATTTTAGCTGGATTTCCTGTCCTGCCGGGTAGCTGTCCGGGTATTTGTGCATGAATGAAACCAGAACCTTGTCTCCGTTCCAGATTACGTTAGGGTCATCTTTAGAAATATTTACAAGCGGAAGAATTTCATCTTCATCTGCAAAAACGGCATCCCGTACGGCAAGCCTATATAATTCTGCATTTGTCTTTTGAGCTGTATTATGATTTCTGCTGCATGCTAAAAAAACTAAAGCTCCGGCTAAACATAAGATGATGAATGAATTGATTTTTTTCATGTTAATCTCTCCAGTAAAATTACATCAGATAGAATTCTATGTTTTTCAATTTTTCTTTCATTTCATTATCACCCGAAATTAAAAAAATTGCATCATTTAAATCTGAACCGGCGCACCACCAGTCTGGAAAAAGTCCCGTTCCTTCGCCGTGCCATAAAGGATTTTTAATGATGGTTTCATTTTTTGAAAATGAGGTATGTATGTTCATTTTTGAATTTGGAAGTTGTATGTCAAAAACGTTCCAGTAAGCTGCCATTCCGAAGGTGTTTTCTCCGATTACTGTTACATTTTTTTCGCCCAGAATGTGTTTTGCAAAAATAACGGCAAATTCTCCTGCACTTACAGTATTTCTGTCTGTCAAAATGATTAGTTTGCCCTTGAATTTTGAACCTTTTGAAAAAAGATTTGATGGCTTAAGAATGTTCTGCACTACAATTCTTTCGCTTTTTTGTTTCTGCTCTTTTACTTTTGATTCTGCGTACATTTTTCCTGTTATGTTATTTCGATTTGAGTTATATTGCGCTAAAATCTGGTAATATGAAGGGGATAGAATTTGTTTGCGTTCAAAAAAAGATTCTGTGTCCCAGGTTGCAAGTCTGTCTATAAGAGTATCCGTATCATTGAAATTTTTATTTGTGTAGAGGCAGAATATAAATGCAAGAGGAAGTTCTGTTAATCCGCCTGAATTACTGCGAAGATCAAGAATGATATTTTTTTTGGAGTTATATTTTTGTCCTAGATTTATGAATTTATTGAAAACTATGTCAGCACTTTTTCTTTGTGGTGAATCTGCCTCTGGCCTCTTAAAATCATTGAGTTCAATATAAGCACTGTCTTTTGTTTCAAAAGACTTGTATTTCATCGGGCGCCGTTCAATTGCTCCGTCCTGTTTTAGTGGTACAGAAATACTTCCATTATTGAAAGAAAAATCTTTCTTAATTTCAGGAGTCATATCCGTTAAAAATCCTATTCGGTACGTGTCTTTTCCCTTTGAAGGATAATAAAAAAGGTAGGTTGTATCGTCTGTAAAAATGTCGCCTTTTTTTACAGCAGGAAGGTTACTTTCTGTTACGGAATAATTGTCTCCGTCTTTTTTAACAAAAATATCTGACCAGGCGCAGAATTTTCTAGTGGAAAAACTATATAAATCTGTAAAATGTGCAATCATAAAATGAGAATCATTTATGAAGGGTTTTAATCCATTTACAAGTGCAAAATAAAAATCCCTGGAATTAATTTCTTCTTTTTCTTTGAATTCTGATAGAATTTGTTCTTTAAAAGAATCAATGGTAAATCCGTTTTCAATCATGTCTTCGTAACCTGCGTATCCTGTGGAAATCAGATAGCAGAGAGCTCCCAGGTCTTCTTCAAATTCTGTGTGTGAAAGATTTGTTTTAATCTTTTCAAATCGGCTTAATTCTACTTCCCTGAATTCTACAGGCTCAGTTTTTATTGTTATGTCGTTTGCGGAAATTGATGTCAAACAGATTGTGAAAAATAATGAGGCTACAGAAATAATAAATACTTTTTTCATTAAATAAACTCCCATTTTAATTTACTCCATTATAAATTAATTATTCTGCTCTTTCAAGTTTCCGTTTTTCAGGAGACAATTTAAATATGAATGAAATGCACAATTCCCACTGTTTTTATTTTTCGTTATACTGTGTTCATTATGGCTAAGATACAGATGAAAAATGCAATCGCTGAACTTGACGGCGATGAAATGACACGTGTTTTGTGGAAGGTTATTAAGGATGAACTCCTTTTGCCTTATGTTGATTTAAAGACTGAATATTATGACCTTGGTCTTAAAAATCGTGATGATTCAGATGATAAGATTACTTACGAAGCAGCCGCTGCAATCAAGCGTCTTGGTGTTGGCGTTAAGTGTGCAACAATTACTTCTAACGCTGCCCGCATGGAAGAATATAAACTTAAAAAACTTACTCCTTCACCAAACGGAATTCTCCGTGGTGAACTTGACGGAACAATTTTCCGCGCTCCAATTTTTGTAAACAACATTAAATGCAACGTTACAAGCTGGGAAAAACCGATTGTTCTTGGCCGCCACGGTTATGGTGATGTTTACAAGAACTGCGAAATCAAAACTCCTTGTGCCGGAACAGCTGAACTTGTTTTCACAGGTGAAGACGGAAAAGAAATCCGAAAGACTATTCAGGTAATGAAGGGACCTGGAATCATTCAGGGAATCCACAACCTGGACGCTTCTATCGAAAGTTTTGCCCGCTGCTGTTTTAACTACGGTCTTGACCAGAAAATCAGCGTATGGCTTGGAACAAAAGATACAATTTCTAAAACTTACGACGGAAACTTCAAGGCAATTTTCCAGCGTGTATTTGACGAAGAATTCAAGTCTAAGTTTGAAGCAGCCGGAATCGAATATTTCTACACATTGATTGATGATGCTGTAGCCCGCGTAATGAAGTCTAAGGGCGGTTTCCTCTGGGCTTGTAAGAACTACGACGGCGATGTTATGAGCGACATGATTGCTTCTGCCTGCGGTAGCCTTGCAATGATGACAAGCGTTCTTGTTTCTCCAAACGGTGAATTTGAATACGAAGCAAGTCACGGAACAGTTCAGAAGCACTATTACCGCTACCTTAAGGGTGAAAAAACTTCTACAAACCCTGTTGCAACAATTTTTGCCTGGACAGGTGCCCTTGCAAAACGCGGTGAACTTGACGGAACTCAGGACCTTGTAGACTTTGCAAAGAAACTTGAAAAAGCAACCCTCTCTACAATCGAAGAAGGTTACATGACAGGCGACCTTGCAAGCCTCGCAACTCCACCAGCTAAAAAGATTCTCAACTCTTGGGAGTTTATTGCTGCGATAAAAGAGCGATTGTAATGCAAGAATTGCACAGCAATTCTTGGTAAGCAGGTCGCAATACCTGCGACGTATTAAAAAAAATACCACGGATTTTAATTAATGAAGTATACCCCAAAAATTGAAAACAGTTTTTGGGGTATACTTTTTTATTTAAGGTTTACTTCAAACCATAAAAACGGCGAAGTCAAGGCCTTGAGCGAAGCGTGTCTTGACCGGACGTATTTCTACAGGTACGAAACAAGTTCTTCCATGGAAATTCTTGTCTGGCAGTGTCTGTCCGCAGTTGATTTTTCATCAGTGTAACCTAATGCCAGAATATTTATTGGAACCATATTTTCAGGAAGATTAAATTCTTCAGAAATTACATCCGGTTTAAAGTAGCAGATCCATACAGAGCCAAGGCCTTTTTCTGTTGCGCTAAGCATCATGTGGTCTGTCAGAATAGAAGCGTCTATGTCTCCGCTCTGATGACCGTCAAAAGGACGAGTCCATGCTTTAGACTTATCTGCGCATACTAGCAGGGCAACCGGAGCCTTGTAAATATTTGCGCCTTTAGAAAGTTTTGCTTTTGCTTCCTCTGATTTTATTACAAAGATTCTTACCGGCTGAAGGTTTGCTGCAGTCGGAGCAACGTGTGCGGCTTCAAGAATTTCGTTCAGAATATCCTGCGGAATTTCTTTATCCAGATAAGTTCGGGCAGAAAATCGTTTTTTTGCAATATCATTAAAATTCATTTTTTACTCCAAATGGTTTGTTTTTTTTTGACTAGTCGCCTTAGTATAGCATAATGATTTTGTTTGACAAGAATGCACTTTTTTGTTATATACTACCCAAAAGGAAAGTGTAAAATATGAGCACACAAAAATATAACTGTCCGGTAGATGCTGCAATCTGCAAGATTGGCGGAAAGTACAAGGCTGTAATACTGTATCATTTGAAATCGGAAACTTTGCGGTATAACGGAATTAAAAGAAAGATAAAACGTATTACAGACAAAATGCTTGCCCAGCAGCTTCATGAACTTGAAGCAGACGGACTTATTAATCGCCGCGTTTATGCAGTTGTTCCTCCAAAAACAGAATACAGCCTCACTGATTTAGGCAGAACTTTAATTCCAATTCTGGATGCAATGTGTGAATGGGGCGAACAGTTTATGGACGAGGAATAATAATTTTCAACTTTAGAGGTTCCCTTATTCCACTTTTTTTTTATTTATTCTAAAATGACCCTATTATGATTAAGAGAAATACTGGCTTTGCCAATTTGACAGCGGGATATCTGTTCCCGGAAGTAGCTCGCCGCCGCCGCGAGTATGCAGAAAAACATCCTGAGGCTAAAATCATCAGCCTCAGTATTGGAAATACAACTGAACCTTTACCAAAATGCATTGCAAAGGCAATGGCGGACTATTCTATGGCTCTTGCAACTCCGGAAGGATATTCCGGATACGGCGACGAGCAGGGTAATTCTAATTTGCGCGCTAAAATTGCAGAAACATGGTACAAGGGAATGGCAACACCTGAAGAAGTATTTATTTCTGACGGTGCTAAATGTGATATTGCACGCATTCAGACTCTGTTCGGTTCAAAAGTAAAGGTAGCTGTTCAGGATCCTGCCTATCCTGTTTATGTTGACGGTTCTGTAATTGTAAGCGCAGCCGGAAAAAATACAGGGAACGGCTACAAGGGTGTAACTTACATGCCTTGTACTCCAGAAAATGACTTCTTCCCTGATCTTTCAAAGATTAAGAAGAACAGCCTTATTTATTTCTGTTCACCAAATAATCCTACGGGTGCGTGCGCAACAAAGGCTCAGCTTAAGACTCTTGTTGATTTTGCAAATGCAAATGGCTGTATCATTATTTATGATGCTGCTTACCGCGAATTTATCCGCGATCCTGAACTTCCAAAAACTATTTTTGAAATTGAAGGAAGCCGTACATGTTCCATTGAAATCAACTCATTCAGTAAGCCGGCCGGATTCACAGGCGTTCGCCTTGGCTGGAGTATTGTCCCAATGGAACTTAAGTTTGCAGACGGTACAAGTGTAAATAAAGACTGGAACCGCGTAATGACAACTCTGTTCAACGGAGCAAGTAATGTTGTTCAGGCCGGCGGTATTGCATGTCTTGAACCGGACGGACTTAAGGCAATGAAGGAAGTAATTGATTACTACCTTGTAAATGGTGCAAAGATTGCAGAAACTCTGCGCGGTGAAAACTTTAAGAAAGCCGGCGTAGAAATTTACTACACTGGAAACAGTCCTTACGTATGGGCTAAATTCCCTGGAAAAAAGAGCTGGGACGTATTTGACACAATTCTTGACAAGTGCCACATCGTGACAACTCCAGGAAGCGGCTTTGGCCCGAGCGGAGAAAGCTTTATCCGCTTCAGTTCGTTTGGTCACCAGGAAGCAGTAAAGGAAGCCTGTGAACGTCTTTCCAAACTGGAACTGTAGTTAAACAGGGCAGGGTATGGAGCGGCAGCCCCTTTGGGGCTGTTGCGAAGCAATGAGCGTAGCGGAACCGCGGAACACCCGTTAAGCCCGCCTAAAAATGAAGTGCACCCCAATTATTGGACACTCTAACTAGGCAGATTTTAAGGACTGATTCCTAAATTGTAAAGGGGTCAGTCCTTTTAATTTTACCTTAATTCTCTTTTCGTTGTACCAAGACAAATA
>Ga0256407_10012717_pt1 | contig 11388 bp, 7 predicted proteins | sample RumenRJG_04DNA_FD_193489 | JGI IMG/M metagenome (GOLD analysis project Ga0256407, IMG submission 193489) | Bovine rumen microbial communities from Lethbridge, Alberta, Canada - RJG_04 | ecosystem: Host-associated > Mammals > Digestive system > Stomach > Rumen | place: Canada: Alberta | collected... | reverse complement strand
GGGGTGGCAGTGGCACTGTCCGACGTGTTTGCCATCGAACTCGACGACGTGCCGGGACGTGCCGCTGATGCCGTGCGCATCATCAGCAATGCCGACATCAGCATCACCTATATGTACACCTTCCTGTTCAACGGCAAGGGAATACTTATCTTCCGCACCGACAACACAGATGGTGCGCGAGAGACAATCATCCTGAACAGCCTCAAATTCATCGGCGAGAAAGACCTTACGAAGTGGGTGTAGCCCACGGATAGATAAACTAAACACCCCTGCAATCTCGTGGTTGCAGGGGTGTTCGCTTTATGACGTGTCCTACAATGGTTAAGATTGATGATGAAAAAGCAAACTCTCAAACCAATGTGGCATAAATCACCGAATAAAATTTCCATAAATCACCGAATGTAATTACCGCAAATGACCGAAAAATTATAAGTTTCTTTGGTTGATTGGAATAAAATGACAATCTTTGCAATCGAAATAAAGAGTAATGTTATGGCAAAATACAAACAGCGGATAGCAGACAGACTTCTTGTACGTAAGGTTCTCGGAAAAGGTGCCGTTCTCATAGAAGGTCCCAAATGGTGTGGCAAGACTACTACGGCAAAACAATTGGCAAAGAGTGTGCTTGACCTTGGAGATGCATCGGTGCTTAAACAAAGTTCACAGATGATAGAGATAAGTCCCAAGTCTCTGTTGGAAGGAAAGACTCCTCGCTTGATAGATGAATGGCAGGCGTTACCTTCTATTTGGGATTCCATCCGAAGCGAAGTGGACAAACGAGGTGAACCTTCCCAGTTTATCCTCACGGGTTCTTCCGTACTTCCTGATGCCGATGCGACAATTCATAGTGGTACAGGGCGATTCGCACATATTATGATGCGTCCTATGAGTTTGTTTGAATCGGGCGAGTCATCAGGCACGATTAGCCTGAATGATTTGTTCGATGGAAAAACGCCGGAAGTTCAGCAATGTGACCTAAGTATTGATGACATCGCCTACCTTACCTGCCGAGGTGGATGGCCTTGGGCAACATTGATTTCCAAGGAAGTTGCTCTTGACCAAGCCTTCGACTATGTGGATTCGGTGACAAAGCGAGATATACAGCGTGTGGATAAAGTGAAAAGAAGTCCTGAGCGGACAAGGTTGCTACTGCGTTCATACGCAAGAAACATCTCACAGCAAGTTTCATACGCAACCATTCGTAAAGACATGCTTGCAAACGATGCAAACACTTTGGACGAAGATACAGTAGCCGACTATATCAAGGCCTTGAAAAAACTCTTTGTCATTGAAGACCTTGCTGCATGGAACCCAAACCTGCGAAGCAAGGCTGCAATCAGAACCAGCGACACTCGACACTTCGTTGACCCGAGCATCGGAATTGCCGCACTTGGTATTGGTCCAAAAGACCTAATCAATGATTTAGATACTTTCGGACTATTCTTTGAAGATATGGCCGTGCGAGATCTGCGTGTTTATGCTGAGGCATTGGATGGTGGGCTTTACCATTACAGAGACAGCAACGGCCTTGAATGTGACACTGTACTTCATCGGCGTAATGGCAGCTATGCTTTGCTTGAGGTGAAACTGGGAGGAGAAGAAAGCATCAATGCTGGAGCAGCCAGTATGATAGAACTCGCAGGAAAAATTGATACCGATAAAATGCCTGCACCATCTTTTATGGCGGTTATTATCGGTGTGGGCAAGTATGCCTATAGAAGGCAAGATGGAGTGTATGTCATCCCCATAGGCTGCCTTAAGTATTAAAACCCAAACCGCCCCCAACGCTCGCCATTAGAATTTGTAATGAACAAAGCAAGAGGTCGTGTCAGTACTTTTTTGACACGACCTCTTTTCGCACTCAGTGACGAGCAATCCTATTGTTTTTTCTGGTTGTCTTATCTTATTTGACAACAGCCTTCACATTGTTGTGAATGTATATGCCCTTTGCAGTAGGCTTGCCGTTGAGGTGTCGACCGTCGAGGGTGTACCAGCTGTTCTCGTCGTTCGTAACGGCATTGGTCCGGGGAGCCATGTCAATGCCTGTTGCGTTGCTTTTTACATTGACAACATAGCTTGTCGTGGTCTTCATGTCGCCACCGATAGCCTGAATGGTGCAGGTGTATCCGCCTTCGGTCTGCTCCACTTGCTTGATGATGTGGGCGGCTTTTCCTTCTACGGTGGCTTCAATGTCGTCTGCGGTAATCACCTCGTTCAGCTCCATGGTATATTCCGTCTGGTCGGCTTTGAAGTCGCTGACCTTTTGACCCTTAATCTTCAGGCCAGTAACCTTGGCATTGTATATCAGTTCGATGTCGTCTACCAGTACTTCGTCCTTGTCACTGCCCTGTCCTGCGTCGGCATTGGTTGAAATAGTAACCAGTATGGTCTTCGGGGCAACGGTATTCTGTGTGTATTCAAAGGGAATGGAGATGCGTTTCCATTCGCCGCCGGTAGTGGCTATCTCGTTGTTCTTGGCTTTTGCTACGACGTTGGTGTAGGTCGTGGCTTCCGGATCCTGATAGCGTGTTCCGTCGGTGATGATGGCACTGATGGTGGCGTATGGATGTTGTGCATTAGGCGTTCCCTGCTTGAACTTCACCCATGCCGCAATAGAGTCTGGCTTAGAGCAAAGCGGTGTGTAGTAGGGATCTTTATTGCCGTCCAGATCGTCCATGCTCATGTCAGCATAGGCATAATTCCCCGTTGCATCGTCTGCTATTGGAGATCCGGCATTCATGCGCCCGGTAGTCATCGTGCCATTAGCGATAATTTAAAAAAAAATGAGGTCCATCTCTGTTGCAAATATACGGGCACTTGTACTGCCAGAGTGGGCATCAGTTGATGCCTCGATGTGATGGCCTGCAGCTGAAGCCAGGTTGCCTGTTGCTGTCTCGAACGAATGCCAGGCGTTAGGTTCTTGATAGCTGTCTGTAGAGGTATGCCAGTTCTCGAAGCTCTGGTTGGCTATCTGGTAGCCGTTGCCGATGGCCACCTTGATGACCTGCCCAATCAGGGAGATGTCCAGATAGCAGCGCAGGCGGTCGCCCTCAATCTTTCCACGAAGCTCTACAGGTATTTCACCAATCCCGGTTCCCATCCACATGGATATATTTGGGTCATCACCTTTTGTGATTTTAACATTTTGTTTGGCCAACAGCAGTGTGGCATTGCCATCTTGAATGGGCTTGATTCCCTTCAGTTCCACATTGCCTACACCTGTGGGGGTGTTTCCAGCCTGAAGAATAAAGTTCTTGAGGTTGATATCATACAGCCCGCCGTTTTCTGTAACCGAGATGACGGCATTTTGTTCAGACGACACACCGTTTACGGTAATGGTGATGGGTACGTTGTAGTCGGTTGCAAAGGTAGCAACAGCTGTTGTGACAATCAGTAATAAAGTAAAAAATCTCTTCATTTTTTAAAGTTTTATTTGTTAAATAGTATACACTCTCCAATATCAGACCAGTGCCCCTATGTTGCTAAGACAATAGTTTCCGCCGTACTTGTCCGCGAGGCATACAACAGCGTAGAGTTTCACCGCCGTCCTTTCTTGGCCGTTGCAAAGTTACGCAATAATTCTTAATCAGCATCATCTTGCTGGGAGTTATTATGTGATGCTCCTGCAACTTGAGCCACAAGAAACTTGAAATGTTTACCTTTTCTCTTAATTCAAGCCACTCCGCACTACGACACATCCCCCCTCGGTAGCCACAGCCTCGTTGTCGGTCGCGTCAATGTCCTCAATATTGAAGAATTCCTTCCACTCGCCCCCCTCGTCCTCCTTGGGGTATTGCTTGATGAGATATTGTTGTAATGCTTGTTCTCTTCAAATCTGATTATGGGTCCATAAACCAAACAAAAGTCGTTGTCCACAAGGGCAGATAGTTGCTCAAGTGGATTACCCATTGCAGACAGAGCCTCTATGGTGAGTTCCTCCTCAAAGAGATTCTCGTCCATCGGTCTCCTATATACCGTCGTTTTCTTCATGATTACGTCGTTTGGTACTGCAAAGGTACAAAACTACATCGATATGTCGTCAGAAACATCTGACTATCAGTTTGTTAATTTTTAGAACATCCCTTAAACGTGGTTATCATCGTTAAATCAATTCAATATGTCAAATATCAGAAAAAGTAAGAACAATGAGGATATGCCCGACTTCGATAAAATGTGGGGCGAAGTTCAGGAGGAAATTTAGGAGAAGGATGCCGAGGATGCTGTGGTCAATCGTGCGCCAGAACTCAAAAAGTTAAGTGAGGACATTGACAAAGCCACACATACTTGGATCAATGCCACTCTTCAATTGGAGTCTGCTATCCAGCAGTATCAGCGATGCGAAAGGAAACTGGACTCTACCGTCACAGACATCCGTGGTAAAATCACGGTATTATAGTCTATAATCAACCCAAAGAGCAGCTCCAAGGGGACTGCTCTTTGATTGTAAAATAATTATTTACTCGTTTTTTAGAATTGAATTAAAATCCAGCATCTTTATGCCATGACCATAGCCATAGAGCGTTCTGACTTTCTCCATATCAACCATGTTTGACATGATTCTGCTTACATCTTCGTGAGGAATACTAACCTTGAAAACAAGATAGACAAGAGCCTCCTTCTTTGTCGTGAGCATTCCTTTACAATCCTGTCCTGTAAGGAACATTGGGTTCTTTTCCACGTTATAAACCTTACATTCTTTCTTGTTGGTTATAACTAGATATGCAATTGAAGTCATACCTTCTTCAAGGTGTAGAACATTGTGACCTTCCTCTGATTGAATAGCAATACCAAAGCGTTGATCAGTTGCGAGTTTAACTTCACTATTTGTGTATTGATCTCCCAAAAGATTAAAGATAAGGCACTTCTGCCCAACCATCTGTTGAACCTTATACTTATCACCCTCTTTTTCTATAATCTCTGATAGTGTCGGTTCTGGATTCTCTCCAATACCATTCTCTATCACAAAGAAATGTTTTCGTAGTTCGGACAGTAACTCATCGTTGTTACCTTCTGGATCCTTTTTGTCAAGAGCCAATGAAAAAACTTCATCATTACCAAAGGGAGTGAATATCTTACCAAGCGTTTGTTGGAAGTGTTCCTTCAGATAGTTCTTGGCATCTACATTCGGATGGGCTTGCATTGCATAGAAACTGTACTGTTCAGTCAACATCCTTTGTATCTCAGAACGGAAGTTATCTCGTACTTTCTTTTTCCAAGCCTCCTTTTGGAGACTATTGTTTCTTGCATATAGAGACACGACGTAGAGAAAGTTGACATCATAGTGACAGATGAGTAGCGTGTCACGGTCAAACAACCTATTCTCGAAGTGGCTGTTTGAAAAGTGAGTATTCTTTTTGTCTGTTATCTCAACCTCATCCTTGTAGCTTAGTTCCTTGTTCAACTTTGCGCTGATGAAAAAGTTGGGTATCACGTTGTAGCCCTCAGTCACGTCATCACGTAACTTAGGTACATTGCCGAAGTTCTTCTTGTCATACTGTAATTCTTCATCATCCCTATCATCATTCATGAATAGGTTCAGATTCCATTGAATGACGTTTCTTGCGTATGTAAATTGTTTATAAACAGATTCCTTGCCAATCTTATTGCCACGCTTGTAATACTTGGAGTCACCTATATAATAGATTGGCTTATCCTCTTCGTATGTAGTCAACCCTTGATAACTATACATATGGTCGATACGCTTGCCATCATCCTGTTCTTTCAAGCCTGCAGGAATGTTCCTGTCACCCACCAGTTCATCAATGATTGACTCAAACACGATATTGAAATTCTTTACTAAGAGGTATTCCTTTTGGTCTGAACTTACATAAATCTGTCGGGCAGAGTCAAAGAAGGCATAACACAAGTCCCATAGCTCCAAAGCCTTGTCGGAGAAATATTTATATTTTATCTGCTTCAAGCGCATCTTGCCCATGCCGTTCAGATACACCTTAAATTGCTTGCCTGTAATCAATTCAAAATTACAGTTGATAGATACAGGGAATCCGTAGTGCTCATGGATGTAGTTCAAGATAGAGAAGAAGATTACAAGCAACTCTTCGTCAAAGTTGATCTGCCTCTTTTTGTTCACGGGACGCAGATAAACGGCATTGCAGTCTTGAATGATTGCTGGAGTTGTTGCTATTGTTCGGTTCCAATTTATCTTGTTGAATCCTGCATGGATATTGCGGAGTATGTAGAAAAAGAAATCCTGGTTGTTCTTGTTGAATTGTACCAATGACAACAGAATGTCAAGGAAGGTATTGCTCAGACGTTTGCCTCCATTGCCAACCTCGGCTATTTTCCTGTGATAAACGATGCTTGTCTTGTTTCGCTTGTCGTTATGGAATACTACTATAGCACGATATATCCATACGGCAAACTCATAGATGAAATCCTTCTCAGGCTGAGTTAAAGGGTTGTGAGCGTCGAGATTTATTATTTCTTCTGGAGCGTATTTGCCAAAGACCAGCTCCTTGCCATCAACATCCTCCAACAGTACCTTGGGAAGGATAAATACACAGTCACGAACATCTTTGTCGGTATTATAGAAATAGCCGACATAATTCACACTGACATAGCCTTCGACATTTTCAAGGGCATCAATGCCTTTAAGAACGTCCTTTACGTCAGCTGCTGCATATTTATGTTCTTCTATGATGATTCTCATAATTAATTTGTCAATCAAAAGCCAATACCAATAAATTGGACTTACTTTGCAAAGAAAAAGTAGCTGAAACTCAATATGTTATATAAATATTGGATTTACTCTGCAAAGAAAAACTATCCATAGAATGGAATGTATGATACATATTTCGTAGATGTGTTTTGTTCGTCAGAAACCTTTAGAAGTCCCCGCTCTACTGTATCTGCAATTATACGTGACGCTACGCTACTCTTGTTCTTGTCAAGCCCGAAGCGTTCTCTTACTGCTTGGTTCGTCAGGTTTAGATTGTTCTCATATAAGAGACACGCATGTTGATAACATGCAATAACCTTTTCCTCCTTAGTCATGTCTTTCAATGCCTTCATGGGGAACATGAATACCCGGGTATAGTCGTCGCCACTCTGAACCTTGTATGCAGGCAGTAGCATTTCTTCAATGGCGGCTACTGCTCTATCGTAACCACTTCCTCGACGTTCGCACATGTCAAGTTGAAGCATCAACTGTGCCATACCCTCGTTACGAGAATGAGGAGGAAGGTCAATAAGGCGGTTTACATCATTCAAGCACGCTCCTGGATTGGTCATGACAAGACGGTTAGTAAACACCTCTATGGTGATAGGCATACCTGTTATTCCGAAATCTTGATGAACCATGAGATTTGCAGCAAATTCTCTTACGGCCACGCGAGGATAGGTCGGGACAGCTTCTCGTCGTACCTCAATCTTCTCCTTGCTAGTAAATCGCATGACAGTATCAACCATATCCTCGAAACCAACAGCATAGCCAACAGACATTTTGTACTCCAGCTCCATAACAAGGTTGTTCGTCCCAGAATATTTACGAACAATGACCTCTTTGTTCTCAAGTCCAAAGTCCTTTAGCTTTCTTGCAAACAGAATTGCTCCAAGATTGAGAATGTCGTATCGGTCATCCTTGCGTTCTATCATGCCAAATTCACACATCTGATCCATGATGCGACTCTTGTCTTGGGGAATGCGCTTGTCTATTAGTTCATAGAGTTTTTCGTAATCGAGAAGCTCCAATACAGTTTCATCCATAACGGCACTACGAGCAACTCGTTTTTCAAACGTAAGACCATGTGACAGGGCTAGCATTTCGTGTACCTGCTCACGCGACATCTTGACTGTATGACCAGCCGAGCGTATGTATGCCTCATAAATATCACGTCCTCGCAGATATACTGGTTTATTCTGCTGTTCTGGAATACGTATGAAAAGAAGCGCATGACCCTCATATTCGAGAACTGCATGTTCCAATTGTATGGACCACGCTAAGTTGTTTTTGGCTATATTGCCAAGTTTCTTTGTGGTTTCCTCAATAGTCGCTTTGTCAAGTTCCTCAAATTCGGCACCATCGCTAATACCAAAAACGAGGAAACCACCTCCACTTAGATTGGCAAAGGCGCAAATATGCTGAGCTAGGCGATCAGTCTTGCTCGACAATCCTCCTTTCCAATCAATTTCATTGAGTTCTTGCGGTACGGGTTGAATGCTTCTATGCAATGCGTTAAGAGCCGCTTCTTTCCAATTATTCATATTCCAATATGATTACTTCTAAACATTTTTTTGTATGGTAATACCCCAATCCTTTTGATTGACTGCATCCATTAAGACAAGTACCTTTCCATTGTTACCATATCCATTATGAGCAACATAGATGACAGCTCCACCACATGCAATCTCGTGAGAGCGTTTGCTGTTGTCAGTTCTTGCATCATATTGTTCCTTTGACTCGATGAAGTGAGGTACGATATTACCTAGGCTTCGCCAATCATTTAATACCTCTTCTGCTGTTTTAGTCGGGTTAAGCTCAATATACTTCTTCACGCATTCTGCAGCAAGGTTGTTTTTGGCATAATTACCTACACCATTAATTGAGAACTTTGTATAGTCACGTCCCGTTGAAGGGGATGACTCTTGATTTCCGTCCTCATCTTCTTCTGGTTCCTCTGATGGAATATTCCCATCCTTAAATTCTTCAACACCAAGGTTGTTCAAGAAGAGCTCTACTTTATCCTTCTGTACGATAGCATTGCCATTCTTGTCTGACTTATAGAATTTGGCAAATGTCAATTCTGTTCCGTCAACGTCCTTGAAGATTGGACCTTCAAAGCCATTGTTCTTGAAAACGTCATTCCAAAGGTAGAAGATGGCCTTGCCAACAAACTTCTCAGCCGAGATTACTCCATCAGTAGCCTTGCAGAAGAAGAAACCAAGTTTCTTGTCCTCTGACTGTGTCGCTTCTCCAATCTGCGCATTTATCTTTTCGAGGAATGACCACCAACTAAACTTCTTAGTTGCACCTTCTATTGCCCATTTTATTTCCTGTCCGTTCTCGTCATATCCCTTTCCAATAGGCATATACTGCCACTCCCAGCGACGCTTGAATGCAGAGTCTATAGGGAACAACGACTGGTCGCTGGTGTTCATGGTTGCCCAAATGTAGAGATTGTTAGGCAATACAAGGATGTCACCAGAAAGCACCTTGCTTACTATATCTTTTCCTTTATATAAAGCGTTAATCTTATCTGCATTGGGAATAGTTAGTGTTACTCCATCTTTCTTGAAAGCCTTTGCCAACTGCTTCTTCATATCCTTATCTGCATTGATTGGATATACGGAGAAACCACTATCATTACGGTCAAGCAATTGGAACAAATCACCGAATATCTGAGCACAGTTGCCTCGATTAATCTCCTCGATGATAAGATACTGCTTCTTTGCTGTGTCACTATTCTCTGCATAGAACTTCCATGCTTGCACGTAAGCCTGAAGGAATGCTTGATCGACAAATTCGTAGATAATCTGCTCTTTATGGAGTACCGTAGAACCGATTTTCATTGGTTGTCCTAACTCGTCACATATAGGAAGTAAGCCCATTGTAGGTTTGTATGCACCAACAAAGGTCGAATAGTCACTATCGGGGTGGAAAGTGGTACGGATTACGCTTTCACCCTCAGTCTTCTCATTGATAGTATGTGATTTGCCTGTACCTGGTGCACCATAATAGATTTGTTGGAGTGATGTAATGTCACGCTTCTCTTGTGCATTATGTTCGCCTTGGGAATAAGACATGAACACCTCCCGAGCCTTCAAAAAACAATAATACTGTTTTATAGCATTGCTTCTGAAATATTGGCTTGAACCTTCATTGTCAACTTTGTTAAATTCATCATCTGTGAACAATTCATTAATTATCTCAAGGATTTTTTCTGAGCTTCTAATATCAAAGATGTTTTTAACATGAGCCCACCTCGCTGGATTGTAACTAAATAGTTTATCTGGTTTTACAAAACTGATATAGCTTTCCGCGGCATTTCCACCTATTATAAAATCTGTTTTGTTTACAGGTCTTCTAGATAGGACACATCCTTTTATATACTCTCTAAACGCTTTTTCTAAAGTTTCAGTATTTATCATGATAGCTTTATACATTTAATTCTACAATGAATTTTATGAAACAATACCACAAATATAGAAGCTTCTTTTCCTACAAATAACAAAAACTTTCATCCATAAGTCGATTATATATGGCACATTCGCCAAGTGTGAATGTGTTAATGCCACCTTCACATGAGACATAGTCTTCGAACATATCATCAGGATGAAAATTGACCTTCCGCTCAGACACTATGTGATGAAAGAATGTCTCAACATCCTTCACAGATTTGAGATGTGATTCACTCGTATAGGTCATGGTCAATCTTCAGTCAAGAGTTCACGTTTGTCAACTTCCAGCAATTCGGCAATTCTACTTAAAGTCTTCAAATCCGGTTGAGTCTTTTGAGAGCACCATTTGCTGACAGTTACAGGAGATACACCAAGTTCTCCTGCAAGCCATACTGCTGTGCGTTTCTTCTGAACCAGCACAAGTTTTAGCCTATTTAAGTCCTTAACTTCCATGTTTAACATTTTAAATTGCGGGACAAAGATAATAATTTATTTTCTTTTTCGAATCAGCAAGCCTTAATATAATTAATAGGTGAGTTCTAAAAATTAATATTTGTGAGTGGAAGCCATACCTTCTGAATCAGTTCAGTTGGTTTCAGTGCCTCAAAGGGCATCGTTGGCTCGCGAAAGAGTTCGTTTATCCACTCATAATGTCATACTCAGCCCTCCACACGCTTGGGCTGGTATAGGCAATGACAAAGATAGAAACTATAAGTGACAATACAAAGTATAAAGGGGATTTTTTATTAGTTTTGCTGCGCAGCCCAACCTGTATTGGGTAAAAAACAATCAGGCTGGAACCATAATGAAACTTACTAACTGGTTTTTCCCAATCAGTAGGCAGGCGGTTGCCAACGAATTATCTCCCACGGAAGCGAATCAAAAACGCTGTTGCGTTCTTGCAGAAAGTTGTTTGAAAAAAGTGGGTTTTTGGAACTATATGGCTGTTGAAATTTGGGGATTCTGGAATGTTTTGTCTAATTAAATTTGGGGATTCTGGAATATTTGCTTAATATTGCATCAAAATATAGCAAATAATATGCCCGATATAAGAATCTTCAAGCGAAAGATTTATGACCGTATGCTCCAATGGAAGCAAGAGCGTGACGGCAAGACTGCACTTCTGGTCAAAGGTGCCCGACGGGTAGGCAAGTCCACCATTGTTGAAGAGTTTGCACGTCAGGAATACGATTCTTATATGCTCATTGATTTTGCAAGAGCTTCTGAAGAGGTCAAGGCGCTATTTAACGA
>Ga0256407_10012714_pt1 | contig 11390 bp, 10 predicted proteins | sample RumenRJG_04DNA_FD_193489 | JGI IMG/M metagenome (GOLD analysis project Ga0256407, IMG submission 193489) | Bovine rumen microbial communities from Lethbridge, Alberta, Canada - RJG_04 | ecosystem: Host-associated > Mammals > Digestive system > Stomach > Rumen | place: Canada: Alberta... | reverse complement strand
TGCTGCTCAGGGCAGACTCTGTCGGCCACGGACTGAGCAAGCTCGGAGACGCTATTGAACCGCTCGTGTACGGCATGATAATGGCGTATCTGCTTTGCCCTATATACAACTTTACGGTATCCAGATCATACAGCCTTTTCAACAAGGGCAAGTACAAGTTCAAGCACGACCTGACAATAGCCAAGGTGGTCGGAACGATTATTTCGATTGCGATCCTTATAATTGCAATCGCGGGCGTCCTCTGGATGATCATTCCTGGACTGATAGACAGTATCATGAAGGTAATCGACATACTTCCTGAAGCCATGAGAAGCTTCACGGCCTGGGTAGACGTCAAGTTCGCCAACCTTCCGGTGGCAAAGGATTATCTGGATCAGATCAGCAACAACATAACTGAATACGCGATCGATTTCGCAACAAATACGATTCTTCCTAATTCCGGCAACATGGCTGCCGCGATTTCGGGCACTGTATTCGGAGCGATCGGCTTCTTCTTCAACTTCCTGATCGGTATCATAGTCTGCGTGTACTTCCTGAACATCAAGGACACGCTCTCGGCTCAGGCCAAGAAGATCATCGTCGCCCACTTCAAGGAGAAGACGGCTGAAGAGATTCTGGAGGGAGCTGATTACACGAACAGAACCTTCGGCGGATTCATCAGCGGCAAGATCATCGATTCCATAATCATCGGAATTCTGTGCTTCATAATCATGAGCATCTTCGGATGGGAGTACACTCTGCTGATCAGCTGCATCATCGGAATAACAAACATAATACCTTTCTTCGGTCCGTTCATAGGAGCGATACCGTCAGCGCTTCTTCTTCTGATGGTCAACCCTATGCACTGCGTGTACTTCATCATACTCATCATCGTGCTCCAGCAGTTTGACGGCAACATCCTCGGACCTAAGATTCTGGGAGACAGCACAGGCCTCGGAAGCTTCTGGGTACTGTTCGCGGTTCTCGTGGGCGGCGGACTGTTCGGCTTCCCAGGAATGGTACTCAGCATTCCTATCTTTGCGGTAATCTACGCTTACTGCGCGAGAGCGCTCAACAGACGCCTGGCAAAGAGGGGATTCTCCACGAACACCCTCGACTACAAGGTCGACAAGTACCGTACGCACAAGCCTAGACAGAAACGCACAAAACCTATGCTGAAGGATGACCTCAAGGATATTATAAGCGGCTATGTGAAGGATGAGGTTACGGAGATGACCGACGAAGAAGTCAGGCAGGCGGAAGACGAGGGCCACCAGATTATGGAGGCGACACTCGTTGAATTCCATGATGACACAGACACGCAAAGGCAGGACGAAGAATAGATGGAAGCTATCTTGGAAAAACTCAGGGAAATACTCAAACCGGAACAGATTATTGAGAATGCGGACATGTCGCGCCACACTTCATTCAAGGCGGGCGGATGCGCAGACGTTTTAGTGTGTCCTTCTGACGCGGAACAGCTGCAGAAGGTGCTGGCGGTTCTGTCAGGCGTGCCTCACATGGTTCTGGGAAACGGATCCAACGTGCTCGTGCGCGACGGAGGTTACAGAGGAGTAATAGTCAAGATAGGAGATGACTTCAGTTACATAAACAGAGAAGAAAACAGACTGATCTGCGGAGCGGGAACACTTATGTCAGCCGTTGCCAGAAGGGCGGCGTCTGAAGGTCTGACAGGCTTTGAATTCGCTTCGGGAATACCGGGCAGCATAGGCGGAGCTGTGTTCATGAATGCGGGAGCCTACGGAGGCGAGACGAAGGATATCCTCGAAGAGGCGCATGTCATATCGGCCGACGGAAGCAGACAGTCCACCATGACCGCTGAAGAGCTTCAGATGGGGTACAGGCACACCGCGCTTCACGAAACAGGCGACGTCGTCACAGAAGTCGTTCTTAAACTTGAGGAAGGCGATGAGGAAGAAATCAGAAACGAGATGGCCGAACTCGCGAAGAAGCGCAATTCCAAGCAGCCTGTGCAGTATCCGAGCGCGGGAAGCTTTTTCAAGAGACCTGAAGGATACTTCGCGGGCAAGCTCGTTCAGGACGCCGGATGCAAAGGCCTCTCTGTAGGAGACGCTGAGGTCTCAACGCTTCACAGCGGATTCATAATCAACAAAGGCAACGCTACGGCGACGGACATCACCCAGCTTAAGGAGCTGGTGCAGGCGAGAGTCATGGAACAGTTCGGCGTCATGCTGGAACCTGAGGTCCGCATAATCGGCGAGGAACCTGAAGGCGCGGCGGACGCTGTTTCGGGCGAGGCGGTTGGAACCGTCGACGACTATGTCATGACATACGATCTTCACACACACACTACCTACTCACACGGAAAGGGTTCCGTTGAGGATAACGTGAAGGTAGCGATCGATAAAGGACTTGAGTATATCGCAATCTCTGACCACGGTCCGGGGCATCTGTTCTACGGTATCAAGAGAAGTGAGATTCCGAACTTCAAGAAGGATATAGAGCGGATGACGGAAAAGTATCCACAGATCAGCGTGAGGGCCAGTGTTGAAGCCAACATTCTTCACGCACAGCCGGGAACCGACCACGCGAACGGTCTGGACATAAGACCGGATGAGATTGATGAGTTTGATTTCATCATCGCGGGATTCCACTTCGGATGCTTAAACTGCAGTTCCGTAAAAAACTGGATGTGGACTCACGGCTTCAAGGCGGGTGAAGAGAGTCTCAGAAAATCCAACACCAAGATGGTAACTGACGCCCTGCGCCTGAATGACATTGCAATTCTGACACATCCGGGCGACAAGGGACCGTTCGACATTCCTGAGATTGCAAAGGTGTGCGCCGAGACCGGAACGCTCATAGAGATCAACGGCAGGCACGGACACCTGACGACGGAAGAGATAAAAGAGGCGATGAAGGTTGAGGGCCTTGAGTTCGTAATAAGCAGCGACGCTCACACGCCGGATGCCGTCGGAAGCTTCAAGGCGGCGCTTCAGAGAGCGCTGGACGCAGGTCTTGACATATCACGTATCGTTAACATAAAGGGAGCGGAAGGATGAAGATAATAATCGTCACAGGACTGTCGGGAGCAGGAAAGACGCAGGCGATGGATGTGCTGGAGGACATGGGGTTCTACTGCATAGACAACATGCCTCCTTCACTGATCCGGAACTTCCTGGACATGGCGTCAAAGAATAAGGAAATAGAGAAGGCTGCCTTTGGAATAGACGTCAGAGGCGGAAGCCTGTTCGATGATCTTAAGGACGCGCTCGAATACATGAAGAAGGAAGATGTCGACTTCAAGATTCTCTTCTTCGAAGCTACGGATTCAGTTCTCGCGCGCAGATACAACGAAACGCGCAGAGAGCACCCGCTTGCCCACGGTGAGTCAGTGGCAAAGGGCATAAAGCGCGAAAAAGAGCGACTTAGTGAGCTGCGGAGCGAAGCGGATGCCATAATCGACACTTCTTACTTCAACAACGCGCGGCTCGCGTCGGAAATCAGCAACATAGTCGGCGCCGGCAAGGACGACAGAACATTCACGGTCAACATCATGTCTTTTGGCTACAAGCACGGAATGCCGGTATCGGCTGACATGGTGTTCGACGCAAGGTTCCTGCCTAACCCGTTCTACGTGGAGGAACTGAAGAAGCTTACGGGAAACGACCCTGAGGTCAGGGATTACGTCATGGGCCACGACATCGCGAAGCTGTTTGCGGAAGAGGTAAGAGGAATGATAGAAGTTCTCATTCCGTTTTACAAGAAGGAAGGCAAATTTTCTCTAAGCGTCTGCTTCGGATGCACCGGCGGGCACCACAGATCCGTCACGCTTGCCAATGTTCTGAATGAAAAGCTGACAGACAGAGGAATCAGAACTACCCTTGAACACAGGGATTTATGATGATAAAATAGCCAAGGTATGAAAATGATCAAGAGGTCATATATGATTTTAGAGGAGGATTATTCAACATGGAAAAATTGATCATCGCAGCCTGCATTTGCGGCGCGGAAGTAACGAAAGAACACAATCCTGCAGTACCATACACTGTAGAGGAAATCGTAAGAGAAGCGAAATCGGCTTATGACGCAGGCGCTTCAGTTATCCATCTTCACGTAAGAGAGGACGACGGTACGCCGACTCAGTCTCACGAGAGATTCCAGGAGTGCATGGATGCCATCTACAAGGTATGCCCTGACGTCATCATCCAGCCGTCAACAGGCGGAGCCGTAGGAATGACTGACGAAGAGAGACTGGACTCAACTAACGTTACTCCGACACCGGAGTTCGTAACACTTGACTGCGGAACCTGCAACTTCGGCGGCGACGAGATTTTTGTTAATACAGACAACACAATCATCAACTTTGCAAAGACAATGCAGGAAAAGGGCATGAAACCGGAGCTGGAGTGCTTCGACAAGGGCATGCTGGACATCGTTCTGAAGACTGCGGGCAGAAAGGGATACCTCGACATGCCTATGCACTTCGACTTTGTACTCGGCGTACAGATGTCAGCAACAATCAGAGACCTGGCATTCTGCGTTGACTCAGTTCCTCCGGGATGCACCTGGACAGGATGCGCAATCGGAAGAGACGCTTTCAAGATCGCTGCAGCTTCCATCATCATGGGCGGACACTGCAGAATCGGATTCGAAGACAACCTCTACATGGAGAAGGGCGTTCTCGCAAAGAGCAACGGCGAAATGGTCGCCAGAGTTGTTGAGATGGCCAAGCTCTTCGGACGTGAAGTCGCTACTCCGGATGAAGCAAGAGAAATCCTGAGCATCCCGCCAAGAAAGAAATAATCAGGCAAAAGCAGGAAAAAGGAAACATTGTGCCGGGAAGTTCGTCTTCCCGGCATCATTTTAACCAAATTATGGGTACACGCAGGGAGTGTAACGCATGTCATATGCATCAGAAACAAAAAATGAACTGGCAAGAATAGAACCTGAGAAGAAATGCTGCATGCTGGCAGAAATCGCAGGCTTCATGCGTTTTGCAGGAAGCGTCGGACTGGCGGGCGGCGGAAAGTTCCGCATGGTAATGACGACCCCGAACCTGGCGGTCGTGCGCCATTACAAGAAGCTGATCCGCAGTTACTTCGGAGTTGATACGGACATTGAAGTAGGAAGCGGCGTAAGTACAGCCAAGGGCCTCAAAGGCGCAAAGGCAAAGGAATACATCATTCGAATAGGTCCGGAGAACAACTCGGAGATGATCCTTCGCGAGATGGGCATTCTCATCGTGCGCGAGGGAATGAATACGTTAAGCGACGGTATCTACGACGGGCTGATAAAGACCAAATGCTGCAGGAAGGCCTATCTCAGAGGGGCTTTTCTCGGCGCCGGAACGATAAACAACCCGGAGAGCAGCCACCACTTCGAGATCAGCACATCGTCGGAACTATGCGCGCGCGATCTGCGGCGCATGATCAACACTTTCGTTGACATAAACGCCCGCATAGTCGAGAGGAAGACAGGTTACGGCGTATATCTGAAAGCCCGTGACCAGATCGCGGACACTCTGGCCATAATGGGAGCCAGCAAAGCGTATTTCGATTATCAGGATAAAATAATAATGAAAGACACACTGGCCGCGGCCCGCAAAATCGAACAGCTGGACCTTGTCAACATGGACAAGTCGATCCAGGCGGCGGAGCGGCAGGTTTCGGATATAAAAAAGATTGCTTCAAGACAGGGTCTTGAGAGCCTTTCACCAAAACTGCGCGAGGTGGCCATGCTCCGCCTTGAAAACCCCGATCTGGGAATCGAGGCTTTGGGACAACTGCTTTCACCGCCTCTCAGCAAGTCGGGAGTGAATAACCGTCTGAGGCGCATAAGCGATATCGCGAAGGGACTGTAAAATGGAGAAGGGACAGATTGTAGAACTGACAATAGAAGATATCAGCGCCGAAGGACAGGGAATAGGCAGGACGGAGGACGGACTGGTTGTCTTCGTGACCGGCGCGCTGCCCGGGGATACTGCCAGAGTCGAGCTGACGAGGGTGAAGAAGAATTACTCCATAGGCAAGGCTTTGGAGCTTTTGCATGTATCGGAATTCCGGCGCGATGAGCAGTGGTGTCCGTATCAGGATCAGTGCGGCGGCTGCCCGTACGGGAAGCTTGAATACAGCAAGCAGCTGGAGCTCAAGGAGCAGCAGGTCAGGAGCCGTCTGGAACGCATTGCAGGCGTAGAACCTAAAATGCAGCCGATCGTCGGCATGGACGACACCCCGAATCTGTCTGCTGCGGACGAACGCTACAGGAATAAAGCTGTCATGAAGATATCAACCGGCGGACTGATGACGAAGAAGGGCGGCATACAGGTTCCCGTTCACGAGCCGCGCATAGGCTTTAATCAGGCGAAGACTCATGACGCAGTGGACTGCGCAGACTGCCGCCTGCAGGCCGGCACAGCCATGGCAGCTGCGGAAGCAACACGACAGTTCATGGAGGAGGATCACATCTGCTCCTACGATGAACGCTGGGACAAGGGCCTGATGAAACAGATGACAGTGAAGACTGCCTTTGGGACCGGCGAGGTCATGGTCATTTACGACATCCACGGCAAAGGCATCCCAAACGCTGCCAAGCTCGTGGAGTATCTGGATGATGCAGTCTATGAAGCCGGGGGCTCTCTTGCAAGTGTCGTGATCCGGAATGATAAGAAGACAGAAACAATAGCAGGCAAAGACACTATAACAGACGCCGTGGTGATTGAAGACAGAACGCTTGAGTTTGAGATATCCGCCAACTCTTTCTATCAGGTCAATCACGACCAGATGGAAAAACTGTACGGTATCGTGCGCAGTTACTGCGCAGCTGTGTACGCGCAGAACGGAACCGAGCCGGTGGTGCTGGACCTGTACTGCGGTGCGGGAACCATAGGCCTTTGCGTTGCGGATATCGCATCCCATGTGCACGGCATCGAAGTCGTGCAGGACGCGGTTCTCGACGCCAATCGGAACGCGACGATCAACGGTATCGTCAACGCCACTTACACCTGCGGCAAGGCCGAAGAGCTGATTCCGCAGTGGGTAGCAGAGGAAAACGAAGCAGCGACAGCGGATATTGCTATCCTCGATCCCCCAAGAGCGGGGTGTAAGCCGGAACTGCTGCAGGCGATCGCGGATGCCGCGATTCCGAACGTGATCTACGTATCCTGCGACCCGGCTACGCTGGCGCGGGATGTGAAGCTTTTGCATGAAGCCGGGTATGAGCTTATGGAAGCGACGCCGGTTGACATGTTCCCGAACAGCGGCCATGTGGAGTGCGTGGTATTGATGTCTAAAACAAACACATAAGAGGCGCTGAAAGGCTTGAAAACAAGCGGTTTGTGGAATTAGCGCCTATCGAATCGGCCACTCAGGAAGCTCAAAAAACACTTGACGGGAACTTGTCTACAGGTCATTTTGCCGGAGGGTTGAGTAGGCCATTTAGATGTCGGGGGTTGAGTGCGCCATTTAGATGTCAGAAATGGTAGGGTTGAGTGGGCTGTTTAGATGTCAGGGGTTGAGACGGCTATTTAGATGTCAGGGCAGAAAACCGAACAATATGGAGATGAAAGATTGACTGAATCAGAGCTTTACAAAAATCTTGGAATACTGACAGATGACAAGGACAAGTGGGAGGATAGCATTCCGTATGTAGCTTCTCTTCTTGACCATGAATCTGTGAAGATTCAGGCCAAAGCACTCTGGCTGCTTGGTGAGATGGGGCTTGCATATCCTCGCCAAGTGCAGGACATAGTTCCGACAATTGCCTCATTCCTCGACAGCCCAGAGCCGCTTTTGAGAGAACGCGCTGTGAATGCTATTGGAAGAATCGGACGGGGTGAGTATTCTTTTATCGAGCCGTACTGGACAGGCCTGTTCCGTTTTGCCTCTGATGAGGAGGCGAAGGTCAGATTGAGTTTCATATGGGCGTCAGAAAACATAGCCACGAATACACCGGACATCTACGAGTATCAAATGCCGGTATTTGCAGAATTGCTGCATGACTCGAATGATAAAGTAAGAATGGAAGCACCGGAGATCTTCCGTGTTCTCGGAAAACGCAGGCCTGAGTTCGTAAGACCATATTTGGAACAGTTGCGGCAAATAGCAGAAAACGACAGAAACCGTGTCGTTAGAATCCACTGTCTGGGTGCGATCAAGGCGGCGACATCAATGTAGGAGAGAATAGTATGGCATCAAGTAAAGATTATCTGGAATACATATTGGATCAGCTATCAGGGCTGGACGATATATCCTATCGCGCCATGATGGGAGAATACATCATCTACTACCGCGGCAAGGTGGTTGGCGGCATATACGATGACCGTTTTCTGGTGAAGCCTGTGAAGGCAGCTAAAGCGATGATGCCGGATGCGGATCTGGAGCTGCCGTATGAAGGTGCAAAGGAAATGCTGCTGGTAGACGATGTGGAGAACAGGGAGTTCCTACGTGAGCTGTTGGAAGCGATGTACGATGAACTGCCTGCTCCGAAGAAGAAAAAGAAGTAAAAAGGGCTTAAGGTTTATGGCAAAAGAAATTGATCCGCAGGTTACTACAAGAGCTGCGGCATATGAATTATGGATGAAAGCACCGAATCCGATGGTGACATTTTTCAAAACGCTGGATGTCACCAATTTGGTTCGGATCAGTAAAAAGAAGCAGATGAAGTTCAATATGCTTCTTGACTTTTGTATTGGCAGGGCAGCAGCATCCATCAAAGAATTTTATATTCTCCCTGTGGGAGACAAGTTGATTCAGTATGACACGCTTGCTGTTAATACGATTGTAAAAAACAAAGACGGTGAAATCAGTTCCTGTGATATAAGCCAAATAGATCTGCTGAACAATTTTAATACGGAGTACTTAAAATATACCAGACAGGTTGCAGAAAGCTGTTCTGATAGGGATCTGTCTGAGGAGAGCATGGTCATCGGAACATCGGCTATTATTGATACTGAAATCGACGGCGCTGTTGGTATGAACAGTGGAATCTTCAATAACCCCTTTATCATTTGGGGTAAATACAGAAGGAAGTACTTCAGATACTACCTGCCTGTTTCATTTCAGTTTCACCATACTCAGATGGACGGTGCTCATGCCGGAAAATTTCTGGCAAACCTTCAAAATGAAATTAATCGGATACAGTAGCAAATCGGGATTTGACGAGGTAAGACAAATGACCATCCAAACAGTTGAACAAAACAACATATTATGTGCTGTTATTAACAGCGATGAAAAGGTATTTACAGATGCACAGTCTGCACTCGATGTGCTTATGACTGCAAAGTATGATGTAGGCACAAAGAATATCATAATTGACAAAAAACTGATTGTTGAGGACTTTTTCATCCTCAGCACTGGGCTTGCTGGTGAGATTCTGCAAAAGTACACCAACTATGGTGGACGCATTGCAATTTATGGCGATTACTCTCGCTATACCAGCAAGCCTCTCAGAGATTTTATCTATGAGAGCAATAAGGGGAAGAGTGTGTTTTTTGTTGCCACCAAGGAAGAAGCAATCGAAATGCTGACAAAGTAAATTCCAGTTGTGCGCCCAGCCAAGGGTGTGTAGCCTAACCGGTGGGAATCCGGTATATCCAAGGCCTAACCAGCCAGATATTAGCGAGTCTTGGGATGGTGCCAGTAATGACACCTGACAAGCGTAGACAGCAAGCAAGTAGGGTCGTTAAAGCGATTGAGCCTCGAAAAGTTAGTTATTCCAGTTGGCCGACGTCTTAACTGGTGCGGAAGGCAACATCGTGCAGCTCGACATGGTGAGAACTGCATGGCACTGCGGGGTCAGAGAGCCGATCATGCTTGACAACGAGGACACACATCAACTGGGGAGAGCCTGCTACCTCTCACAAAAGAGTATGACATACCAACTGAAAAGGGAGGATGTCAAACGGGTGGCAGGCAGTCGGATAACTTCATAGTACCAATGAAGTCGGGTAATGCCGACAGAGGGAGGGGGGTTACACAGTAACGATCTCTCTGAGGACACATCATCCGTACTCAGGGACGGAGGAAATGATGGGAACGAAATTAGAGAGAATAGCAGAGATTTCAGCGGTAACAAGAAGACCCATATTCACAAGTCTGTACCACCTTATAAATGAAGACCTGCTGAAAGCATGTCACAGGGAACTGGACGGAAAGAAGGCAGTCGGAATAGATAAGGTGACCAAAGAGGAATACGGGAAGCAACTTGACAGCAACATAGCTGACCTTGTGAAACGCCTAAAGAATAAATCGTACAAGCCACTCCCAACGCGGCGGGTATACATACCAAAAGCAAATGGGAAGCTGCGGCCTCTGGGTATTGTTGCCTATGAGGACAAAATAGTGCAGTTGGCACTAAAGAAGATACTGGAAGCGATTTATGAGCCAAGGTTTCTGAATTGTATGTACGGTTTCAGGCCTAAGCGGGGATGCCATGAAGCGGTCAAAGAAGTTTATCAACGGGTATCACACGGCAAGATAAACTTTATTGTGGATGCCGATATAAAAGGCTTCTTCGATCATATCGACCATGAATGGATGATGAAATTCCTGGAATGGCATATCAAAGACCCGAACATCCTGTGGCTGGTGCGGAAGTACCTAAAAGCGGGAGTGATGATCGACGGGAAATACGAGGATACGGAAGAGGGAACCATACAGGGTGGAAATATCAGCCCAACGCTGGCAAACATATACATGCACAACGTACTGACACTTTGGTTCAAGCTGGTGATTCAGAAAGAGGCAAGAGGCGAATGCTTTCTTGTAAACTATGCGGATGATTTTGTGGCGGGGTTCCAATACAAATCGGACGCAGAACACTACTATGCGGCGCTCAAAGAACGCATGGCGAAGTTCAACCTCGAACTGGAAGACAGTAAGAGCAGGCTGATTGAATTCGGGCGTTATGCGGAGCAAAACCGCAAGGCAAGAGGTTTGGGAAAGCCGGAGACATTTGACTTTCTTGGATTTACCTTCTACTACGGTAAGAGCAGGAAAGGCTATCCGTGGCCCAAAGTCAAAACATCGCGGAAGAAGTTTGAGAAGAAGCTGAAAGAATTCAAGGAGTGGCTCTACGATAACAAGAACCAGCCCGCAAAAGACATAGTGAAACAACTAAATGTGAAACTGGTTGGCTACTACCGGTATTATGGGGTGACATTTAACGTCTACAAGCTTAGTGCATTCCTACATCGGGTACAGCAGTTTCTTTTCAAAGCGATGAACAGACGAGGATGCAGACGCACATACACATGGAACGGATTTGTTGACATGCTGAAGTGCTATCCACTTGCCAAGCCCAAAGTCTACTATCCGCTGTATTAAAGCGAATGTTACTGTGAGGAGCCGGATGCGGGAAAGCCGCACGTCCGGATCTGTGAGGGGCTAAGGGTGAGAGCCCTTAGTCTACTCGACTGGTGAACTGAATAA
>Ga0256407_10012711_pt1 | contig 11393 bp, 7 predicted proteins | sample RumenRJG_04DNA_FD_193489 | JGI IMG/M metagenome (GOLD analysis project Ga0256407, IMG submission 193489) | Bovine rumen microbial communities from Lethbridge, Alberta, Canada - RJG_04 | ecosystem: Host-associated > Mammals > Digestive system > Stomach > Rumen | place: Canada: Alberta | collected... | reverse complement strand
ACAGTTACAACAGCGGGTCGATGGACCTTGCCCGTGTCTGGGAGCGCCTCGGACAGAAGTCGAAGGTGGAAGAGATAGTCATGCCCATCGGAAAGACGGCTTGCGAGTACATCGAGTGGTATCTGGCCATGCCGTCCAAGATGCTCATCACCAACGACGAGGAGTGCATGTACTACATGTATCAGCTGCATGCCGTGGCAGACATCCTGCAGCGCATCGGCAGCGACAAGGCCATCGACGTGGCCATGAAGCTGAACGAGTATAACACCACGTTGCGCACCCGACTCTATGGCAATGCTCCCGTCCCCGAGGAGACCCCCCAGGCACCACAGCCTATGGAACTCCCCACGGAAGAGTAGTCACGGACGATGTTCATCGAACAACCTACGAGATTCCTGCGCTGGATATATCCCCACGCGCTATGGCGAATAAACCCCCAGGACAGGGCCGTCTATCTCACTTTTGATGACGGCCCTATCCCGGAGGCTACGCCGTTTACACTCGATGTGCTGGATCGCTTTGGGGCCAAGGCCACCTACTTCATGGTGGGAGACAATGCCCACAAGTATCCCCACCTGCTCGAAGAGGTGCGTCGCCGAGGCCACCGCATCGGTAACCACACGTATAATCACATCGGCGGCTTCCGATGGAAGACGTGGCACTATCTGGCCAATGCCAAGAAGGCCAACGAAATCTTCCACACAGACCTCTTCCGTCCACCCCACGGGTGGATGACGCGAGTGCAGTACAAGGTGCTTCGCCACTGCGGCTATCGTATCATCATGTGGGACGTGGTCACGCGCGACTATAGCAACCGCCTTACGGCCGAGGAAGTGCTCGAGAACGTAAAGCGATATACACGTCCTGGCAGTATCATCACCTTCCACGATTCGCTCAAGAGTATCGACAAGCTGAAGCATGCCCTTCCCGAAGCCCTGCAATGGCTGCGCGACAACGGCTATGAGTTCCGGGTGATAGAGTGACCTCCCGCCCACCATCCCTCCCCTTGCTGTTTTTTTGAGTAATTTAAGTTTCGGGAGTTCCTCCCCTTTTTACATTGGTATATTCCACAAGTATGTTCAAGCCACTCACTTGTTTCGAAGTATTGATGTAAACCCTATTTATGACTAACGTAAAGTCGAGTCAACGTGAAATAAAATTAAGTTTAATCAGGGTCAACCCTTATCGTGAGTAAGACCAAAAGTAGTCAACTAAAATCGTTAAACTACACTCTGTCGAGTTACATGGCGTGCCGCGCAGCGCTTTATCACGCGTGATAAAAGAGTTTATCACACGTGATAAAGTCCACAGGAACACGTCATGGGAAATAATGTAAAATGGCGAGTTAAGAGCTCCCGAAACTTAAGTAATTCTGTTTTATAGAAAATGCTTAACTTTGTAAACCAAACTTAATAAAATTACATGATTCTTATAAAATATAATTTATATGAGTATCAGTAAGGATGTCATCAAACAGTGCCTGATTAGTAAGCAACGCGAGGTGGACGAGGCGGTGATTGTGAACCGTCCCGTAGAATTCGAGGAGAACGGCAACTATGTGATAGTTGGCGTGAGGCATGCGGGAAAGTCGTACCTGCTGTATCAGCACGTGCGTCAGCTGCAGGCTGCTGGAAAGGGGTGGGACGAGATTCTGTTTGTGGACTTTGAGGATGAGCGTCTGGCAGAATTCCAGACGGAGGACTTCAACAGTCTGCTTGCGGCCCATCTGGAACTATATGGTAAAAAGCCAGTGGTGTTCTTGGACAAGGGGCTGAAAACGACTCCGCTCAGGTCTCGAACAGGCTCGCTTGGCTTGTCCAAGAAACGAAGGAGGATTGCTACGCACGCACCCCCTAGCAACCAGCCAAATGCGTCTTTTTGCGCAAAATCAACTTTTCTGCGCAATATTTATGAGGATTTTTAAGGAGGATATTTGGCATTTTGTACGAAATGAGGTAATTTTGCACACAAAATGCCGGCGAATCTAATTCAAAATAGCCAGACCCTATGACACCCGATGGCCTGATAATTGGCATCATTATCTCTGTCGTGATAGCATTCATCGTCACGATGCTAGTGCTGAATGCCAGTACCAAGAAGTTCATCTCTACCAATGCAAAACTGGTGGAGAATCAAAATCTGTTGCTCGAACAGAACAAGACACTGGGTAGCGAACTGGAGAAGCGGATGAGCGAGCTGGAGGAAAAGAACCAAAAACTGGAGGATCGGGAGAATGGTTTGGAAAAGCAGAAGGAATTGATTGAAATGTTGCAGCGGCAGCAGGAGGAGCTCGACGAGCAGCTGAAGCATGCCACCTTCGACGAGGTGACAATCATGCGCAAGCAGGCCAACCAGCACCGTGAACATATAGAATTGATGGCCGATATGACCGATGAGGAACTGATGCAGTGGTTAGACCAGAAAATGGACGAGACCCATCTCTTCACCGACGCCAACCTGACACTGAAAACGATGGCCAAGTCACTCGGGCTGACTCAGAAGCGGCTAAGCAACCTGTTCAAGAACAATGCGAAATATGCCAGTCTTGGCGATTACATCAACGAGAAACGCTTTCTTTATGCCTGTCACCTGTTGCGCGAAGAGCCCCATTGGACCATCGAGGCCATAGGTGCAGAGGCCGGCTTCGGCGGTCGCCGCACTTTCCAGACCGAGGTGAAGCGCCGTCTAGGCATCACCCCCTCACAATACCGACAATCACAAAACAAGTGAAGAGTGAAGAGTGAAGAATTTCCTACCGCATAATGGTGGCGCGGAAGCAAATTCTTCACTCTTCACTCTTCATTCTTCACTTAACAAGAACTCTCCTTTGCACCCAGCCATAGATGACGATGACGGCGATGGTGGGAATCTCCATCGGGAGGTTGGCCAGACCCGACTCAGGACCGACCAGCAGGTAAGAGACGACAGGGATGATGCTGGAAATAAGGATATAGAGCGCCATCCATATACCTACCTGACACAAGCGCCCGCGATAGCAGAAGGCGATGGCGCAACCTAAGGGCAGATAGACCAGCATCAGCGATACGGCAATAGGCAGTCCCACGGTTTCCATCAAGGCAGGGAACAGCAGCGGCACGAATCCCGCAATGTTCAGCGCAATCACTATCCACCATGCGACGGTCATAGGCCTGTAGAGTGGCTTCATGCCACGCATCAGTCCGAAGTACATCACCAGCGCCCCGAAGGTCTGGATGACGGCCAAAGCCAACGGCGAATGGTCCTCAACCCAGTGCATCAGCGGCGCCCAGTTGATGACTGCCTGCAGAAGATAGCATACGAATGCGACCTCAATCAGCCAGCGGGGCAGTCCGCTGTCCACATGATCTACGCGATACTTACTCTCAATGCTTTCTGCCACTTCTATGGTAGCATTTTTTAGTTCTTTCTCACTCATATATTCAAATGTTCGGCAAAGGTACAACTTTTTTTTTTAATAACCCCAACACATACCCTCCGAAAAGAGAATAAAATCCCCAAAATCGGCAATTTTGCGCATAACAGCCTTTCCTGCGCAACAAGTTCGACGAGTTTTTGACAAAAACACATATTATATTACGGGAAAGATGTAATTTCGCAGATAATTCACGAACGACAACAGTAAAACAAAGAAAAATACAGTTATGAAAAGAAAGAATCTCTTGTGGATGATTGCTGCTGCCTTAACCTGTGGACTGGCAACTATGACGCTGACGGCGTGCTCGGACGATGATGACAATAATGACGCGCATGAAGGACAGCCCCTCTACGACGTGGCGAACATCAAGGTGATAGAATCGGGCCGAATATCGGTCACCGACTTCTACCAGCGCTTGATACAGAGCGCCACTGAAGGCAACGCCGACGAGGACGAGATGCTGACTGAGTTCTATCAGCAGCAACTGGCCGGCATCAAGGCTTACGAGCAATATCTTAGAGACTCACTGGCCAACGTGTCGGGTGCCAACGGCTCTGAGGGTGCCGACACCGACGGCAAAAGCATGACCTATAGCTACGAGTGGACCACCATCCGCTACACGACCACCGACGTCGACGGCAACAACATCGAGTGTTCCGAACTGCTGGTCTGGCCCTATAATGCTGTGTGCAACCCCAATCCCGACCACGTCGTTATAGGCTGTCACTGCACCATCACGTCGAACTTCGAGCGGCCCTCGAACTTCAGCAACCTCGGCCATAAGAACGACGTGAACATGCTGGCCTGCTTTGCCAACCCCGTCAGTCAGGAGGCACTGGTCATCGTACCCGACTATCAGGGCTACGGTGCCACCCACGGCGACTCCCATCCTTATTGCAACCGTGAGGTGACGGCCCGCCAGGTCATCGACGGAGTCAAGGCCGGTATTACCTATTTTGAAAAGTACGAGAAGAAACTCGAGAAAAACTGGAAGTCGGTGGCTGTGGGCTATTCGCAGGGCGGTGCCGTAGCGGCAGGCGTGCTGCGTTACGCCCAGGAGCACGGCCTCAGCGATCTGCGCTTGGCCGGAGCCGTCTGTGGCGACGGTCCCTACGACCCTGTGGCCACCCTCAAGCAGTATATCCAGGACGACCGCCTCTACATGCCGGTGGCAGCAGCCCTTCTGCTCAAGGGTGCTGTCGACACCAATCCCCGCATGAGGGCGCTGGGCTGCCGCTACGAAGACTTCTGCACGAAAGACTATGTTGATACGGGCATTTTCACCTGGCTGAAAGAAAAGAAAATGACAACCGAAGACATCCAGCAGCGACTGATACAAATCGGGTGCGACCCACTTGATTTCTATGAATATCGCGGCAACTTCTTCATGTACGTCTGGTCGAAAGCCAAGGAGGGTTTCTACCCGTTCACGAAGGACTTTAACAAGACGGATTATGACTTCGACCGCTCCAGCGACAAGGCCCTGAGCTTCTGCAAAGTGGGCCAATGTTTCAAGCAGGGAGTCATCGACTATTTCAAGGAAGGCAAGGTGGGCGGCGACGTGCCTACCGAGAAACTGAAGGCCCTGGAACAGTGCCTCAAGGAAAACCAGCTGTACTACTCATGGAAACCCTCGAAGGATTCAGGCTTCACCTTCTTCCATTCCACCAAGGACGAGGTGGTGCCCGTGTGCAATGCTGAAGCTGTCGATGCTGCGTGGTCAGCCGGTGCCTCCGACCTGCCCTTCGCCTATTATAAGTACGATAACAAACGAACCTACTACCACGTTGCCACAGGCTCCGCTTTCTACGTCAGCTACTGTGGGTCAAAAGTGAACGACATCCTCAAAGGGAAATGGAAAGGCGGGCGCCACACTGAAAAAGGCGGAATTACGTATTAAGAATAAAACAAAAAGATCATTATATTCATGAATAAAGCAACAAACTGGATGCTGACGGCCCTGCTGACTGTGAGCCTGAGCATGGGATTCGTCGCCTGCAGCGATGACGACGACGACGACAACAATGGTGGTGCTCCGACCAACGAAGCCGAGTCTGAAGAGGCCGGGCTGGGATGGGACATCATCACCCAGCTCACTGCCGAGCGCAAGGCTCCTGAGGGCTGGCAGAGCATGACCTTCGAGCCCACCATCGGCAAGGCCTCGGAGACCGACCCCTACACCCGTGTCGTCGCCACCAACGATGTGGCTGCCGCCGCCGAACGCTTCAGCGGACTCGTTGGACTGCCCGACCTCATCAGCGAGACGACCACCAGCTTCACCTACAACCAGGAAGGCATGGGCAAGCTCACCTACCAGATGGGAGCCGTGGGCGGACAGTACCTGGCACAGGTGGACGTGGACCTCAAGCAGGTGCCCCACCTGAAGAAGATTCTCTACCAGACACCCGAGCAGATGGGCAACAACGGCAGCTTCGACGGCACAGCCTGGTATCGCTTCGGCGACGTGGTGCAGGACCAGGAAGGCTACTACTGGATCTGCGTGCGGCCCGCCTTCGGGCCCGAGGGCAAGGAGGACAGCCACTGGATGTGCCTCAGCCAAACCCTGCCTGAGGCGAACCTCAAGCCCTACAAGACCAGCACCGGCCGTCAGAACTACCTGCCCACAGGTTTAGGCAAGAGCACCGAGCACATGCAGAACGCCGCCGAGATGTTCTACGCCATGACCCATCCCGACGACTGGTTCCAGACGGTGAAAGGAGGAACAGGTGCTTCGAAGCCAAAGATGTTCAATGACTTCAGTCAAGACAAGATCCGATACCACAACGCGTACTTCTGGCAACGCGTCTGCATGGGATGGGAGGAGAACGACCTCTTCAGGAGGGTGCTCGGCATTTCGAAGGCAGCCTTGTCCAACGACGACGCCGACTGGCACATGCTCTACAGCGGCTACTCGTGGTGGTTTTCAACCTCATGGGAATGCAACCTCTATGAGGCCACCTTCAAGAAAGGCGAGGGCAAGAAGGGCAATCGCCACGACGTCACCTACAGCAAGCCCACGAAGGACATGCACCAGATTGTCCTCGATGCCAAGAACGGTAGCAAGGTAGGGTGTGTCAGCGGCGAATTCTTCGACGAGGACCACAAAATACGCTGGTATGCCCGCTACAAGAAAGGCAGTGAACTGGGTGGCGGCATGTACGACGCACAGACGCCCATCAGCGGCTGCACAGACGTCTATGTCTATAACAAGTATTTCTATAGTGACACACCGAGTCGCATGTACAACCTGAATGACGACCCCGAGGTGACCACCGAGAAAATGGTTAAGAACGAATACTACGACGGTGTGCCATACTACCGCATTGGCGACGTGGTGAAGGACGAGGATGGTGCATTGTGGTTCTGCATACAGCCCTCCGGCGCTTCAACAACAATGGCCCAGTTCATCAAGGAGGAGGGCTTGGACGCTCTTAAAGAAACCTACAAACTGGCTTTGGACCAGTATTCGTGGTTCATCAGCCTTACGCCCAAATCTAAGGACGGCGAGTTGCTCTTCTATGATTGCGGGAAGTACTATTCCAACCTGCCTACACGCGACCAGGCACGTATCATAAGCTATTATATAGGAACTATTCTTTGGGACGGAGTCATGGGCAAGAAAGGTAAGGGCAGCGAGCTCGGGCAGTGCTATACCAACATCCTCGACTATGCTCATGTTGACCTCCTGAAAGTGGTGGCAAGGCGCGACAGCCTCTACAGTGCGTTGACAGACAAGGCTAATCACATATGTAACATCTTTATCAACATCGCCTATAGCGAAAACGGACAAAACGAACAGCCCTATATGCGTCACATCTATGATGGTTGTGCGCTCGACTTGGACAAAGATTTAAACCCCAAACCCGGCAGCCGCTCGGTGAAGTATTGGCAACAGGACTACTACACTGCCGAAGGCTACTCAAAGCGCATGATCCTCAGCGACCTGGAAAGTGACGAGATGGTGCGCAGATATGCTTACGACAAATGGGTGACACTGCCTTGGTGGACAACGGGCAACAGTGGGCCTAACCAGGGCGATGGGATAAGTACCGACATCTATCCACACGAGCAGATACGCAGTACCACCTACTCCAGCGTAACGCCCGATAAGTATCTATGGGACAATGCCAAAACCGACTATGCACATCCCGAATATAAGTCCATGTACAATGAGCCCATTATCATGTGTCGCGTCATGAAGGTGAAAGACCGCGGACAGAAAGCCATTGTGACCACCAACGGCAAACGGCTGACAGACGAGTATCTCGTGCCATTTGGCGGAGATAGAAGGGAAAATGGAATATTTCCTTTGTATTGTAGCGGATTGATCTCGTTGTACAACTATAACGGCGTAGAATATATATCAATGAAAGATAACATCTTCCTCCTGGGAGAGAAGTGAAGAAGCCTCCCCCCAACCTCCTCCAAAAGGAGGGGGGAGGGGAGAGCTAAGAGTTGAGAGTTAAGAGTTGAGAGTTAAGAATTAAGAATTATATATGAAAAAGACAAACAATTTGTTGCTGGTGGCCCTCCTGATGGTGGGGCTCGGCATGAACCTTACCTCCTGTAAGGAAGACGAGTTAACAGAAGAAGAGAAGCAGCAGCAAGCCGCACAGGCACTGGAAGAAGCCCAGGAGTGGTGGGACGTCGTGAGCCAGCTCACCGACGTGCAGACCCTGCCCGACGACTGGCAGAAGGCCACCTTCGAGCCCACTGTCGGCACGGCCTCGGAGAACGACCCCTACACCCGCATCATCGCCACCAACGACCTCTCTACGGCAGCCCAGCGCTTCGCCTACCTGACAGGCACTCCCGTCGACGAGACCACCGCCGACTACACCTGGAGCCACAAGCAGGCCGGCTCGCTCACCTATCATGCCGGCTCGACGGCAGGCACCTACCTCGCACAGGTCGATGTCGACCTCAAGCAGATGCCCCGTCTGAAGAAGATACTCTACCAGACCCCCGAGCAGATAGGCGAGAATGCCTCCGGCTCCTTCTCGGGCACGGCCTACTACCGCTTCGGCGACGTGGTGAAGAAGGAGAACAGCAAAGGATTTGACGACTACTGGGTGTGCGTACGTCCTGCCTTCAGCCTCGAAGGCAAGGGCGACAGCCATTGGGTTTGCCTGAGCGACCTGCCCGACGAAAACCTCTATACCTATGACTACGGCAAACAATCATGGACGCTACCCACCAAGCTGGGCGAGAGCAAAGAGCACATGCAGAACTTTGCCGAGATGATGTATGCCATGCTCCATCCCCTCCAGTATTTTGCCAATCTGGGCATGAATAGCAAGCTGGCGGTGTTCCACGACTTCAAGCGCGAGAGTGTGCAGAAGTATCACAATCAGTATTTCTGGGAGCGCGTATGCTATGCCTGGGAACGAGAAAAAATCTTCGAGGATGTGTTCAACCTGATGGATAAGACAGAAGTCGAAAACCTGATGAACGACGAGGGCCTGCACTTCCTCTACAAGGGCTACTCATGGTTGACTTCGTTTAGCTGGAACTGCTCGCTCTATGAGGCCACCTACAAGAACGGCAATGCCAATAAGGCCAATATGCACGATGCCACCTACAGCAAGCCCACGAATAGCATGGAGGATACAGAGTTCAAGGCCAATATCTTCAACCAAGATCAGGGTTATTATTGCCACCAATTCTTCGGCGACGACATCCCCCGCTTCATCCTGCGCTATGCCACCGGCGAAACCCTGAGCAAGGACGCCAATGGCAAGGGCAACTACTCCGTGAAGTTGCCTCTCTCCAACTGCGAGGACGTCTATGTCTATAACAGGTATTTCTATCAGCACACTCACGATAAGTTGTATGACCTCAACTCGGAACCAGAGGTGACGGCTAAACCGTCCAAGGCGCACGGATTCTTTGCTCCCGGCACGGTCATCCGCGATGCCGAAGGCAATCATTGGATCTGCTACTCCTCGTGGTACGATGACCCCGACAACAACAACGAAGACCAAAAGTCTCTCGACCATAGGAGCCGCTTCCTCAGCTTCGATGCCGTGAAGAGTACCACCGTGTCTGTCACCTCCTCCGACCCAGCCATCAAGACTGGTATTTTTGCCACCAACCTGGTGACTGACGATGAAGCTGTCATCATGAGCCTCGCCTTGCGTGGTGCCGCCAAACCGGCAAGCTTGAGCGAGCGCGTGCTCGCCGCCTCCCTGAGCGAGAATCTGGGGGTCAATCCCGCCGACCTGATTATCGAACGCGACTCCGTCGTAACCATCGCCGGCAGTTCGGCCACAGCCTCCATCACTTTCCTCAATCTGGCATTCGAGAAGGACATCTATCCTGTTGACGAATTCCCGGTGCAGTTCTTCATGCGCTACGTCTTCGACGGCACACGCGTGGCTGGCAATCGCACAGGCGGCCATCCTTACCATTACTTCTATACTGGGCATAGTCTCAATCAGACCCCCCTGAATGATCCTACCCTGGATGCCACTCAAAGTTTCTATTGGAGTGGAAGAACATACTTCAACGAAACAGTAGAGGACTATTATGTACCCTTTGACCGTTGGAGCCACTGCAAGCGCACAGACACTGGCAAGCGCGACGGCGACTTCACTCCTTACAAGGAACAGTACGACTGGCGGAAGTTCAAGCCCGGTGCCAAGCCCCGACGCTACTCCACCTACTTCGAGCCCATCACCTTCGTGGCCTTCTTGGCGATTGACGACGACAATTCCTCCTTCTTCAAAGGCTCTTATGGCGGCAAGACATACACCCTCGTGTCCGACCCGATGACTCCCCAGGACAAGGATCTTAACTTCAACAACTGGGTGGAATTTAACAGCGGCGTCAAGAAATACTTGTTCTATGATGACGGGCAAATGGACTTCGAATAGTATATCGTTCAACGTGCATAGTTCATTAAATAAGAATACATAACTACCAAAATGAAAAAGACAACAAACTGGATGCTGACCGCCCTGCTGGCTATGGGCCTGAGTATGGGATTCATCGCCTGCAGCGATGACGACGACGACAACAGCAATGGCGGCGTTCCTACCAACGAAGCCGAGTACAAAGAGGCCGGGCTGGGATGGGACATCATCACCCAGCTTACGTCCGAGCGCACGGCTCCCGAGGGCTGGCAGAACATGACCTTCGAGCCCACCATCGGCAAGGCCTCGGAGGCAGATCCCTACACCCGTATCGTGGCCACCAACGACGTGGCAGCCGCTGCCGAGCGCTTCGGCGGACTCGTTGGACTGCCCGACCTTATCAGCGAGACGACTACCAGCTTCACCTACAACCAGGAAGGCATGGGCAAACTCACCTACCAGATGGGCTCCCCCGGCGGACGGTACCTGGCACAGGTGGACGTGAACCTCAAGCAGGTGCCCCACCTGAAGAAGATTCTCTACCAGACACCCGAGCAGATGGGCAACAACGGCAGCTTCGCCGGCACGGCCTACTACCGCTTCGGCGACGTGGTGGAGGACCAAAAAGGCTACTACTGGATCTGCGTGCGACCCGCCTTCGGCCCCGAGGGCAAGGAGGACAGCCACTGGATGTGCCTCAGCCAAAACCTGCCCGAGGAGAACCTCAAGCCCTACAAGACCAGCACGGGCGTTCAGGACAACCTGCCCACTGGCCTGGGCAAGAGCACCGAGCACATGCAGAACACCGCCGAGATGTTCTATGCCATGCTCCATCCCAACGACTGGTTCCAGGCGGTAATGGGAGCAACAAGTACTTCGAAGCCCAAGATGTTCAATGACTTCAATACGAATAAAATTCAACATCATAACACCCACTTCTGGCAGCTTGTCTGCACAGCGTGGGAGAACCAAGGACTGTTTGAGAAGGTGCTGGGCGTCACGAAGGAGACTTTGGACAGTAATAAGGAGTGGCACATGCTCTACAGCGGCTACTCATGGTGGTTTACGACCTCATGGAACTGCAGCCTCTATGAGGCCACCTTCAAGAACGGCAAGGACAAGAA
>Ga0256407_10012710_pt1 | contig 11393 bp, 9 predicted proteins | sample RumenRJG_04DNA_FD_193489 | JGI IMG/M metagenome (GOLD analysis project Ga0256407, IMG submission 193489) | Bovine rumen microbial communities from Lethbridge, Alberta, Canada - RJG_04 | ecosystem: Host-associated > Mammals > Digestive system > Stomach > Rumen | place: Canada: Alberta | collected... | reverse complement strand
CAAACTTCATGAATGAGCTCGCGGACATCGATATCTATGATGAAGCGCTCCTGGAAGCCCAGGGGCTTTTACCCAAATCGCAGATCACGATGAAAAAGATCGACTATGACGAGGGGACGATATCCTTTGCGGTCAGTAAGATCGATAATATTCATGAAAACTATAACAGAGTTGAACTATGGTTAGACGATGGGAACAAGATAATAAAACAGAAGATGAAGGAGGATGAGAACGCGGAAGGCGTTTACCGGGCAGAGGCGGACCTGAATTCTTTTGACTACAGAAATGCAAAAGCGATGGCAGTGGTCACAGGTCAGTCAGGAAGAGAATATGTGACGTCGACGATGACAGGCGATCTTTCCATTAAGCAGACGGAGATCTGCGCTTATCTCGACGCGCTTTCCCGAAATCCGCAATATACGGTATTTATAACTGTGAGGGACGACGGATCCCATTCTCTTAACGACAAGATATGCGAGGGGCTCTGGAACCTCGGGCTTAAAGAGGACCTTCGAGGCCACTACAGATGGAGCTATTACGCAGTAATTGAACCGGATAACGTCATAGAGGAGATGTCAGAGAAGGAGCTGTACTGCAGTGGAACCCTCAGCGACGGCGCGCAGTATTCAGTGATGAGCCAGGGAGGACTGAGCGGAGCCGGAGGAGGCGCCGGAAGATACCTCACATGCTCTGTGAATATAAACGGCGTGGATTATGCCATAAAGAGGATAGGGCTTAATTTTGTGGTCTATGACACGGAGAACAGCCGCGTCGTAGACAGCTGTGAATTCAATACTTATAAGGGGCTTGACCCCAAGAGGATCGACGTCCAGGATCTGATCGACAGAGCGGAGGAAGCGGAAGAGCAGATGGACATCGACTGAAATGATTACGACAGATTATAAAATAATTATAAAAATAACAAACAAATAATAAAAAGATTGCGAAAGCATAACAACTCGTTGCAAGTTGGAAACGGAAACTTTATAATTAATTCGGTGTTTGTTTTGCCCTGTTTCCGACAGAAATTGCGTGTGTGTGATGATACAAAGGAGTTGTTATGAGAAACGCGTTGACCTCCAGAATCGGTAAGTATACAGTTGCCTGGCTTGCGGCTGCCGCGATCACTTTAGCATCCATGGCGCCTTCATTGCCGGCGAAAGCTGCCAGCAACGAAGAAACAGCATTCTTTTATCTCACCGATACACTTGGCTTCAACGTGGCCGCTGCCTGCGGGATCATGGCAAACATCCGGCATGAATCCAATTTCCATCCCGGCGCGGGAAGCTGGGGCGGAGCGTACGGCCTTTGCCAGTGGATGGGAGGCCGCCTGGACGGTCTTGAATATTATTGCTGGGATCACGGATTCGATTCCGAATCCATGGCAGGGCAGCTTTCCTACCTGACCCACGAGCTGAAGAGCTATTATCCAAGCCTTTATAAATACCTGATGAACATAGAGAACTCAAGTGAAGGCGCATATAACGCCGCTTACAGGTTCTGCTATGATTTCGAGAGACCGGCAGACAGAGGCGGCCAGTCCAGCAGCAGAGGCAATCTTGCGGGAGGCACCTATTGGAACAGATATAAGATTTATGCATATGATCAGTGGCTTGAGACGAAACTGGGCACCGTTTATCATTACACAGACGGTTCTCTTCACTATGGCTGGCTTGAACTTGACGGTGACCGCTTCTATCTCGACCAGGACGGGATCCTGAAGAAAGGCCTCTTTTCTGCCGAAGGAGACAGTTATTTCTCTGATGAGGACGGAGTGCTCCAGTATGGCTGGCAGGAGATAAACGGCAACAAGTACTATTTTGACGAGGATACCGGGAAAATGCAGGTCGGCTGGACTGAAGTCGACGGGAAGATGACATTCTTTGACGGCAATGGCAAGATGACCAGCGTCAATTCCTTCAACGACAAGAACAATGTCTCAGATGCGGAGATCGCAAGTTCTGTGATCGAGAAGGAAATAGAGCAGGAAGTCACGGTGAATGCACCGTCTGCCGACCCGCTGCCTTTGCCCGACAAGCTCTCTGACGTGGCGCAGACGATCCAGGAAGCCGGATCAGGCTCCCAGAGTTCAGCCGCATCGGTTGCGACGCCCGGCAAGGAGACGCAGATCAATCCTGACGACTATAATCCGAGCGATGCTGTCAACGGAAATACTATTGATACGTCTAAACTCGAAGTAGGTGAAGAAAGCAAGGGAGAAGTTGTGTTGGGCGACGACCCGGCGATGGGTAACCCGAGTGAACCTAAGGTCGTATTTGAGAAACCGGAATGATTAAACAGTAATACCGAACCAGACTGCGGTCGTAAGATCAAATCTTACGGCCGCATTTTACCGATGACGCCGGAGGCCGGAAATTCATGAAAAAGGATTTGGAAACATACGGAACACTTGGACCATCCTGCAGGGAGACAGAGGTGCTCAGACAAATGTTTGCCGCCGGGATAACCGGCATGAGACTTAATCTGTCCCATGGCACACTTGATGACAGCGCTCCCATGATCGAAGCATTTCACAGAGCTTCAGCACTGGAGGGGGTCAGGCCGTCGCTGCTTATCGACATGCAGGGGCCTGAACTGCGGATCGGCATAGTGAAAGAAGGATTTACAGCGGATTTTGGGGATACCGTTCTTCTGTCAGTAAAAGACGACACCCCGCAGGATCCCGACTCGATCCCGGTTCCCTGTGAGATCTTCGACCATTATGAGCCCGGAATGGTCGTCATGATCGACGACGGAAAGATCCGACTTCGTCTTGAGAAGAAAGATGAAGCGGCCCGCTGCAGAAGAATCCGGGCGTCTGTGCTCACGGGAGGTCCTGTCCTGAGCCGGAAGAGTATCGCGGTCGAGGGCATGTCTGTCACAGGGAATACTCTCACGCAGATGGACCTGCTCAATCTCAGGTGCGCCGCGGGAGCAGGCGTAACAGATGTAATGCAGCCTTTTGTGCGCGGCAGAAACGATCTCCTCGAAGTGAGAAAGGCAATGGCACAGTGCGGTGCCGGAAACTGCCGGCTTTTCGCCAAAATAGAGAACAGAGAAGGAATAAGCGCCGCAGAGGAGATACTCCCCCTTGCGGATATGGTCGTCATTGCAAGAGGAGATCTGGGAAACGCTGTCCCGCTTTGGATACTGCCCAGAATACAGAAAGAAATCTCAGAAAAATGCCTTCTGGCGGATGTCCCCTTTATGGTAGTGACGCAGATGCTTGCGAGTATGGACCGCTCGCCGGTTCCGACAAGGGCAGAGGTGTCCGATATTTTCAATGCGGTCAGCGACGGAGCTTCGGCAGTCATGATCACAGGGGAATCAGCCTCAGGGCTGTATCCCGTTCGCGCCTCGGAATATCTCGTTAAGACAGCCATGGAAGGCCTTAAATGGCGAAGAGAAAGAGAAAAGCGCGGTTGATGCTTTAGCGGAATTAAGGTATCATAAAAAACTGGAAATGTAAAAAAGCGCCGATGCTCAGGAAGAGGTGGATTCATGAGATGTCCCTACTGCGGAAAAGATGACACAAGAGTAATTGATTCAAGGCCGGTGGAGGATAATAATTCGATCCGCAGAAGAAGGATCTGCGATTCATGCGGCAAGAGATTCACTACATATGAGAAGATCGAAATGATCCCCATGATGGTCACTAAGAAGGACAATAACAGAGAGATCTTTGACCGCTCCAAGATCGAGGGCGGCATCCTGCGCGCCTGCCATAAGAGGCCGGTCAGCGCGGCCCAGATCAAGAAGATCGTAGACGAGATCGAGGCTGAAGTCTTCGAAAGAGATGAGAAGGAGATCTCCAGCAAGCAGATCGGAGAACTGGTCATGGCTAAGATCAATAAGCTCGACCCGGTCGCTTATGTCAGATTCGCGTCAGTTTACAGGGAGTTCAAGGACGTGGAGACTTTTATGGAGGAACTGAGAAAAGTATTGAACTCCGAGGAGTGATTTTTCCGGACCCGACGGACTTCATCCGGAAGGCCTGTAATTGTTTGTTGAAAAATGAGGCTCTGTAGTATAGAATAAATTAGTATTAGACGCGAATACATCAGGAGGTATCTTTATGATTTCTGCAAGTGATTTCAGAAACGGCATTACGATTGAAAAGGACGGAACAGTACTGGAGATCATCGAATTCCAGCACGTCAAACCCGGCAAGGGCGCCGCGTTTGTAAGAACAAAGTTAAAAGATGTGATCAATGGCGGTGTTACAGAGACGACTTTCCGCCCCACTGAGAAATTCCCTCAGGCAAGGATCGACAGGAAAGAGTATCAGTATCTGTATGCTGATGGCGACCTTTATGCTTACATGGATACAGAGACCTATGATCAGATCAGCCTCGGCAAGGATGTGGTCGGCGACAACATGAAGTTCGTCAAGGAAAATGACATGGTCAAACTCGTATCCTACAATGGAAACGTGTTCAGCATGGAGCCTCCGATGTTCGTGGAACTTGAGATCACGGAGACGGAGCCCGGCTTCAAGGGCAACACAGCTACCGGCGCCACAAAGCCTGCTACAGTTGAGACAGGCGCTACAGTGAGCGTGCCGCTGTTCTGCAACATCGGCGATGTGATCAAGATCGACACAAGAACCGGCGAGTATCTGTCCAGAGCTTAAGAGTACGCGAATACTTTTCAAATCATGATAATGCTGAAAGACAATGGGAAAGGTTTATTCCCATTGTCTTTTTTATTGCACATCTGTATTTGATAAGGAGAGTATTTTGAAGACTGATAAAAAGAACAGATTCTATGATGAAATGAAAGAGTGTCTTATGAGACTCAGACCGGAAGAGATGGAGATCACATTTAAGAGGATAACTAAACAAAACAGAAAGAGACTCCATGGCTGCACGCTGCAGCTTCCCGGAGCTGCGGCGGCGCCGACCTTTTATTTTGAGGACTTGTACGAGGCTTATTTAAACGGAACAGCGCCGGAAGATATTGCCGAGAGCCTGATCAATTACGCGAAAGAGAATAATCTGGACGCGATCCCCGGAAATATTGATATCGATGATTATGAGTGTGTAAGAAAAAATCTTGGTCTTGTGGTCATAGGAGAGGAGAACAACAGGGAGTACCTCAGGAAAATGATCTACAAAAAGATCGAGGATCTTGCACTGATCCCGATCATCTTTACAAATGATCGTTACGGCACCGGATGTATCAAGGTAAGAGAAGAGTTTCTGGACTATTGGGGCGTGACTGCAAACGAAGTTATGGAAGAGGCGATCCTGAATGCTCCAAAGATCTTACCTCCCACATTCAGACAGCTGAACGAGATCCTCTCTGCCCGGGACACGGATGAAAATGACGATGAGCTGTTTGTGATCAGCAACAAGTATTACGCGGGAGGAGCGGCAGTCGCATTTTATCCGGGCTTTCTTGACTGCATCGGAACAGCGCTCGGAAAAGATCTGTTCATTCTCCCCAGTTCTGTAAATGAACTGATCCTCGTGACCGACAGCGGGCAGGATCCGGAGCTGCTCCTTCAGATCGTAAAAGAGGTAAACAGGACACAAGTAGAACCTGGAGATGTCCTTACTGACGCCGTCTATCATTACGGCAGAAACGGAGAAGGTTTTCACAGGCTCCTGCCTTCCCGAATGTGAAATGTAAGTCCTTAAGTTGTCCAAACGGACTGCGGGGATGCTGGACAATTTAATATCGTTATGTTATATTGATTAGGCTGAAGGCAGAACCCATTCTGCCTTCAGACAATATGCACTCGTAGTCTAACGGATAGAACGAAGGCCTCCGACGCCTTTAATGCAGGTTCGATTCCTGTCGGGTGCATTTTTTTTGTGCGCCAAATAAAAAGTGCCGGATGCGGAATCCGTGAACGGTAGTATAATGGTGACAGAAAGAGCAACATCCGGGTCCCGTGATCTGGGATCCTGAGGTATTTACGAAAGCGAGGGCACTATGTTTGGACTCGGCAGACTTAACGCGGCAGTGGTCGGCACCGGCTATATGGCTTCCAAAATGACAGCGGTACTGAATTCTTCAGGGACTGTCAGACCTTACGCTATAGTATCCAGAGATATCGAGAGGGCGCTTCAGTTCGGCAGAGAAAACGGGTTTAAGAAGGCATATGACTCGATGGAGAGTATGCTTGCGGACAAAAAGGTGGATCTTGTTTATATCGCTACGCCTGCGTCCGAACATGCCGGGCAGGTGAGAGCGTGCATTGAGGCGGGAAAGCCTGTGTTGTGCGAGACGCCTATAGCGCTGACTTCCGCCGAAGCGGAGAGTCTGTTCGCTCTGTCATCTTCTCTCGACGTGCTTGTGGTCGAAGCGATGCACATCAGATTTCTTCCTTTTTTCAAGCAGATCGTCAGCGCTATTTCCAGCGGTGCGATCGGAACGCCCGTGATGCTCACTGCCAATCTTGCGTCTGATATTGAAAATCTTCCCAGACTCAAGAGACCATCTCTGGGGGGAGGCGCCCTGGGGGACCTTGGGTATTTTCTCCTCGCCTTTTCCACGATGATCTTCGGCAATCAGATCAAGAGGATTCAGTCGAGCTGCGCCTTTACGCCTATGCGCGTCGACCGACAGCTCAGCATGGTCCTGCAGTATAAAGATGACAGAATGGCTGTTCTTTCATGCACAACGAGCGGCAACGGAGAGAGCAGGGCTGTTATACAGGGAACAAAGGGATATATTGTTGTCGAAGATCTGAGAAACTTCGCTTCTGCGACAGTATACGATTCGAGAAAGAATAAAACGGCGTCATATAAGAGGGGCAAAATAAAGAGCGAGTTTGAGTTTGAGATGACGGCATTTACCGCCGCGATGAAATCGGGATGGAAAGAATGTCCGGAAATCCCTCACGCCCAGACTCTCTCCATGATGCAGATGATGGACTTCATCCGCAGACAGCTGGGGATCTCCTATGAGGATATCCAGATATCGCAGATCCCCAATATGATCGAGGGAAGCGCCGCAGCACATCCTACCGTACAGGATATATCGGCCGCCGCAGAAACAGCCGCAGTCAGCGCTGAAGAAACTGTCCCTTCTGACGTCAATGAGGCATCTGAAGGACAGGACATTCCCGAAGCTGAATTTGAGGAAGTCGCAGAAGACACCGCGACTGAAGAGAAAACTGAATGATATGGACGCCGATTATCAAAGCCGGAACTGGCTCAAGAGCCTCTGATGCTTCATAAAGGGAGCATCAGGGGCTTTCTTTCCCTGTAAACGGCGTAATGACTAAATCCCAGAGATCTGAGAATCTCAGCGGTTTCTTCAAAGCAGCCCGCTATTCGTTCCGGAACATGGGCATCCGAGCCTATTGTGATCAGTTCGCCGCCCATTTCCCTGTACCTGGAAAGTATGTCGGGAAGGGGGTTAAAATACCGCATACCCTTTGTGAGAGGAGCAGTATTGACTTCCAAGGCAATACCGCGGTTTATGATCTCGCTGAGAATGGGGTCGATCAGTTCCGCAAAGGCGCTATAAGTATAAAATCTTTCCCTTTCCGGAAGATATCTGGCCACATAATCAAGGTGACCGCATGAGTCAATGCCCGGAAAGGCCCTGATGTTTAATAAGGTATCCTCAAGATACAGCGCCAGAGCTTCCTCCTGAGTGCGCGTCTTAAGAAAATCAGGGTAGTAGGGATCCGTCCCGCCGCAGAGATGGTTGGATCCTATGACAAAGTCATAATCGGTGTGGGAGTCGAAATAAGACTTGAGAAAATCTCCGAGATGGGGCTGAAGACCGAGCTCGATCCCGAACCTGAGCTCGATCCGGTCCTTATATCTGTCTCTCATTTCCAGGTATTCTTCCCGGTAGGGCGCGTAACTGAGTTCGAACGTGCCGGGTGAAACATCCGGGATATTTTCGTACGGAAAGTCGGGATCATAGTGATCTGTGAAGCACATGATCTTAAGTCCCTTTTCTATCCCGGTAAGGATCTGGGTCTCCATCGGAGCCTTACTGTCCCCTGAATGATCGGTATGAAGATGATAATCCGCTATAATGCACATAAAACCGCCTCCGTCAGCACTTTCAGAAAATTTTAGCAATAATTTATCAAAGTATCAATCAATTGTTACTAAAACCGGCCGGTATTTGTGGCGCTATTTGTGTAAAATTCCATGAAATACTTGAAAATCATACTCTATATGCGTTAAAATGAGTTAGTCGACAAAGTATGGTGTTCTCGGGCGCGAATCGGCGGGAAGTGACGCGCGCAGGCGGAATAGTTCGCAGAGGAAATGTTTATGAAGAGCACCGGCGTTTGTTACATTATCATCTCTAAATTTTTAGGAGGAAAGAAACATGGCAGTAAAAGTAGCAATTAATGGTTTCGGACGTATTGGCCGTCTGGCATTCCGTCAGATGTTTGGCGCAGAGGGATTTGAGATCGTAGCGATCAACGACCTTACTTCTCCCGCTATGCTCGCACACCTGCTCAAGTATGACAGCACACAGGGCAGATATGAGAAGGCTGACACAGTCTCCGCAGGCGAGGATTTCATCACTGTTGATGGCAAGGACATCAAGATCTATGCTAAGGCTAACGCAGCAGAGCTTCCTTGGGGCGAGATCGGTGTTGACGTAGTTCTGGAGTGCACAGGCTTCTATACCTCCAAGGCTAAGGCTCAGGCTCATATCGATGCAGGCGCTAAGCATGTCATCATTTCTGCTCCTGCAGGAAATGACCTTCCTACAATCGTCTACAACGTAAACCACCAGAACCTTACAAGCGAAGATAAGATCATCTCCGCTGCATCCTGCACAACCAACTGCCTGGCTCCTATGGCTAAGGCTCTCAATGATCTGGCTCCCATCAAGGCTGGTATCATGTGCACGATCCACGCTTACACAGGCGATCAGATGACTCTTGACGGACCTCAGAGAAAGGGTGACAAGAGAAGATCCCGTGCAGCAGCTATCAACATCGTTCCCAACAGCACAGGCGCAGCTAAGGCTATCGGCCTTGTTATCCCTGAACTGAACGGCAAGCTCATCGGCGCAGCTCAGCGTGTTCCTACACCTACAGGCTCCACCACAATCCTTACAGCTGTTGTTGAAGGCACTGTAACAAAGGATGAGATCAATGCAGCTATGAAGGCAGCTTCCAACGAGTCCTTCGGCTACAACGTTGATGAGATCGTTTCCAGCGATATCGTTGGAATGCGCTTCGGTTCCCTGTTCGATGCAACTCAGACTATGGTTCTGCCTCTTGACAACGGCACAACCGAGGTTCAGGTTGTTTCCTGGTATGACAACGAGAATTCCTACACCAGCCAGATGGTTCGCACCATCAAGCACTTCGGCAAGCTTCTCGGCGCTTGATCTGTCTTATCGACAGGTAAATTATTGACCTGAAAAGCCTAAGGGGTCCGGTCTAAATTGGACCGGACCCCTGTTCTATTAAAGGAGGAATTATATTATGGGACTGAATAAGAAATCCGTTGATGATATCAACGTAAAGGGCAAATATGTTCTGTGCAGATGCGACTTCAACGTTCCGCTGAAGGCCGGCGTCATCACTGACGACAACCGTATCGTGGCAGCTCTGCCTACCATCAAGAAACTGATCGCTGATGGCGGCAAGGTCATCCTTTGCTCCCACCTCGGCAAGCCGAAGGGAGAGCCCAAGCCTGAGATGTCTCTGGCTCCCGTTGCAGCCCGTCTGTCCGAGTGCCTCGGCCAGCCCGTAGTTTTCGCGGCAGATCCTGAGGTCGTTGGCCCCAACGCCAAGGCAGCTGTAGCAGCTATGAAAGACGGCGATGTTGTTCTTCTTGAGAACACCCGTTACAGAAAAGAAGAGACCAAGAACGGAGAGGCTTTCTCCAAGGAACTTGCTTCTCTGGCAGAAGTATTCGTAAACGATGCTTTCGGTACCGCTCACAGAGCACACTGCTCCAACGTCGGCGTTACTGAGTATCTTAGCCCCTGCGTAGTCGGCTATCTGATGCAGAAAGAGATCGACTTCCTCGGCAAGGCAGTTGAAGATCCGGTACGTCCTTTCGTAGCGATCCTCGGCGGCGCTAAGGTTGCTGACAAGCTCAACGTCATCAACAACCTCCTTGAGAAGTGCGACACCCTCATCATCGGCGGCGGTATGGCTTACACCTTCCTTAAGGCTAAGGGCTATGAGATCGGCAAGTCTCTCGTTGACGAGACCAAGATCGACTATTGCGCAGAGATGATCAAGAAGGCTGAGGACCTTGGCAAGCAGCTCCTTCTTCCCGTTGACACAGTTGTCACCGAGTCCTTCCCGGATCCGATCGACGCTGAGATCGCTGTAGAAGTTGTTGACGCTGACAAGATCCCCGCTGACAAGATGGGCATGGATATCGGACCTAAGACCATCGCTCTTTACAGCGATGCTATCAAGAATGCCAAGACTGTTGTCTGGAACGGACCTATGGGCGTATTCGAGAACCCGATCCTTGCTAACGGCACAAAGTGCGTAGCACAGGCTCTGGCTGACGCAGATGCAACCACCATCATCGGCGGCGGCGACAGTGCGGCAGCAGCTAACCAGATGGGCTTCCACGACAAGATGAGCCACATCTCCACCGGCGGCGGCGCTTCCCTTGAGTTCCTTGAGGGCAAGGTACTTCCCGGCGTAGCAGCAGCTGACGACAAATAATTTCCATTCGATCCGAAAACAGGGGCAGAACTGTGTTTTGCCCCTGCATAAGCAATAATCAAAGGAGTACAACAATGGCAAGAAGAAAAATCGTAGCCGGCAACTGGAAAATGAACAAGACCCCTACAGAGGCAAAGGCACTCGTTGAGCTGCTTGCTCCCCTTGTAAAGAGCGATGACGTGGACGTAGTTTACTGCGTTCCCGCTATCGACATCGTTCCCGTTGTTGAGGCAGTTAAGGGAACTAACGTGGCAGTCGGCGCAGAGAACATCTCTGACAAGGACAGCGGCGCTTTCACAGGCGAGATCTCCGGCGCTATGCTCAAGGATGCAGGTGTTAAGTATGTTATCATCGGCCACTCCGAGAGAAGAGATTACTACAAAGAGGATGACGCTTTCCTGAACAGAAAGGTTCTGAAGGCGTTCGAGTATGGCCTTACTCCTATCCTTTGCTGCGGCGAGTCTCTGGCACAGAGAGAAGCCGGCGTTACCATTGACTGGGTTCGTCTTCAGCTCAAGAGCGATTTGATCGGCGTTACTGCTGAGCAGGCTGCTTCCATGGTCATCGCGTATGAGCCTATTTGGGCTATCGGAACAGGCAAGGTTGCTACAACTGAGCAGGCTCAGGAAGTTTGCCATGCGATCCGTGAACTCATCGCTGAGATCTATGACGCTGACACAGCTGAGAAGATCCGCATCCAGTACGGCGGCTCCGTAAACGGCAAGTCCGCTCCCGAGCTGTTCGCACAGCCCGACATCGA
>Ga0256407_10012708_pt1 | contig 11395 bp, 5 predicted proteins | sample RumenRJG_04DNA_FD_193489 | JGI IMG/M metagenome (GOLD analysis project Ga0256407, IMG submission 193489) | Bovine rumen microbial communities from Lethbridge, Alberta, Canada - RJG_04 | ecosystem: Host-associated > Mammals > Digestive system > Stomach > Rumen | place: Canada: Alberta | collected... | reverse complement strand
AGTGGCTTGAAGATTACACTTAAACCCAGCAGCGATGCCAACGTCCTTGAGGAGGTCGTCGTCACCGGTTACCAGAAGGTCGACAAGCGACTCTTCACCGGTGCAACCACTGCTGTGGATGCTACCAAGGCTAAGCTGGACGGTGTGGCCGATGTGAGCCGCTCGCTTGAGGGCCGTGCTGCCGGTGTGACTGTGCAGAACGTGTCGGGTACCTTCGGTACAGCCCCCAAGATCCGTGTCCGTGGTGCTACATCAATCTATGGTAGCTCCAAGCCTCTGTGGGTGGTCGACGGTGTGATTCTTGAGGATAACGTCGATATCAGTGCCGATGACCTCTCGTCGGGCGACGCCACCACGCTGATTGCCTCGGCAGTGGCCGGTCTGAACGCCGACGACATCGAGAGCTTCCAGATCCTGAAGGACGGCTCGGCAACCTCAATCTATGGTGCCAAGGCCAACGCCGGTGTGATTGTCATCACCACCAAGACCGGACGCAAGGGACACACCCAAATCAACTACACGGGTGAGTTCACCTATCGCCTGAAGCCCAACTACCGCGACTTCAACATCAGCAACTCGCAGGAGCAGATGGGTATCTACCGCGAGATGGAGCAGAAGGGCTGGCTGGAGATGTCCAACCTGATCAACGGCTCGTCGTCGGGTGTCTACGGACAGATGTACCGCCTGATGGACCAGTACAACACCACCAACGGCCAGTATGGTCTGGAGAACACACGCGCAGCCATGAACGACTATCTGCGTCATGCCGAGATGTTGAACACCAACTGGTTTGACCTGCTGTTCAACAACAACATCATGCAGAACCACGCTGTGAGCATCTCGGGTGGTACGGACAGAGGTTCGTTCTACACCTCGGTCTCGCTCATGAACGACCCGGGATGGTACAAGTCCAGCCGCGTCGAGCGCTACACGTTCAACAGCAACGCCATCATTAACCTGACCGACAAGATCCGCGTCAAGATTCTGAACAGCGACAGCTACCGCAAGCAGCACGCTCCCGGTACGTTGAGCCAGAATGTGGACGTGGTGAGCGGTAACGTCAGCCGCGCGTTCGACATCAACCCCTACAGCTTCTGTTTGAACACCAGCCGTGCGATGGACCCCAACCTGACCTATCGCCGCAACTATACTGACTTCAACATCTTCCGCGAGCTCGAGAACAACTACATCGACCTCAATGTGCTCGATGTCAAGTTCCAGGGTGAGCTGCAGATCAAGCCCATCATCAAGCAGGACCAGAACCTGGAGATCAACCTGCTGGCCAGCTACCGCTACAGCAACAGCGAGCAGAACCACTATGTGATGGACAACAGCAACCAGGCCAATGCCTACCGCGCCGGTATCGATCCCGAGAACGCTATCGTCCGCGCCAGCAACACCTACCTCTATACCGACCCCGACGTGCTGAACGCACTGCCTCAGACTGTGCTCCCCGAGGGTGGTATGCTGTTCTATGCCAAGAACTCAATCACGCAGATTGACTTCCGTGCCACTGCACAGTATATGAAGAACTTCAGCGACAAGCACCTGTTCCAGATTTATGCCGGTGCCGAGGCCAGCCGCGTCGACCGCTACCAGCAGTTGTTCGACGGTTGGGGCATCTCCTACAGCGAGGGCCACATCACGTCGGTCACCAGCGCGTTGTTCAAGCAGATGGAGGAGGAGAACGGTACCTACTTCAGCGACAGCCGCGGTCATCGCCGTGCAGCCGCGTTCTTTGCCAACGCCAACTACAGCTTGCTCGGTCGCTATGTGCTCAACGGAACTGTCCGTTACGAGGGCTCGAACCTGATGGGTCGCACCAACCAGAGCCGTTGGTTGCCCACCTGGAACATTTCGGGCGCATGGAACGTGTTTGAGGAGAACTTCTTCCGCGAGGCAGCCTTCAACAAGTGGTGGAGCTACGCCAAGCTGCGTCTGTCTTACTCGCTCACCGGCGAGAGCGGCCCCACAAGCTATGCCAACGCCGAGGCACTCTATTATCCCAGCCGCCCCTGGCGTCCCGAGAACGAGGCCAAGGAGATGGGTATCTCGCTCAGCGCTCTGGCCAACACCGAGCTGTCCTACGAGAAGAAGCATGAGTTCGACGTGGGTGTCGACCTGGGTTTCATCCACAACCGCATCAACCTGGTCTTTGACTGGTACAAGCGCAACAACTTCGACCTGATTGGCCGCATCAACACAACTGGTGTCGGTGGCGTAATCAGCAAGATGGCCAACGTGGCCGAGATGGCTTCGCACGGCGTGGAGTTCACCCTCACGACCAAGAACTTCGACCCCGTCAAGCCCACCGACTTCAGCTGGACCACCGACTTCACGTTCTCTTACTCCAAGACCAAGATCACCAAGCTGCAGTCGCAGTCCAACGTCATCGGTCTGGTGCAGGGCAGCGGTTTCCCGCTGGAGGGCTATCCTCACCGTGCCATCTTCTCGATTCCGTTTGTCGGACTTGACTCGCACGGTGTGCCACAGATCATCAATGAGAAGGGCGAGGTCGCTACCGACGACATCAACTTCCAGGAGTATGAGAAGCTCGACTTCCTCAAGTATGAGGGTCCGGTCGACCCGACCATCACCGGTGGTTTCGGCAACATGTTCGGCTGGAAGGGCTTCCGCCTGAATGTGTTCATGACCTACAGCTTCGGCAACAAGCTGCGTCTGACCCCGACGTTCTCGGCAAGCTACAGCGACCAGCGCGCTATGGCCCGCGAGTTCAAGAACCGTTGGGTCATGCCGGGCGATGAGGCCTACACCGACATCCCGGCCATCGCCTCGCGTCGCCAGCTGTACAGCAACTCGTACATCTCTTACGGCTACAATGCCTATAACTACAGTACCGCACGCATCGCCGATGGTGGCTTCATCCGCCTGAAAGAGGTGTCGCTGACCTACGACATCCCGCAGAGCTTCTGCCGCCATCTGCGCCTGACCAACGCTTCGGTCAAGTTGGCCGCCACCAACATCTGTCTGCTCTATGCCGACAAAAAACTCAACGGTGAGGATCCCGAGTTCTTCAACACCGGTGGTGTGGCATCGCCCAACCCCAAGCAGCTTACGTTCACGCTCCGCTTCGGACTCTAATGTTGAACCATTAAACGTTATTTGATCTATGAAATTGAAATATATATCTATGGTTGCCGGGTTGGCTTGCCTCACCCTGACATCATGTAACGATTTCCTGGACACTGTGCCTGACACTCGCGTGTATCTGTCCAATGTCGAGCAGTTGCAGAAGTTGCTTGTCGATGGCTACATGAGCAATGACTACTCGCTCATCGGCGAGCTGTCGAGCGACAACATGGTGGACAACACCGCTCCCGACAAGTCGGGCATGCGCTACAACCTGACCCCCTACGAGCAGTTTGACGACCAGGTCTTCGCCTGGGAGGATGTGACCTTGTCGACTAGCAGCGACAGCCCCTACTCGGTGTGGAACGCGTGCTACAGCGCCATTGCTGTGGCCAATGCCGTGCTGGAGAAAGCCGACCAGTTCGAGGCCGACGGTAAAACCCCGGAGGCTCCGCTCACCGATGATGACCGTGCCAAGCTTAAGGCCGTGCGTGGCGAGGCTCTGCTTATCCGTGCCTTCCACCACTTTGTTCTGGCCAACATCTTCTGCATGCCCTACGGTGGTAACAATGCAGCCAATCAGCTGGGTCTGCCCTACATGACTCATCCCGAGACCGAGGTCAAGCCGGAATATGAGCGCGGCAACCTCAAGGACTTCTATGAGAACATCGAGAAAGACCTGCAAGCCGGTCTTGAGCTGGTCACCGACCAGTATTACAAGATTCCTCGCTACCACTTCAACCGCACTGCGGCCAATGCCTTTGCCGCACGCTTCTATCTGTGGGTCCGCGACTACAAGAAGGCCAAGGAATATGCCGACATCGCGCTGGGTGCTGACCCCGCCTCTAACATGAACCCCCTCTGGCGCCGTGACGACCTCTACAGCTCGGAGGATCATGTGCGCGCCAACAGCGAGCTTACCAACCCCTCGATCATGATGTCGATTTCGACCTACAGTGTGTGGAGCCGTCGTCCGGGCAGCCGCTATGGCTGCAAGGACAATGCGATGGGCGCCACCGTCAGTGGCCCCGGCCCGACATGGACCGGCTCGCACCCCTGCTTCCGCAACATGCTGTTCATCAGTGGCTCGCAGGACTATGGTGTGATGTTCTTCGCCAACTGGGGTGAGCTGTTTGAGTACACCGACAAGTTGGCCGGCATTGGCTATGTGCACATGATGCGCAACGAGTTCACCGTCGAGGAGACCCTGCTGGTGCGTGCCGAGGCCGAAATCTTCCTGTCGGAAAATGAGCCCGCCATGCTTGACGCTGCCGTCGCCGACCTGAAGATGTGGATTGACAACCGCGACGACTGTGTCAACAAGTCGAATGTCAAGACCGAGCTCACCGCCGGCCGCATCGAGCGTTTCTATACCGGTAAGCCCGGTTATGAGATCATCAAGGATATGCACATCGATGAGGTCTGCCCGGTCAACAACTACCATGTCACCGAGCAGATGGTGCCCTATCTGCAGTGCGTGCAGCACTTCCGCCGCATCGAGACCATCCACAAGGGCAACCGCTGGTTTGACATCAAGCGCTATGGCATTGAGCTTGAGCACCGCATCGGCGCCAGCCGTGTCGAGCGGCTCACCCTCAACGACCCTCGCCGTGCCGTGCAGGTGCCCTACGAGGTGTGGATCTCGGGTATGGAGAAGAACCCGCGCACCGAGACGCCTGTCAACAAGCCCGTCGATCCTGACACTTATCAACTGGCCCATTAATGGCAAGATGACTCAATGTAATTATTGTTCATAAATTTCTGAAAATATGAAAAAGTTCAAATTATATTTTCTCTCTCTTATGTTTGGGGGACTGGCATTGCTGCCGCTCTCATCATGTAGCGAAGACAGCCTGGGCCCGTCCATCTTTCCCGAGAACGAGGAGGAGCTAGACCCCACGTCCGAGACCTACAAGTTCGACCTCTGGCTGGAGAACAACTACCGCAAGCCCTACAACATCAAGTTCCTCTACAAGATGCAAGATGTAGGTACCAACATGAACTACAACCTTGTTCCCGCCGAATATGACAAGGCGGTGACCCTGGCGCTCATGGTCAAGTATTTGTGGTTTGATGCCTACAGAGCTGTGGCTGACTCCAACTTCCTGAAAGCCAATGCGCCTCGCATCCTTCATGTCATCGGTTCGGCCGCGCTCAGCCCCACCAGTGGTGTGGAGACCGTCGGTCTGGCCGAGGGGGGTGTCAAGGTCAACCTGTTCAAAGTCAATATGCTCGACATCAACAAGTTTGATGACTTGAACAAGTATTATTTCGGCACGATGCACCACGAGTTTGCACACATCCTGCACCAGAAGATTAATTATCCCAAGGAGTTCGACGAGATCACCAACACCAAGTATGATGCCACCAACTGGACCAGTCGTGGCGGTACTGAGCATGACGGTCTGGTCAATTCGGCAGGATTTGTCACCAAGTATGCCTCTAGCTCGACGCGTGAGGACTTTGCCGAGGTTGTGGCCAACTACATCACTATGGACTCCACTCAGTGGGCCGACATGATGAAGCGCGCTTCGCTTGGCTGGGAGGAGTACTCCAATATGCTGGGAACCTTCTATTGCAGCCACTATTACTTCAACAACAACCAGGAGGGCGATGCCAACAAGCTGTACGTCTATATGCGCCGCAGCGTCTATAACGTTGATGTCGTTGAGGGCGAGGACGGCTCGCTCAGCATCTACAGCGGTGGCAAGCCTCTGTATCAGACCGCCATCGGCGAGGTTACTGCTACCGAGATCCGCGATGCCGAGGGCACGGTGATCGAAGTGCGATACACCGACTCCAAGGGCAATCGGGTGAAGCTCAACGAGGAGACCGGTCAATACTTGGCCATCGATGATGAGGGCAACTGGATTCCCATCCATGCCTACACCGTCGAAGACACTGATGATGTGCGTGGTGACGTGGCCATCCAGCAGAAGCTCGACATCGTCATTCGCTGGTTCCGCGACCAGTGGGGTGTTGACATCAATGCGTTGCGCGACGAGGTGCAGAAGCGCCAAAACGAGTTCAAGGCCGATCCGCAAGGCACTATTGCGCGTCTGCGCAGCGAGGCCGGACTGTGAAACTGATGTGTAATCTTTAAATTGAATGGAAACAATGAAAAAGATATTCAGAATTTCAGCACTTTTGATGATTCTTCCGCTTGTGTGCACCTCGTGCTTCAAGACCGAGGAGGAGGATATCTTCGATGATAGCGCTGCCGAGCGTCTGAATAAGATCTCGGACGAATATGCCAAAATCCTGACCGATCAGGGTGGCAAGTGGGCCATGCAGTACTTTGCCAGCGAGAACATGCAGGGTTTTGTCTATGTGATGACTTTCCGTCCCAACGGCACAGTCACTATCAGTGGTGAGAACGGCTATATCGGCGCAGTGATCACCGGCAACGGACAGACCAGTATGGCCTACGGCACAGCCGACAGCCAGTGGGACATCATCCGCGACAATGGCCCGGTGCTCTCGTTCAGCACCTATAACAAGTATTTCCACCTGTTCTCGACCCCCGAGGACATCATGGGCTCGGCGTTCGGCGCCGGCTTGAGCGGCCGTGGCTATGAGGGTGACTATGAGTTCACACTGATGAAGTACTCGGGCGACACGCTCTATATCGACGGCAAGAAGCGCCAGTTGAGCATGATCATGACGCGTCTGCCGGCCGACACCGACGATAAGACCTATCTCGACGAGATTGTGGCTGCCTCCAGTGGCTATTTCAGCCCCAAGATTCCGCGTGTGTTTGTTGCCTATCCCAATGGCGAGCGCCACGTGATCACCGGAGCCTCGAGCATGGTGATGAATGTCTATGACGAGAAGAGCGAAGACCCCTTGACCACATCGTTCTCGGCCAACGCCATAATCAGTCACTCGTCGTTCTCGTTCATGAAGCCGCTCACCTTCGGCGAGTGCAGTGCGCAGCACTTCTTGCCGCAGGAGGATGGCTCGCTCCTGTGTCTCGACGACAAGAAGACCACCATCTCGGCCGGCGACCTGTCCAAGGACTGCTTCACCGACACGCTGCAGGAGTGGACTACCGACCTCAAAGTTTGTACTGGCGAACTCAAGGCCGCTATCGACGAGCTGAACAGTCAGCTGCCCAAGCAGAACGGATTCCAGCGTTATGTCCAGAGTATAAACTTCGGCTATGCCAAATATCCGGTGCAGAAGCACACCATCACGGTGGCTGTGCAGGTGTCCAAGCAGGCCAAGATGTCGCTCGTGTTCTACTATGAGCCCAGTTTCCCGGCCGCTGACCAGCTGAAGCTGACCATGGCCGGCAACGATGGCGGTCAGATGACGACGGCCTACTATGAGAACTACTCCGGCTTGCGCAATCTGCTGGAGAGGATTGGGGCGAGCACGTTCCAGTTCATCACCTCGTCGCGCCTAGCACCGGTCAATATGACAATGGCCGCCGGCGGTAGTGCCGAGAACGCATTGATTGTCAATGCCAAGTGATGAAAACGATTCCCGACTGTGGCTGCACTGCTTGTGGCCACAGTCAGGAAGTTTTGATATTAAAATTCTAAGTTAATTTTCTCTATTTTATTAATCCACTAAACTTTTTAATTATGAAGAAGAGTTTACTTATTGCTGCAGCAGTGGTGGTGGCCCTCGGCGCCAACGCCCAGCAGGCTCGCAGCAAAGCAGGTGTCAAGGCTACCGGCGTTGTCGCTACGCAGCAGCTCAAGGATGCCAAGATTGAGCATCGCACCGCCCAACGCGCAGAAGGCCCCATCGCCAGCCGTGGCATGAAGCGAGTGGTGCCCGCCAACAGTGCTTACTACCTGCGCCCTGTCGGCACAATGTATTCTAACTGGGACAACACCGGTTCTGGCTACATCATGCCCTTTATCTACTCCACTCCTTACTATGAGGTGACCTGGCGCAACATGTCCACCGCCACCGGCACTCCCGCATGGGGTTATAAGATTTGGAACAACGAGACAGAAACTAGAGACTCGCTGGTGAGCAACGAGCGTGACTTGACAGTGACTTACGGCTATGAGTATGAGGACGTGCCTGCCCTGATGATGGGTCGTGTGGGTCCCTACGAGCTGAGTGGCTACAGTCTGCGCAGTGGTGCTGCTGCCTCTTGTGCCGTTATCTCTGTGATTAACTCGCAGGAGCCTTTCGGCGAGGACATGGCCAGCAACCAGCTCTGCTCGGCACACTACTATGGCTCGAGCGACCGCTTCGGCACACAGGAGTATGGCTGGACTTACTACTCGGGTGCTCCCGGTCCGGACTACAATCCCGACCTCCCTGCCACTGACCCCAACCAGGACCGCAGCGGTTACTGGTTCGGTCGCAACTGGGGCGGCTGGAATGTCATCGGTACAGGCTTTGAGAAGCCCAACACCCCCTATGTGCTTAACAACGTCTATATGTGGGTGACCGCCCTCAACGTCACTGAGGATGTCGACCTCGAGGCTCGCGTCTATCGTCTGCCCGACGGACTGCCCCAGTATTGCGACAGCGCAGCTGTGGTTGACCCCGAGCTGCTCAACGATGAGAACCTGATTGCTACCGGTCGTACGACCATCACCACCGACATGAACGAGGATGGCAGCCCGATTCTGAAGTTTGACCTCTTTGAGTATGACCCCGAACTGGGCATGGAATATGAGGTGACTCCCGAGGTCGACGATGCCATCATCATCGTAATCAGCGGTCTGGATCAGGACGCTATTGTCGGCTTGAGCGGTCTCTTCACCACTGATGAGGAGGACGAGGGCATCGGCGAGGTGACCTACATTGGCCATAGCGAGAGTGGCGTTGTCACTTCCCTGGCGGGTATCAACAACTTCTTCACGAGCGGTGAAATGAAGTGCGGTAACTCGATCTTTATCGATGCAAGCCGTCCCTTCCTGGTCTACAACTTCGCAGATGAGACCGGCGAGTACACCTTCCCCAACGAGGGCGGCAAGTACATGTACGCCGGCCAGTATGAGGGCGTGAACATCTATGGTGGCGACCAGTATGGCAACACTGTTGCTGCAGCTGACCTCTATGTGAGCCTTGAGGACGACAGCGAGCTTCCCGAGTGGCTGACTGTCACTCTGGCCGATGACACTCAGTATGGTGGCGTTCAGGCCAAGGTTGAGTGCGCTGCTCTGCCCGAGGGCACTACCTACCGCGAGGCTAAGGTGAAGTTCTCGATCAACGGTGGCCGCCTGGTTTACACCTTCAAGCAGGGTGAGGGTGGCCAGCAGCCCGTCGTTGGTGATGTTGATGGCAATGGTCGTGTGGACATCGCTGACGTCAACGCTGTCATCAACATGATGCTGGGTCGTGCCGAGGCCACTGAGGCTGGCGACGTGACCGGTGGTGGCATCGACATCGCTGATGTCAACGCTATCATCAACATCATGCTGGGCAAGTAATCACTTGCTGTAGCTGAACTTAAAAAGTGCGTCCCCAAGGGGGCGCACTTTTTTGTAATATTGAGCGTTTTTTTTCGTTATATATTACTCTAGAAGTTCTAGAATAATTGTCAATTCTTATTTTTTTAAGGTGAAGGTACTGAAATTTGGAGGAACCAGCGTGGGGTCGGTCGAGAGCCTGCGCAGCGTCAAGGATATTGTCACCGGCCAAAAGGAACCGGTGATTGTCGTGGTCTCGGCACTGGGTGGGGTGACCAACCAGCTCATCGAGATGACCCGTCTGGCTCAGAGTGGAAGCAATGACTATGAGCCCATCTTGGCTCAGGTGGCCCAGCGTCACTGTGATGTCATTGCAGGTGTTGTGCCTGAGGCCATGCAAGGGCAGTGCAGCGCCATTGTGACGCAGTTTATCGACAATCTGCACTCGTTCTATGGCACACTGTCGCTCAATCGCGACTTGCCCCAGCAGGAACAGCAGCGGCTGGCCGATGCCATCGTGTGCCATGGCGAGGTGATGTCCAGTGCCATCGTCGCGTGCATGATTGAGGGGGCGGTGCCTCACTTCTCGCCCAACTTCATCAAGACGCGTGAGCGTGATGGCAGGCATGTGCTGGAGGCCGAGTTGACGCGACAGCTCATCGCCAACGAGTGGCCCGCCGTCGAGGGCATCCATGTGGCGCAAGGCTTCATCGCCGACGATGCCGATGAGCACTTTAAGACCAACCTTGGTCGTGGTGGCAGTGACTATACCGCCGCCCTCATTGCTGCCGCCTTGCGTGCCGACAGTCTGGAAATCTGGACCGATGTCGACGGATTCTATGACAAGGACCCGCGCAAGTATGATGACGCTCGCTTGCTCGACCAGATGACCTACGCTCAGGCACAAGAACTGTGCGATGCCGGAGCCAAGGTCATCTATCCGCCTACGTTGCGGCCAGTGGCCGAGTTGGGCATTCCGGTCTGGGTCAAGAACACGTTCAACCCCACCGTCCCAGGCACGGTCATACGGTGATAGTTTATAGTTTATAGTTCTGTTTAATTGTGCATTTTGCATTTTGCATTGTGCATTGAATGAAATGCTTTACTACAACATCAAGACACCCAGCGAGGTCGTGCCGCTTGAGCGAGCCGTGATTGACGGCGTGAGCGAGGATGGCGGCCTCTATATGCCGCAGAGTATCGTCAGGCTGCCCCAGGCTTTTGTGCGCAACATGGGGCACATGACGTTGCATGAGATTGCCTACGCCATTGCCAACTTTGCCTTTCAGGGCGACATTGAGGCCAGTGTGTTGCGCGACATCGTGCGGCAGACGCTGAATTTCGACATCCCGCTGCATCGTGTCGACGACAACCACTATGTGCTGGAGCTGTTCCATGGCCCTACGATGGCCTTCAAGGATGTGGGAGCGCGGTTCATGGCACATCTGTTGCACTATTATCGCAGCCTGCATCACCAGTGGCCCACCATACATGTGCTGGTGGCCACTTCGGGCGACACCGGTGCGGCCGTGGCCAATAGCTTTGTAGGCGTGCCGGGTGTGCACATCCATGTGCTCTATCCCCACGAGGCGCTGAGCTATGTGCAGGAGGCGCAGTTTGCAACACTGGGCGACAATGTCACCGCCCTGGAGGTCAACGGCACGTTTGACGACTGCAAGCGGCTGGTGAGCAAGGCATTTGTCGACCCGGAGCTGAATGATGCCCTGCACATGACCAGTGCCACCAGCGTCAATGTGGCGCGCATCTTGCCGCAGACGTTCTACTACTTCTATGCCATCGCCATGCTCTCGCGGCAGGGAGTGGACGTGAGCGATGTGGTCTTTGCTGTGCCCAGCGCCAACCTGGGAAACCTGACCTCGGGTCTGATGGCGCGGGCAATGGGACTGCCGGTCAAGCGGTTT
>Ga0256407_10012706_pt1 | contig 11396 bp, 1 predicted proteins | sample RumenRJG_04DNA_FD_193489 | JGI IMG/M metagenome (GOLD analysis project Ga0256407, IMG submission 193489) | Bovine rumen microbial communities from Lethbridge, Alberta, Canada - RJG_04 | ecosystem: Host-associated > Mammals > Digestive system > Stomach > Rumen | place: Canada: Alberta | collected... | reverse complement strand
GTTTCAATATTAGGACGATAATTTTGTTCTTTAATTAACATAAATTTCAAAAAATCAACTAAATAAGGATTATTATTAATTAAAATTAATTTATCATTAGTTAATAAATCATTAATATTATTACTATTATCAATTTTTGCTATAAATCCCATATAATCATCTTGTATTTCTTCAAATAAAAATTTTCCAGTTAATAATTCATAAAATAAACAACCAAGTGACCAAATATCACTTGCTCTAGTTGTACCTATTTTTTTCCTTCTATCAAAATTATCATCTTCTTTTCTAATTGGACCAAAATGATGTAACATTTCAGGTGATTTTATTACATCTGTTCCTCTACTTCTAGTACAATATTCATCTTTTTCATTTAAAAATATTTTACATTCTCCAAAATCTGCTACTCTAATACAAATTGAATTTGATGAATGATTTAATGATAAATTATCATAATTTGAATTATTTATATTTTTAAAATTTTTATTATTTTTTTTTTCATTATCATATTCATTAATATTATTTTTATAATTACTAATATCATTAGGATCAAAATCTAATACAATATTATCACATTTTAAATCATAATGAGTAGTATTATTATTATGAATAATTTGAACAGCTTCTAAAATATCTTTAAATATACTTAAATAAGTAGGTAACATCTCATCTAAATTATCTTCTTGTAATAATCTCCATTGTTTTAAACTAATAGGATATCTTTTCATAATAATAAAATAACTTTCCTCATCACAACCATAATCAAATAATTGAGTAACACAATTTTTTAATCTAAAAGTTTCTAAAGCAGTAACTTCAGTAAAAACATCAAATAAACGACAAGCTGAATAAATATTTTGTTCAACATCAGTTTTTTTAATAGCAACAATATTAGGTTCTCTTATTCCAGTATTACATTGAAATACAGTACCAAATTGTCCTCCTCCGATTTTATCCCAATTACTATATAAAGAAGAATCAAAAAATTTTTTATTAACTAATTTTAATAATCTTTGTCCAGCTCCGAAAGGAGGAATTTGACAAATATATTTTAATAAAGAAGGTAAAATATGAAAATTTTCTTCTCTATTTAAATGATGATGAATTATATATAAAATATTTAATTTATTATTTTCATATGGGAAAATACTACAATATAATTCTTCTAAAGTTCCTCTTGTTGGTGTAATTATTAAAGAAAATAATAAAGAAATTATTAAAACTTGAATTTCTGTATCATTATATAATAAACGAGAATTTCTTTCTTTTAAATAAAATTGATTTACGTTATTTAAATCATGTTCTGTTAAACCTTCACTTAATGCTTTTTGATAAAATAATTTGTATTTTTCTTTTAAATGATTTTCAATCTCTATTTGTACTTTTTTTGCTAATGCTGGATTATTATTTGTATTATTATTTATGTTATTTATATTATTTATATTATTTGATGTGAAATTTTGAGTGTTTTTATTTTTGTTTTGAATTATTGGATTTTCATGAGAAATGTCAATTGAAATATTTTGGATTTTTTTTTGTGTTGTTAAATTTAATTTTGGAAGTTGAATGTAATTTTTTAAGGAGGATGATTCTTTACTTTGAATTGATGTGTTGTTGTAATTGGAATTATTATTTGGAAATGTTGTTTGGGGTTTTTTTACTGAAGTGTCTATTATTTCATTTATTATTGTTATTTCGTTTTTTAAAGAGTTTTTTTTCTCTATTTGTCTTATTTCTTCTTTTAATTTTTCGTTTTTCTCTGTTTTCGTTTTGCATAAATCTAAATTTAATTTTAGTTGAATTTTTGGTTGGGAATTATTATTATTATTATTATTATTATTGTTGTTGTTATTATTATTATTATTTGTATTATTATTATTTGAATTACTTGAATTATTGTTATTTATATTATTGTTATTGTTGTTAATTTTTTCTTGTTGTTTTTTCTTTTCTTCTTCTTCTTTTTTTTTAATTTCTTCTTTTAATTTTTCATTAATATTACTTTTAGTTTTACATAAATCTAAATTTAATTTTAATTTAATTGTCTTTTCCTCACTTTTATTATTATCTTTTTTATTATTATCACCATTATTAATATTATCATTATTACTATTTTTATTTTCATTTCTATCATTATTTTTATTTTCTTTCAAATTCCCATTATTAAAATCATTAACTTTATTATTATTATTAATATTACCTTTACTATTAACATTATTATGTTCATTTAAATTACTATCATTATTTTTTTTTTTTTTTTTTTTATTTTTTTTTTTTTTTTTTTTTTTTTTTTTTTTTTTTTTTTTTTTTTTTTTTTTTTTTTTTTTTTTTTTTTTTTTTTTTTTCTTTTCAAAATGATCAACATTATTAATAATATCTCCTGAAAAAGTAGTAGGAATCATATTTAGTTTTGGAATTTTACTTTCATATGAACAAATTTTAATATTAGGATCAACTAAAGGAATATCTTCTAAATCATCAAATTCATCATCATTAAAATCTCCATTTTCATTATATTCATTTTTAATTTCATTTTCACTTTCTTCATTATCATCATTTAAAAAATCATCATTTAAATCATCATTAATACTATCTGAACTTTCATAAAAATTATTTTTTGAATTTTTATCTTTATTATTATTATTTTCATTAATATTAAAATTTTCTTTTATTGAATTATTAAATTGATTTAATTTATATATTTTTTCAGCTGCTTCATTTTCTAATTCTATTTCTTTTGTTAAGTAATCTACTATTTTTAATTGAAAAAATTTATTTGTAACATCGTCATTTCTATTTTTACTTAATGAAAATAGACATTTTAAATGCATTTTACATAAATTAATTAATATATATAATAAATTTTGATCATTATTTATATCTTTAACAAAAGCTTTTATTGTTTTTTTTTTTTGCATTTTTTCTGCGTTTGCAATTAATGAACTTACTTCTGATAAATTAGGATTAAAAATAATGTTTTTATTATATAATTTTATAAATGAAATATAATGTAATCTTATTAAATCTAATGATGTCATTTCATTTACTAAAGGAGAATATTTTATTGGAAAATCTAATGTTGATTCTTGTAATGTTAATAATGATCTTAATAAGTTAAAATGAGTAAATATTATTGATAATTTTATTTTACTAAATAAAAAATTTCCTCCTGTTGAATTTATAAAAAAATCATATATTATTCCACTTTTACTATTAAGAAAATAATTTAACATTAGTAAATATGTATTTATTGAATTTTTCCAATAATTATTATCTTCAAAATTACTATTATTATTATTATTATTATTATTATTTTGATTATTATTATTATTTTCTATTTTAGAAATTATATTATGAAAACAAGAATTACAATTATAAAAATAATTTATAAAACATAAAACATGTTTCACTCTATTTTTATAAGATTCAGTAATAGAATCATTATATTTATTTATATTATCATCTTTTAATATATTACAAATATTAAATTTTCCTATTAAAATATTATTCATTCTTTGAGTATTTGATGCAGATTTATCCATTTTTAAATTTACATTATTCATATATCTTCCTAAATTAGAAACTAATAAATAATCAAACATAAATTTTAAAATATTTAACCAAGTTGAACAAGATAAAAAAGTTTCATTTAAAAATTTATATTCAGAATCTAATTTAATTCTAAAAATTAAATTTGAAATTAAAGAAATAAAAGAACAAAAAGCTTCAATTAATTTAATAGGGATTTTATAATCAAATCTCTCAGTAAAATTATTATTATTTCCCCCTTCATTTTTAACAATATTAACAAAAGTAATATCAGCATTATTAAAATTATTATTATCAAAATTATTATTAGAAATTTTAGAAATAATTTGTAAAAATATTTTTTTAACAATTAATAAAATATCACCCATATGAATTAATATATGAATTGTTAAAATTCTACTTTTTGAATTAACAATATAATCATTTAAAATATCAAATTGTTGTTTTAATATTTTCATAATTGAATCATCATTTTCATATACTTCACTTATAGAATTTGCGCCACTTATATTTGGATAACAATTACATACATCACAACTCCTTAAAATTAAACAAATTCTATTTTTTATTTTATCTAAAAAATTATCAATATGTTTTCTTAAGTTTTCTATATTGAAATTATTTATATTTTGAAAAAAAATTCCATTTATATTCATATTTAAAGGATTTTCATTCTTATTTAATAAATTTAATTTTCTTAATTCATTTTCTATATTATTTGAATATATTGATAATATTTCATATAAAGCATCATTTTCATTTTTTAATACTAAAGGACAATTATTTTCTTCTTCGAAAGTTATACTTAAAAAAGATTCAAAAATATTATTTTTATTCTTTTTTGTATCTGATAATTTTTTACTTTGTCTTTTTAAATTATTTGGATTTTCTAATTTTTTAGAATTAATTTCAATTTTTTCTGGTAAATATAATAAATTACCTTGACTAATATTATTATTAAAATTATCATTATATTTTTTCATATATTCCAACATTTCAATTTTTTTTCTTTCAAATTTCATTCTTGAATGTTCTAAAGAAGGAAGAAGTAAAAAAGAAAATAAAGTATTAGTATCAATATTTAAATAAGAAATATCATCAAAAGAATATTCTCTTAAAGAAGTCAAAATAAAATTAACTAAAATTTCTCTTATTTTAACAAAATTTTTAAAATTTTGATTATGTGAAATTTGAATTGAATATAAACTTCTATCTTTATTATTATCAATTAAAATATTATCACTTTTATTACAATAATTATTAGAACTTCTTTTACTATCATATTTACTTAAAACTCCAGTATTATTATTATTATTATTATTTTTTGAACTTTCAATATCATAAGAAATATCTTCATTTGTAATACTATTAATACTTTTTAATTTTTCAATATAATTATTAATTTTAGGACTTTTTTGACTTGAAGGTAAATTTAAAGAAAAATTATTATTTTCATTTTTAGAAGATAAATCATTATTATTAAAATTTTTTTTTCTCAATTTTCCTAATTCTAAATCTCTTTTTTGATTAATTAAAGCAGCCAAATCAGTCGCAAGACAACTTTCTCCTAATTGCAAAGCTAAACTTTTTAATTTTTCCTTTGGTTCTAAAATTAAAATATCTTGATTAAAATGTCTATTAATTGATGAACCTTCAATTAATTTATTACTAATTAATTTATTCTTTGTTGTTGTAGTTGATGATCCATCTCCGCTTTTTGAAAATTCTGCTCTGTGACTACTTCTTATTATACTAAATCTTTGATGTTGTTGTGATTTATCTAAAGGAAATTTTAATAAAGGAATTTTTGTTTTTAAACCTTTTGGTATATCTTTACTATTAAGAGAAATTTCTGATATATTTATATTAGAATTTCCATTATTTATTATATTATTTATGTTACTTAATGTTAATATTGAATTGTTATTATTATTATTTTGGATATTTTGATTATTTGATATTATATTATTGTTTATATTATTATTATTGTTATTATGATTATTATTATTATTTATTATATTGTTTATGTTATTGTTATTTGTTTGATTTTGATTTAAGTCACCACTTAATTTACTATTACTACTTGATTTTCTTTCTGTTCTTGATATTATATTTGATTTACTATTATTATTATTATTTGATGTACTTATTAAATTAACTTGAAATTGTTTATTATTTATATTATTAATATTTTTATTATGTAATAATGAATATTCATTTTGTAAATCTTCATTAATATTATTATTAATTATCCCATAATTATAACTTAAAGTATTAACATTACCAATATTACTTTTATTCTTAACATGAGTATAATTACCTGGTCTATCAGTTAACATAATATAATTTTCAAAAAGAAATTTTTTATCAATTGAATTATTTAAATGATTAACAATTCCACTTTTAATAATACTTTTTAAATTTTTTAATTTATGACTTGGTTCCATATTAACATTTAAATCATACATACTTCTATAAATTGAGAAAAGATAATTAAAAATTCCATAATTTTTTCCATTTTGTTTTAATTGAGGACAAGTAATATATAAACGATAAAATGATATTATATAATTAAAACATTCTAAATGTTCATTTAAATGAGAAATAAATGCATCAAACATATAATTTGAATAATATGAATTTATTTTACTTAATTTTGCTAAGATTATTAAAATTAAATTCATGCAATTATCATAAGTTGAATTTTCATTTGTTTTTATTTTCATATATTCTGTATAGAAGTTATGACAAAGAAAATTTTGTAATGTTGATATGAAAGTATTTATATTTTCTTTTGAAAACTTTGTTATATCATTTATGTTATTTATCCAAATTGTTATTTCTCCTAATTTATTTTGAAATTGTGTATTTATTGATTTTATCTTTTGGATTTCAGAAATATATTTCTTTAGTTCCATTGTTGAAATTTTTAATTTTAATTATTTAGAATTTTATATTTTTTGATATTAAAATGAAAAAATTATAGTTTTTTAATTATATTTAAACTAAAATGATGTATTATAATTTTTGATTTAGATTTTATGATTTTTATAAAAATGTTTTTTTTTTGAAATTGGATTTATTTAAATTTTTATTTTAAATAATATAGTCTTTATTTTATAATAAAAAGATATTTTTTTATTAATTGATAAAAATAATAAAAAATATATGAAAAGACATAATATTTATCATTTAATAAATAACAAATAAAAATATAAAAAAAAATATTTTTAATATACAATAAATTCTTATAAAACATATATTTAATATAAAAAAAAAAATTAAATAAAATATAAATTTGCAATTTTCAAAATTTAAAATTTGAAAAAAAAAAGTTAAAATATTTGATAAAATAAAAGATTGTAAATAAAAAATTTATATTAATAAAATAAGTAAATTAATGTAAGCGCCCTTGGTCTAGCGGTAGAATACTTGCCTACCAAGCAAGTGACCCGGGTTCGACTCCCGGAGAGCGCAATTTTTTATATAATTTTTAAATGTTTTTTTTATATTATAAATAAGGTTTTTTTATTAAGTTTTTTATCTTTTTTTTTTAAATTTTTAAAAAATTATATATAACTTTAATTATAAAGTATTTTTATATTTAAAATTTTTTGATTTGTATTATATGTATTATAAAATAAATCATTTTTTTTTTGATTGAGAAAGAAAATAAAATATAAAATAAAATCAATAATTAAATTAATAAATTATCCTTTTATAATTAGTAGATATATTTCAATTTTTAATATAAATATTTTTCTTTTATAAAAAATATAAAAAAATTTATTGATAAAAAAAAATTTATTATTTCTTTAGTTTAATATATTTGTTTAAAATATAAATGAATAAAAAATAAATAAAATACTTTTTTAAAATATAAATCCACATTTTTTTAAATAAAATAAATCAATATTCATATACTAAATTCCAATAATGAGATTTTTCTTTATAAAAAAATCCCAAAATAAATATTTATTTATATATATTTAATTTAAATTAAAAATTCATTAAAATATTATAGATAATTTTTCTAATTAAAATTAAATATGGAAAAACAATTATCAAAACCACAATGGATAGAAGATTTTAAAAAAATGTCAAATTTATTTAAAACAGAAGAAAACAGTTTAATTCAAACTTTCCTTCAAGAAGATTATTCTTTATCAAAAATATATCAAACTCTTCTAAAAAATGATATAGAAAAAGAAAAAAATAATTTTACTACAATTGAAAAACAATTAAAATTTTATATTAATGAAGCATTTTCATATTTTTTAACTAATAATGCTAAAAAATCAAATAATTATGATTTTCAAAATAAAATTAAAAAAATAGAAGATTTACTTCAAAAAATAAGAAAAGATTTTAAAAATAAATTTGATGATTTATTACAAGAAGAAGATACTTTAGAAAAAGAATTAGAAACATATTCAAAAAATTTTGAAAATATGTTTAATAATAATTTAAAAGAAGAAAATAATCAAAAAATAAATATTAATAATTCAAATTCAAAAATTATCCAAAATCCAAATAAAAAAAATATAAATAATCCAAAATTTGAATTAATAAATCAATATATAAATAATATAATGAATAATGTAGGAATAATATATAATGATACTAATGAAATATCATTTAATGATGTAGAACAAACAATAAAAAAATTAAATTCAAATGATTTAGAACAAATAAAAGAAATAACTGAATATATATCTAAATTAATAGAAAAAAATTTAGGAGGAAATAATCTTTTTTGGCAACAAAAAGAACATGAAGAATTTTTAAAATTAAGAATTGCTTTTCATAATAAAATTAATAATTATGAATTTTTAACTTCATTATCAAATACAATTCCTTATATTCCTATAAATGAACATAAAAATCATATTAGATTATTTGAAAAATTTACTTATTTAAATGAAATAAAAAAAGATTTAGTTAAAAAATATAAAGAAATAAAAAATTTAATTGATGAAGAAAATAAAAAAAATATGCTTGATAAATTACAACAAGAAAGAGAAAACTTTAAAAAGAAAAATAATATAAATTCAGATATTCAAAATCAACAAAATAAAAAAAAATTAATTGAAGAATGGAAAGAAAAAAAAAGATTAGAAAATATATCAAATTTAAAAAAACAAGAAGAAGAAGAAAAATATATAAAAGAAAAAGAAAAAGAAATTTATTTACAAAATAAAGAAAAAAATCAAATTTTAATAGAAGAATATAAAAGAAAAAAATATGAAGAAGAACAAGAAAAAATAATGAAAGAAAAAATTTTAGAAATGAATAAAAATGAATTTAATCAAATTGATTTTGATAGAATAAAAGAAAGAGAAGAATTATTATTAGAAAAAAGAAAAAACGCAATTCGTGAAAAATCTGCAAAAATTTTAAGAAATCAAATAAATTATAGTAGATTTAAAATCAATTCAAAATTAAATAATATTCCTTCTAAATTAAATGAAATGACTCAAGGATTTAAAAATAAACAAAGAAATAAATTTAATCCTAAGACTGATAAAGGAAAAGATGCTTGTACTATGGCTAATAATGTTTTAGGACATACTTCTAAAGCAATGCCTCTTTGGAGAGTTGGACTTAATAATTAATATTTTTTTTATTTTTTATTTAATGTTTTATATTTTTTTTAATTTTTGTTTTATTTTTTTAATTTGTAAAGTGAAAATTTTTTTTATTTTTTTTGATTGTGATTTCAAAATAAATTTAATATGATAATTTGAAATTAAAGAAATAAATGGCAAAAATTATAGAATATTTAATAATATAAATCAATATTTTATCAAGAAAATCACTAATTCAATTAGAATGAAAATGTAAAATATTAAAGTTTAAAAATAAATATCATCTAGATTATTATATAAATCATTCTAATGAAAAAGAATATAATGAAATTGAAAATAAAGAAAAAATAAAATTTTCAAATTTATTATTCAATCTCCATTTTCAATAAAAAAGAATGGAAATTTGTCTTTTTTTTTAAATTTAAATGAATATAATTTTAATTTTATTTTTGTGAATAAAGGGATTATAGAATATTTAAAAATTAATGAATGTTTATAAATAACTTAAAATTTTATTTTTTTTTGAAATAGTTTATTTTTAAAGAATAATATTAAGAAAAAATAAATTTATTTTTTTTCTTTATTTAAATCCTCTAATTTAATATTAATAAGTTTTACAATTTCATTAATTTTATAATCTTGAGAATCACTTTCTTTTAAAACTAAAGGATAACAATCTTTCATTCCTTCAGTATTTAATTGTTTAATTAACCCATAAGTAATAATATCTTCCTTTTCTTCATCAATTTCTCCATTATTTTTTTTAGGAAAATCAGATTTATTTGTAATATATTTTATAACTCTTGAAAAAATTCTAACTTTACTATTTAAACATAACATTTTATATGCTAAAATTCTAACATCTTCATTATCTTTTATTTCTCCTGATAAAATAGTTAATAAAATATAATTTTTTTCAGGAAAATTAAGAATAATTGATCTTGCTTCATTTAAAGCACCAAATAATTCTCTATTTCCTTTACATTCAATTTCAATATTTCTTAATTTTTTAATTTGAATATTTGATTCTTCTAAACTATCATTGACATTATATAATCTTATTTTATCATTTTCATTTAATCCTATTTGAATGAAAACTTGTGTTAAAATATTTTGAACAAAATCTTCTGCATAATTTTCCATATATTTTGAGCAATCCATTAAAACTATTATTTCATAGTTTTTTTTATCTTTTTTTCTTTTATATTCAACTTTAATTATCTTTTGTAATAGTTCTCTACATCTATTTTTTCTTTTTTCAATATATTCATTTAATTCATTTCCATCTAATTTCAAAATTTTTTCATTTTTTATCTCTTTTAAAACTGTACTTATTACATTTCCTCCATGAGTTTTATTACCTTCTGTTTCATTTTCTAATTTTTCAACATATTCAATATAATTATCATTTTTTTTATTTGTTTCTTCCCTATTTATAACTTTATTTACAACAACTTTATTAATTATATTTTCAAATATTTTATCATAAACTTGATAAAGATTTTTTTGAGTAACTTCACCTTTATTAATTAAATCAATTGTTTCAGAATCAGTAGAAGATAAAGTAACAATATCTTTTAAATTATTATAAACTTTATCAACAAAAATTGTATGTTTTCCAGCAGTTAATTTTAAATTATTAAAAGTTTTCCCATTTGGTTCAATTCTTAAATTATTTTCTTTACTATAAATAACCCAATTAGAAAGATAATTAGAGAATAAAGAAGCAATTATATAAGCAAATTCTTCAATTTCTTCATTATTTAAATTATTCTTAGGTGAATATGTAGTAAAATTATTTTTATTAGAATTTTGTAAACTATTAAATCTTAATAAAGAACAAAGAGCCTTAGTATCAGGATTTGCTCCAAAAGAAGACATAAAACTAATTGCTTTTGAATTAATATTATTATAACTACCATTTAATTCTTTATGAAGTTTTTCTGCATTATTTTCAGTTTCATTTTGATCTCCTATTATACCATCTGATAAAGTTAATAAATTAATATTATAATAGTTTGGTATTTCTTTTAATATTTCTTCTAATTTCAAAGGAACATTTTTCATATATGTACTTCCACCACCATTTATTGATGAATTTAAAAATTCTTCTTTTTTCATTTTATAATATCTAACATAACTTTCAAAACTAATAAAATGAAATATTTTATTATCAGGATATTGTAATAAATCAAATACTCTTGGCATTACTTTTGTTATTATTTTATTTACATAATTTCCCATTGAGCCTGATTTATCCAG
>Ga0256407_10012705_pt1 | contig 11397 bp, 12 predicted proteins | sample RumenRJG_04DNA_FD_193489 | JGI IMG/M metagenome (GOLD analysis project Ga0256407, IMG submission 193489) | Bovine rumen microbial communities from Lethbridge, Alberta, Canada - RJG_04 | ecosystem: Host-associated > Mammals > Digestive system > Stomach > Rumen | place: Canada: Alberta... | reverse complement strand
AGTAAGGGAGAAAACAAATGTTTGTAGATATGGTTCCCGTTACGGATGTTTTTACGACAAATTCATATTTTTATATTGATGAAACGACTCGGCACGGATTTTTGATTGACCCCGGTGCCGAGCCACAAAGATTAAAACAAATTATTAAAGATAAAAATTATGTAATAGAAAAAATATTGCTGACCCACGGGCATTTCGACCACACCGGAGGAGTAGAAGTTTTGGCAAGAGAATTATCTGTTTCATATTATATTCACGAAAACGGCGAAAAGTTTTTGGAAGATGTTCACTATAACCTTTCAATACATTGTAACCGCAGAGTTGTATTAAATAATGCAAAATACCTAAAAGACGGTGATACAATCACACTCGAAGCAAATCCTAAAATTAAATTAGATGTAATTCACACGCCCGGACACACACCCGATTCTGTGGTATTTTATGACAAAAATGGAAACATAGCGTTCGTTGGGGATACAATTTTTAAGGGAGCAATCGGGAATTCTGAATATCCGGGCGGAAACGGTCAGGAACTCGGAGCAAGTATTATAAACAAAATATTTACGCTTTCTCCTGAAACTGTGTTATACTCAGGTCATAGTGATAAAACAACTGTTGGTACAGAAAAAGCGAGAGGGGTAAATATAAGGAGGTAATTAATGAAGCAAATAGATGTATTTGAATATTTACCGCAAATTATGAGGGAACTTAAAAAGGGAATTTTAGTTAATACAAAAAACGGTGATAAAACAAATTCAATGACGATTGCATGGGGACAGGTCGGTATTGAATGGCGAAAACTGTTTTTTACAACATACATTCGTCATGGCAGATTTACCCATGAGCAAATTGAAAATACAAAAGAATTTACTGTTTCTGTTCCGCTTGAAAGAACACCTGAAATTGCAAAAGCCATTGCATATATTGGTTCACGTTCGGGAAAAGATATAAATAAACTTACTGATTGTAATTTGACTTTAATTGACGGGATTGAAGTTAATTCACCTGCGATAAAAGAAATTCCTTTAACTTTGGAATGCAAAGTAATATACAGTCAAGAACAAGAAATTGATAAAATACCTGCGGAATTAAAAGAACAGTTTTATCCGCAAAATGTAGATTCAACTGCTCCAATGGCAAACAGGGATTATCACACAGTTTATTATGGTGAAATAGTGCAGGCTTATATATTATAAATAATTATCAGAGAGAATTGAACATATTATCTTTTCAATTTGAACTGTCTGACAGACAAAATTAAACAATTTCCGCCTTAATTAAACGCAAAATTAAACTTTTCAATTTCATTGTCCGACTTGTTCAATTTTAACTGTCTATTTATATGAGCAATAATCGAAACGCCGAAACAGGCATTATAAAAGGGGTTGAAGCCAATTCAGCCCCTAAATATAGAAAAAACTCCCCAGGCTGGACTCGAACCAGCAACCCTTCGATTAACAGTCGAATGCTCCGCCATTGAGCTACTGAGGATTACTCTTAACCGATTATATTTCGGCTTGCTTTACTATTATATCTTAAAAAAAATTTCTTGTAAAGTACTTTTTATTTTTTTAATCGACTAATTGAGTAAAATTAACTTATATGCTATAATATCAGCGACAAGATACATAAATAAGGAGATTTTATTATGCCTAATCCAACATTAAGAGATGAAGTTTTTAATACTATTGATAACCGCTCTGACGGACTCGGAGTGGAAAAAACCATGACCGAAACAGGAACTCTGCTCAAAACCCTGTTCTTAGGCGGTTTGCTTTCAATGAGCGCGTTCTATACCTGGTATCTTGTCGCAGCAGGTTTTGCGGACAAAGCAAATATGCTAATGACTGCCGGTATCATTGGCGGACTTATCACTGTACTTATTGCTTGTTTTGGTCCAAAAAACAAATACTTATCCATCACGACATCAATTTACGCATTGTGCGAAGTGTTATTTTTAGGCGGTATTTCGGCTATTTTTAATAATTATTATCCCGGAATAGTCACGCAGGCTATACTTGGTACAATGCTGACAATTCTTGGCATGTATATTGCATATTCGGTAAAACTAATCAAAGTAACAGATACATTAAGAAAAACCATTTTTATCGCAACTTTTGCCGTTGCAGGAATTTATGTTTTGCAGTGGATTTTGATGTTATTCCATGCCTCAATTCCGCAAATATTTTCCAATTCTCCGATAGGAATCGGGTTCAGCATAGTAGTTTGCGCAGTTGCGGCATTCAATTTGCTTGTCGATTTTGATTTCATTGAACAATTCAGCGGAAGAACCCCAAATTATATGGAATGGTATGGGGCATTTTCTTTGATGGTTACAATTGTTTGGCTGTATCTAGAAATTTTAAGACTACTTGCTAAAATAAGCAGCAGAAGATAAATAATAACGAACTATAATCAAATAATACAAAGCGAGATTTTCTTAAAAGAAAATCTCGCTTTGCTTTTCAATATGCTTACTTATGATGCAAGTAGTTTATCCGCAAGTTCAGTTTCAAGCGTCCCGTTTAAGGTCTTATTAACCTTTTGTAATTTATCTGCAATTAATTGCATTTCATCTGTCCATACAAAATTATCCTGAACATATTTTTCTGCTTTGTCAAAATCTCCGTCAATTTGTATTCTGACAATTTCAGACAGCATTTCTTTTGCAGTAGGAACAACTTTTTCTATGTCAACACGGATTTTCCCATCAGGAGTGATTTCATAAACACCTCTGTCAAAGAAATACTTATTCTGCATAACGGTTCTGACTCTGTGTGCCTGCGACATTGTCGGTTTTGATTTTGGAAACATATCGACAACCGCAGTTAAAAGAATCTGGTCGCGTTGCTTTTTTGAATACATCCCAAGTTCGGTCAGCAAGTCAACAAACGCTAAAGCACCCATATCAGCTTTGTTTTCTTCGATAATATTTCTGTATTTCCCTAATTTTTCACTCCCTTCTTTCGGTCCGAGAGAATGTGCGTTTTCATGCCCGATAGTAAACCAGTGATCTGCTTCGTTGTTATAATATTTTTGCTGGTCTTTGTCTAAAATTGCATCAAGCCGTTCCTGAAACTTTTTCATATCACTTACAAAACGAATTTGTCTGTGATAAACATTTCTTCTTCCGCCTCCGATAGTTAAAGATAATTTATCAGAATTTGGCAGGTTTTCGGCAAGAGTAATTCCGCCTCTGTATGCTCCGACATCTCCTGAAGCCATTACCATATCGACATCTACCATTGTTTGTTTTGCATCTTCATCAGAAGATATTGTTTGTTCATACTCATCGTTATAAGGCATATTTTTTGCTAAAACAGGCAAATATTGTTTTATTGCCATCAACGCTTCTGTGCCTTCTTTATTAATAATACCTACCCTGCCGCCGAGAAAATCTTTCGGAACAGGGGAAATCCCGTGTTCTTCCAATAATTTTGAAAGTTCTTCGTTTTCAACAATTGTACCTGTCATTTCGTCTTCATAATTTTCTCTTGTTATAGTAAATTCAAGCGGAGTGTCCTGCAAAGTTGCCCATTTTTTATCAGCATAAGCATCCAACATAGGATCGGCAGTTCTTAATGCTTTAGCCTGCAACTGTAAATATTCGTTAAAATCCGCATTAGTTGATGTTTTTGATGCAAGTTCAAGTTCATCAGCCATTTTAGCAAAATCATCACTAAAATAATCTATGTAATCAATACCTTTTAATTTGTCCCCATCACGAACAACCATTGAACGTGATGTTAAAATTTTCTTTACTTCTTCATCCTCTCCGTTATTTAACATGCGGGTTAAGACAGAATGAAATTCTTCTTTAGATAAATCCTCAGGATAAACACCTTTGCCGAGTTTTTCATCAATTCCTTTAGCAAGTCTTATGGGAGTAGTCATTGAGTCAATCGCATTTACACCTTTTTGAGCATCAAATAAAATCTTTGTAAGTTTAGCCTGCTCGTTGCCTTTTTTTACTTCTTCTTCCAAATATTTTTTAAACGGTAAATTATGTTTGCAATCAATTTGCATATGAATATTTTCTAATATTGCAGCGGCTCTAACAAGATGTTTCAAGGCTTCCTTATCACCATCTTTCAGTTGTAAATATTCAGGTGCATCGGCCTTTAAGAATTTTTTGGTTACAAGATAGTCTTTATGCGTACGCTTTTTCAATTCATCCATAGACAAATTCATTTCGTAATTGCTCATTTTCTCTCCTTTATTTAACTCTATTAACGGATAAATTATAACACATTTTTAAAGGTTCGTAAATCTTGGTATGTTGTCTTATTTTCTCAAATTTTTAAAAAAATTGTTTATAAGATTATCGCAAACCTGTTCACAAATTCCGCCATAAATATTCGGTTTTGTTTCGGATAGTTTATCTAAATGCGCAGCGCTAAATCCGCCGTAATTATTATCATAACTGCCAAAATAAATATTTTTTATTCTTGACTGTAAAATTGCCCAGGCGCACATTGGACAAGGCTCTAAAGTTACATATATATCACAATCATCAAGACGCCAATTATTCAATACTTCTGATGCTTTTTTAAGTGCAACAATCTCTGCATGAGAAGTTATATTTTTGTCATTTTCTTTTGTATTAAATCCGATTGAAATAACCTCATCACTTTTTACAATAACCGCTCCTACAGGAACATCATTTTGAACCTGTTTTGCCTGTTCTATTGCAAGTTGCATAAATTTATTATTCATAATCTCCGACAATATCCAATGTAATTTTGGCAATAAAGCCGTATTCATCGTTTGAATCGAGTTCTATAGTACCGTTCATTGCCTCAACAAGACCTTTTACAATAAATAACCCTAAGCCTGAACCTCTTGTTGTTCTTGTCATTTCATCATCAAGTCTGATAAATTTGTCAAATAATGTATCCAGTTTTTCCTTTGAAATTTTGTCACATTTATTTTTAACAGTTATTACTGCAAAATTATTTACAACTTGCGTATCTGCAACAATTTGAGATTCCGGATAAGAATATTTAACCGCATTTTCATACAAATTTACTATAACCTGTTCTAACCTGCCTTTATCGGCAATAACCTTAGGGAAATCAGGTGCAAGATTAACAACAATTTCATGCCCGTCATGTTTTCTCAAGAGTAATTCTGCCTGTTCAAACACCTGAGATAATTCAACCTCGGTATTAACCGTTCTCAATCGCATACCCTCAATATCCGGAATTGTCAAAAGGTCATCAATCAGACGCTTTAGTCTTTCTGACTGCTCTTTTATAATGCGCAAGGATTTTTGTTTTGTTTCGTCATCTATAACAATATCATTTCTCATAAGCCTTGAAGTATAACCCTGAATACTTGTAAGCGGAGTCCTCAATTCGTGAGAAACAGTATCTATAAGATTTGAGCGAAATTCATTTAACTCTTTTAACTCTTTATTTTTGGCAGTGAGTTCAGTATATGATTTGTGAATTTCAGATGCCATTTGATTAAATTCATTTACAAGAAACACTATTTCATAAGGAGTGAAAGATGTTTTATAAAGTCTTATCTGATGTTCGTAATTACCTTTTGACAAAGCAATAATTGCTTTAAATAACTGTCTTATGTTTATATAAAGATAAAAAATATAAAAACCAATAACAACCATTGTAGAAAGAATAGCAACTAAAACAGACAATATGATTTTAATTCTGCTTTCTATAATAGAATTTTTTGCCATTGTTTCTGTTGTCGTAACAATGATAGAATATTTTGGATCTTTATATTTTAAATAAACAATAGGCTGATTTTTTTCCTCTCCAAAAATAAACGGTTTATTTTCTTCAGCATTATTTATTTCGTCGGGAAGCATTGACATTGTATCTTTAAATACATCTTCGGTGTAGTTGTGAGATGCAACAAGATGCTTATTATCAAGTAATATATAAATTTGTCTCGTATCGTTTACCAAAGATTTGAATAAATCAATATTCATATCTTTTGTATCATAAGTTACCGCAAGGAAAGAGCCGTCTTTCAGTTTTGTACTCATAACAGGTTTATCATTTGTTTTTGAAATTTCTATGATTTTATCAAGTTCCTTCTGCGTTTTTACGATATCAATTTTTTCACAATGCGGATATTTTTTTGTAAACTCTCTAATAAATTTTCTTTTTTGTTCGTCAGTAGGCAAAAATTCAAGCGCATCAGCAATTTGATTAAGAGTTCTGATATTAGAACGAATTAAAAAATCCATTTCATCAGAAACCATTGCCGCAACAAGAGATGCCGATTCTCTCAACTGATGTCTTACAGATTGCTGGTTGATATTATTGATAATAAACCCGCTTATTGACATCGGAATAACAACCGCAAAGAAAAATACAATTGCTATTTGTTCAATTATTTTAAGTCTTTGAAATTTGAATTTTAACATTTTCCTCACCCGAATTTCTAAAACTCGTACCTCGTTTTGAAATTCTACCCTCTCTCACCTAACTGACATTGTGGACAAGAGATAAAGAACTATGCAAACGGAGTCAATTTATACCCGACATTTGTAACCGTATGCAAATATTTCGGATTTTTAGCGTCAGGTTCAATTTTGTTCCTCAAACCGCCAACATGAACCCTCAACATTCTCACATCCTCATTACTGTCATACCCCCAAACTTCGTCTAATAAAGTAGCAAGTGTAACAGGATTATTAAAATGCTGCATTAAACAATAAAGAATTTCAAATTCTGTCGGGGTTAATTTTACTTTTTTATTAACTATTACGGCTTCCAAAGATTCCGGAAATATTTCAATATCTCCGCTTCTTAAAACTTCATTTGACAAAGGAGATTCATTTACCACCACATTATTTCTGCGCAACAAAACTCTTATTCTCAATAGAACTTCCTGCACATCAAAAGGCTTGACCAAATAATCATCCGCACCACAGTCAAATCCGCTTGTTTTATCTTCAATTGTACCCTTTGCGGTAAGCATTAATATAGGAATTGAAAGTTTTGCATTTCTGATATTTTTACAAACATCAAACCCGTTCATTTTAGGCATCATTACATCTAATAAAATTAAATCATAAGTATTATCTAATGCCTTATTTAAACCTTCAAGTCCGTCTTTTGCACTGTCAACAAAATATCCGCTTGAACGAATATCGAATTCCAAAAGTTCTCTTATTTCATCATCATCATCAACAATAAGTATTCTTTTCTGACTTTCAACCATATAAATACTCCTTACATAAGGTTATTTTACAAGACGAAATAACATTTTGCAATACTAAATTAATTATATGGCAAATTATTTTTTTATCGGGTTTAAATTATATATGAGCATAAATTTTACCGGACTAAAAAATATTGATATAAAAACATTTAAAGCAGACGGCTACGGTTTTTATCTGAATAATGCCAACCACATTGAGCAAGGAGACAAATATTACACATTAGTTTCCCTCAAAGCTGACCTTGACGGAACTATTATTGAAGGTGAAAATACACAAGCCCCCGGATATCAGTCCCACATTATGCAATATTTTGAGGCCTTACAAAAGATGAAACATTTTGTACTTGCACAAAAAATTTTGGGAATAGAGAATCAGGACAAAATAGAAATTATAATGAAACATTTTCATGCACCTGACAATTTGGGAGAAGTAAGTCAGGCAACATTTATGCTAAACGGACAAGATATTCCGCTTGTTCACAGAAATATTCTTCCACTTTATTCATTTATGGGCAGAGTAACAAGAGATGTCCTGAACTTCTTTAAATTACACCCAAAAACAAGAGAATCCGTTCAACTTATGAATGATTCCATTACAAAAGAAGCCTCAGAATTCATTGAAAACATGAACTTGTAACAATAAATTTATAATTTTAATTTTCATACTTATTTTCTGCTAAAATATTATCAGTTGGGATAAAAGTATGAAAGAAAGAATTTTACTATTTATAATTGTTATAGGTTTAACCACATTTATTTATGTGTTTCAAAATTATACCGAATGGGGCTTAGCGCTATTTGTATGCCTTATGGGGGTTTATTTTGTAGCATCTTCAATTGCAACAAAAGTAAAATCCCGTAAGGAGTCAAAAAATCCGAAAGTAAAAGATGAAACCTATAAGCCTTTTGTATCCGTTATGATTCCTGCGCATAATGAAGAATCCGTTATATCTTCAACAATAGCAAGAGTTTTTGAAATGGATTATCCGAATTTTGAAGTCATAGTAATTGATGACAGGAGTGAAGATAACACAGCATCAGTTATCAAAGACTTAGAAAATAACTATAACGGGAGGCTTAAGACTTTAATCCGTTCCAAAGATGCTTTTCCGGGGAAATCTGCAGTGCTAAATGATGCACTAAACTTGGCAAAAGGGGAAGCCATTTTGGTTTTTGATGCCGATGCGCAGATGGATAAAGATTTTTTGACCAACCTTGTATATGAACTTCAACCAAAAGATGTCGGTGCAGTTCAGGCAAGAAAAGTTGTTAAAAATAAAGATGTAAACCTTCTTACCAAATGTCAAAATAATGAAATGACAATAGATACCTCTTGTCAGGTTACAAGAGATGCCGTAAAAGGTGCCGTTGAACTTCGCGGTAACGGAGAACTTATAAAAAGGGCCGCATTAGAAGATATTGGCGGATGGAATAATTACACCATAACTGATGACCTTGATATGTCCACAAGACTGCATATAAAAGGATGGGATGTAAGATTTTGCAAAGATACCGTTGTTTATGAAGAAGGCATTATGTATCTTATGCCTCTGTACCGCCAGCGCAGAAGATGGTTGGAAGGAACAATAAGACGCTATCTTGAATATTTTTGGGATATTATGACATCTAAAAAAATGTCGCTGCGTGTAAGACTTGATACCATCGCATATATTTCCGAATTTATTATGCCTGCGTGGTTTATTATTGAATTATTTATTCTTATTTCAAAAATAATTATAAAAGGAGCATCTGTCAATACTTTGATGTCCTCTGTAATTATGGGATGCATTATAGGTATAGGATTTATGCTTTCGTGCAGATATTCATTGAGAAAATATGATAAGATGAATCGTGTTGATGCCTTCACTCAGGCTGTTATAACAGCAGTATATCTTTTGATGATTTGGTTCCCGCTTGTATTATTTATCGGTGTTAAAATTTTGTTCATGAAAAAAGATATGAAATGGGGAAAAACAACACACGGGTTAGTCGCACACGAACACGCAATCCAAAAAGCAAAAGAAAAAATCAGACAGGCAAAAGAAGAATTAAAAAAATTGTTAAAGATGTAAATATTGAACACAAAGGAGAAATATAAATGACTACAATATTATCAATAGAAGATGTAAAAGCAAAAATCAGAGCCATTCCTAATTTTCCAAAAGAAGGAATTATATTCAGAGATATTACAACAGGAATTAAAGACGGCGAAACAATGAGATATATGATTGATTATCTTTGTGACCAATACAAAGAATTTAAAATAGATTATATCGCAGGGATTGAAAGCCGCGGTTTTATTTTCGGTATGCCTATGGCTTATAAACTCGGATGCGGATTTATTCCTATCAGAAAACCGAATAAACTTCCAGCAGAAACAATTAGCGAATCTTACGGGCTTGAATACGGAACAGACACAATTGAAATTCATAAAGATTCAATAGAAAAAGGTGCAAATGTATTGGTTGTTGATGATTTGCTTGCAACAGGCGGAACTGCTGCTGCAGCTTGTAATCTTGTGCGTAAAGTCGGAGGAAACCTTATCGGTGCGGCATTTTTAATCGAGTTAAATGATTTGAACGGAAGAGAAAAGTTACAAGATTGCGGAAAAATTGTTTCCATGCTACAATATTAACAAATATATAACTTAGGAGATATATAAATGAAAAAATTAGCACTTGTTTTAACAATTTTAATGGTTACACCGCTTGTTGCGGCAGCAGATCAGCAAAAAGTAAATTATTATGCACCGTATTATGCACAGAACAATGTTGTTCCGGGCAAAAAAGTACAGTATGCGGAAAAGAACTCAAAAGTTTACAAAAGAGCATCCGGTAATGATTACATTCTGAAATATAACATTGATGATTTGGAATCAGCACCTTGGATTAACGGTGGCAAAAGAAATTATAACTAATCTTTAATTTTAGTTTTCAATTTTAAGTCTTGCTTATTGATTATAAGCAGGACTTTTTACATTTTTACGAATTCATTTATATCAAGCGGCTTTACAATTTGTTTTTGTGCCTCTTTAGAACAAATATTTAAGTTTTCTGACAATATACCTTTTATAAAGTCTGTAACTTCAGCAGATTTGACGGGAATTCCATTTTCAGTAATCACAATATCCGTTTCGTTACTATGTTTTTCAAAGAAATTTTTAAATTCTTTAAGAGAATATTCTGATTTCAAAACATTACCGCTCGTTGTAGTGGTATTTTCACCCTGTCTTTTAAATTTTATCGGTTCTCCGATATGCATACCGGTCAGGGGTTGATTTTTGCCTTTCTTATAAGAAAATCCGACAGGAACAACAGTAACTTCTTTTTTTATCCCCAAAACTTTGTTTATAATTTCTGCAATACCAATTTGAAAGCGACTGTCAAAATCCAAACCTTTAAATACTGCAAGTTTCCCCTCAGGGAAAATAAATATATTTATTTTATCTTTAAGAAAATCTTTTATAAGAGGGAAAAATGCTTTTGCATTGGTATTTTTATTACTACTAAATATATTTGCATCTATTCCGACGGCACCAAAATTTTCAAATGCCTTACGCTTTGTTTTATTCATTGTTTTCAAAATATCCTGATTAAGGATAATTTTAGGCAGTGGAAATTCTTTTTCTTTTCCTGCTTCTTTATAAGCCATTACAAGCAAAGTATTCAAAACCGCAAGCATAGACGGGTCTTGCTTTTGGTTTGAATGATTCATTATAAAAATAGTAGATTTCCCATCTTGAGCAATTTTTTCAAAAATTTTATCTTCAATATTCACATCAATCGTTTTGATGGTACTAAAATGCCTGCTAATAAGTTCAAGTTGAAACAAATATTGTTCATTTGATTCAGGTTTAATTTGCGCAATCATTTTAGTAATTTCTTTATTTTTTTTACTTTCGAACAAATCAACAAAACGATTTGCAATAATCCTCATTGAGTATTCTATCCCATGCAGCCCTTTTTCACTCACGGCACCAATATTTATCCCTGTAAAAGTTGGATTTTGCGAATAAGTTTGTGTTCTAAAATTATTTGTCCGACGAAAATAAGTATTGTTTAAATTATTATATGCGTAATTATTTCTTATAAGCACAGAAATCACCATATTTAAATAGATACAATATCTATAAAAGCGGTAAAATTATTTTTTGCTATAAATATACTTATTCTTTTGTTTTTTATAGCAAAAAAATAGATT
>Ga0256407_10012699_pt1 | contig 11400 bp, 7 predicted proteins | sample RumenRJG_04DNA_FD_193489 | JGI IMG/M metagenome (GOLD analysis project Ga0256407, IMG submission 193489) | Bovine rumen microbial communities from Lethbridge, Alberta, Canada - RJG_04 | ecosystem: Host-associated > Mammals > Digestive system > Stomach > Rumen | place: Canada: Alberta | collected... | reverse complement strand
CAGCCTGCTGAGTTTTGTTACCACATGAAGTGAAACCGATGGCAGCAACAGCCATCACTGCTAAAAGAATCTTTTTCATAACATTCATTTTTAGTTATACATCAGAAAAATACGCTTTCTCGGGGGGCAAAGGTAAGCAATATTTCTGAATAAACAAATTTTTCATACAGAAATTTGCAAATATGCCATATTAGTTGTATCTTTGCGATTCATAGTGAGAACAACAATATGGGAAAAATCATTATTGCAGGGATAGGTCCTGGCAGCAAGGAAGATATTACGCCTGCCGTGCTCGAAGCAGTACAGCAGGCTGATGCCATTGTGGGCTATAAATACTACTTCCAGTTCATTGAGGCTTATGTCAAGGATGGTTGTGAGTGTATCGACACCGGCATGAAGAAAGAGCGTGAACGTGCTGAGCAAGCTTTCTTGTTAGCTGAGCAAGGCAAAACGGTAGTTGTTATCTCCTCTGGCGATGCAGGTATCTATGGTATGGCTCCACTTATCTATGAAATGCAGCAAGAGCGTGTGGTTAGCGGCTTTCCCGCTGACATCGAGGTCCTTTCCCTTCCTGGCATCTCTGCTTTCCAGAAGGCAGCGTCGTTGCTGGGGGCTCCATTGGGTCATGACCTGTGTCTCATTTCACTTAGCGATTTGATGACTCCTTGGGAAGTGATAGAGCGTCGCATCAAGGCTGCTGCTGTGGGTGATTTCGTAACGGCCATCTATAATCCCAAGTCGCATGGCCGTTATTGGCAGCTCTATCGTTTGCAGGAACTATTCCTTCAAGAGCGTTCTGCTGATACTCCTGTGGGCTATGTTCGTCAGGCTGGTCGCGAAGAGCAAGAAGTAAAGCTCACTACCCTTGGTGCTTTCGACCCTGAGGAGGTGGATATGTTTACAGTCATATTGATTGGCAATTCGCAATCGTATATTGCTGATGGAAAGTTCATCACGCCTCGTGGCTATTATCGCAATAAGGAAGAAGAAGGAGAGAAGCCTGGACAAACGATAATGATGCAGTCTTTCAGCACCATTCTCTCTGAGATGCAGCACCCTGATGTGCCTACTTGGCGACTATGGCCGTTGTTGCATACTATACATACTACCGTGGATTTCAGCATGGAGCAGTGTCTTTGGATGGATGAATGTGCTACAGAGATTCTATATAATAAAGTGGTCGATGGGAGTCTGAAACATGTTGTAACAGATGTTACAATGGATGCCAGTGGCATTCGCAAGGGTGCTTTGGACAGACTCGGCATCCAAGTGCATTGTTATATTAATGACCCAAGAACAAAACAGATTGCCGACGAGAAGGGCATTACACGTAGTCAGGCCTGTATGCAACAGGCTGCTGAGGAATACCCTGAAGCACTTTATGTCGTGGGGAATGCACCTACTGCGCTCTTTGAGATTTGTGATCTGGTTCGTAAAGGGAAGATGCATCCAGCAGGCATTATTGCTGCTCCTGTGGGTTTCGTCCATGTGTGTGAAAGTAAACATGCCGTCAAGACGCTGAAGCAAATTCCCAAGATGATAGTGGAAGGTCGTAAGGGTGGTAGCAATCTCGCCGCTACGCTTTGCAATGCCATTCTCACTTTCGATGATGCCGAACAACTGAAACCTGGTCGTGATTTATGAAGTTCATCGTTATAGGAATTACTGATAATCCACAGCCGTTTTTTTTACCAGAAGTGTTGGAAACTATCAAGGCTGGCAAAGTCTTCTCTGGTGGCAAGCGCCACCATGAGATTGTAGCGCCGTTCTTGCCTGCCAATGCGCAATGGATAGACATCACGGTCCCTTTAAATGCTGTTTTCAAACAATACCATGATGAGGTAGTGGTTTTTGCTTCCGGTGATCCTTTGTTTTTTGGTTTTGCTAATACCCTGCAACGTGAATTCCCTGGTGCAGAATTGAAGGTTTACCCGACTTTCAATTCCCTGCAGTTGCTGGCTCACCGACTGGTAATGCCTTATCATGACATGCGCATCGTCTCTCTGACAGGTCGCCCTTGGCAGGAGTTCGACAGGGCTCTCATAGAACGAGTTCCCAAGATAGGTGTCCTTACTGATAAGGAGCATACACCAGCAGCCATTGCCCAACGCATGCTGGACTACGGATATACCTATTATCATATAAGTGTCGGAGAGCATCTGGGTAATCCGCAATTAGAAAAGGTATCCACACTCACCCTTGAAGAAGCCGCCAAGCGTGATTTCTCCATGCCCAACTGTGTGATTCTTCGTGGGGAAATCGCAGAGCACACGAAAACCTTTGGTATTCCTGATAGTGCCTTTATGTTGCTTGATGGTCGCGAGAAGATGATTACCAAGATGCCTATCAGGTTGTTGACGCTACAAGCGTTAGATTTGCCTCGTCGGCATGTACTATGGGATATTGGCGCCTGTACGGGTAGTGTCTCCATTGAAGCGCGTCTGCAGTTCCCACACCTACAGGTCGAGGCCTTTGAGATTCGTCCTGAGTGTGAAGCCATCATTCAGGAGAATGCCCGTCGCTTTGGTGCCCCAGGCATTAACATCCACATGGGAGATTTCTGTTCTGTATGCTGCGAGGGTATCCCAGCTCCCAATGCCGTCTTCATTGGAGGTCATGGGGGCCGTCTGAAGGACATCATGGAGAAGGTACTTTCCGTCCTTGCTCCTGATGGCATCATTGTGATGAACAGTGTCATTGCTCCCAAGGTGCTTACCGATAGTCAGAAACTATGGAACGAGGCTTGTGAGGGACTTCACCTCCAACAGGAACCACCACTTCATATTCAGTTAAACGACAACCACCCGATAACAATACTAAAATGCAAAAGATAGCAATCATACAAATCAGCGAGGCTGGTGCTGCCATCGCTGCCCGTCTGCAAGAGGTGCTTGGTGCCCAAAGTGTGCGTCGCGATACTATCGCGACCCAATGGAAGAAGTTTGATGCTTTCGTTTTCATTGGTGCTATGGGCATCTGTGTTCGTACCATCGCTCCATACATCAAGGATAAACATAGTGATCCTGCCGTGGTCTGTATTGATTCTTTGGGCCAGAATATTGTCTCCGTACTCAGTGGGCATGTAGGTGGAGCCAATGACCTGACACGAGAGATTGTAAGTATTATAGGTGGTCACGAGGTGATTACTACTCAGAGTGATTGTGCGGGTCTGTGGGCCCTCGATACTTTTGAGAAACGCTTCGACTGGCCTGTAGCCAGTGATATCGAGGATATGAACGACTGTATCTTTGCTTTTGTCAATCGCCAACCTACCGCTTTGTTATTGGAGGCACGTGATGAGGGTACAGATTATTTGGAAGCTACGAAGCCAGACCACGTCACCATCATTAATGATATCAGCGAGGCCGACCCAAAGAAATACAAACTCTTGATAATCGTGTCGCCTTATAATCGCTCTGCACCTTATGGTATGCTCGAACTGCATTTCGTGCCGATGGTGGGGACTATAGGGTTTGGCTTGGCCCATCACCCTGATGACTATTATGTTATCTATGATCAGATTGACGAGGCATTTGCTAATTGTGGTGTTCTTCCTTGTGCTCATAAGTATTGTACCATCGACGTAAAAGAGGACGAAGAGTTCTGTGCGATGCTTGAAGATGAGTACGACGAGAAAGTAGTCTTTTTTACGGCAGAAGAATTGGCCGCTGTTGAGGTTCCTAATCCCAGCGATACTGTCATGAAACATGTTGGAACGCCCAGTGTCTGTGAGGCAGCAGCCATTCTTGGCTCCAACAACGGCAAACTCATCATTCCCAAAGTGAAGGGCAAGAACTGGACTGCAGCCCTTGCCATTGACAAGAAACATCTGCGTCAAGAACTTAGCAAGGAAACCGCTGAGCACAAAGCCCATATTGAGATTGTAGGGGCAGGTCCAGGAGACCCTGACCTGATAAGTGTGCGTGGTCGGAAGATGTTGGAGAAGGCCGACCTTATCCTCTATGCAGGTTCTTTGGTCCCTAAGGCCCTGACGGAGTGTCATAAGCCTGGCGCTGTGGTGCGAAGCTCTGCCGATATGAACCTTGAAGAACAATGTGCGCTGATGAAGAAACACTACGACAAGGGTCATTTCATAGTCCGCCTACATACCGGTGACCCTTGCATTTTTGGCGCCATTCAGGAGCAGATGGCGTTCTTCGACAAGCATCAGATGTCGTACCATATCACCCCAGGTATCAGCTCTTTCCTTGCTGCTGCTGCCGAACTGCGTAGCCAATTCACCATTCCTGAGCGTACACAGACCATCATCCTGACACGAGGCGAGGGAAGAACACCGATGCCAGAAAGGGAACAACTGCACCTATTGGCTAAGAGCCAAAGTACAATGTGCATCTTCCTCTCTGCTGCTATTGTTGACGATGTGCAGCGTGAACTATTGCAGGAATACCCAGAAGATACACCCGTTGCTGCCTGCTATCACCTCACGTGGCCTGACCAAAAAATCTATCGTGGGGTGCTGAAAGACTTGGCGAAGATTGTTCATGACAACAACCTCACACTGACCACGATGCTTGTCGTTGGTGAGGCCATTGATAATCGACAGGGGCTTTCTGAACTGTATAGCAAGTACTTCACCCACTTGTTCCGGCAGGGCGAAGCATAGGAGTTGGCGTTTGGTTATTTACCAAAAGTTACCTGGCGACTGCCATCAGGCTGTTCTTCGATGTTGACGCGTACAGCATCTTCGGGCAGCACGTCTTCTATCAACTCTGGCCATTCAATGAAACAGAGGGCGCCAGAGTAGAAATAGTCCTCATAGCCCATGTCATATACCTCTTCCAACTTCTTGATGCGATAGAAGTCAAAGTGGTAGAGTGGCTCACCGTCAGGCTGAGTGTATTCATTGATGATGGCGAAAGTGGGCGAGGTGATGACATCCTCCACGCCCAGCTCCTCACAGATAGCCTTCACAAAGGTGGTCTTGCCAGCCCCCATCTTGCCATAGAAAGCAAAGACACGATGTTCACCGATATGTTCAATAAACTCCCGTGCTGCTTCACGAATATGCTCTATGTCTTGAATCTTTATTTCCATATTATCTTTTTCTTCCTTTTAGTGACACAATGGGTATAATCATCTCCTCCATCGAGATGCCTCCGTGCTGGAAGGTGTTACGATAGTACGAGACGTAGTAGTTGTAGTTGTTGGGATAGGCGAAGAATGCGTCGCCTGTGGCAAACACGTAGCTTGTCGACAGGTTGGGGGCAGGCAAATGGGCCTTCTGGGGTTCCTTGATGACGAACAGGTCTTTGGAGTCGTACGCCAGATTTTTCCCCAGCTTATAGCGCAGATTGGTATTTGTGTTGCGGTCACCAATAATCTTCACGGGATTGGTGGCACGAATACTTCCGTGGTCGGTGGTAATCAGGATGCGGTAGTCACTCTGTGCCAACTGACGGAAGAGGTCAGCCATTGCTGAGTGACGGAACCATGAAAGTGTAATGCTACGGTATGCCGACTCGTTGTTAGCCAACTCACGAACCATCTTCGACTCAGTACGTGCGTGACTAAGCATGTCGATGAAGTTGAAGACGACTACGTTGAGGTCGTTCTTCTCCAACGAGTTCAATTGTTGCAGCAGTTTGTCAGCCTCTTGCGAGGTGTTTATCTTATGATATGAGAAGGTGTTGCGCTTGCGGTAGCGTTCCAGCTGTGTCTGAATGAGTGGTTCCTCGTTGAGGTTCTTTCCTTCCTCCTCGTCCTCGTCGACCCATAGGTCTGGAAACATTTGGGCAATCTGTACGGGCATCAGCCCAGAGAAGATGGCATTACGGGCATACTGCGTAGCGGTGGGTAGGATACTGCAATAAACATCCTCGTCAATATCGAACAGGTCGCCAATCTCGCGTTCCAGCGTCTTCCACTGGTCGTAACGGAAGTTGTCAAGCACAATAAGGAAAACTTTCTCCCCCTCACTCAATGCAGGAAACACCTTGGTCTTGAACAACTCGTTCGATAGCATCGGGTGCTCGTCGCCCTTCATCCAGTCCAAATAGTTCTGTTTGATGTATTTTGCAAAGCCGCGGTTGGCCTCCTCTTTCTGCATCTCCAGCATCTCTGTCATCTGAGAGTCTGTGGCACTGAGCTCCAGTTCCCAGCGGACCAGACGCTTATATACTGCCGTCCAGTCGTCCCACGTGCGACAGTCCATAATCTGCATGGACAGTTGCTGGAACTGTTGTTGGTAGTTGCTCTGCACAGTCTCGGTAACAATCTCCTTGCGATGGATATTCTTCTTCAGCGTCAGCAGTATCTGGTTGGGGTTGACGGGTTTGATGAGGTAGTCGGCAATCTGTTGTCCGATAGCCTGGTTCATGATGTCCTCCTCCTCACTCTTCGTCACCATAACAACGGGCACTTGCGGCGTAATCTCCTTGATGCGCTGCAGTGTCTCCAGACCACTAAGGCCAGGCATCATCTCGTCGAGCAGTACCAGGTCGAAGGTGCGCTTCTTGCACTCTTCAATGGCGTCGGTACCGTTGGTTACCGTCACCACCTCGTAACCTTTCTTCTCTAAGAAGATAAGATGGGCGCGGAGCAATTCCATCTCGTCGTCAGCCCAAAGCAATAGACCGTTATTCATATTAGTTTTCAATTATCATTTATCAATTAGGACGAAGTCCGCTTATCTCCAGAAATCGTCGTCGAATTCCATATAGCCATTGTTCTGTTGCAGGGGCGCATCGTTGAAGAGCGGGTCATCTGAGGATTCTTCGTCATCTGTAGCAGGCTCCTCCTCATCCTCATCCTCTTCGTTCTGTATAATGGTCTCTGGCTCATCCAGCAGGTCCTCATCGCTGACTTCCAGTGGCTCCAGCTTTTCTTCGAAGAAGATCTCGTAGTCACGATAGCTGTAGTTGGTGCCCAATAGTGGCAGGTTCTTCTCGCTGATGATGATTGGTCGGCAGGGACGTAACATGTCGGCCATAGCCTGGTCGTTATACAGCTGACGGGCATACTGTCGTGCCTCGTCATAGTTGAGGAAACCGCTAATCATCATGCGCACCAGTCCGTTGGCATCCTGATCCACGTTGATGTCGAAGTTACGCACGAGGAAGTTCGAGAAGTTATACTTCGCCAACTCGTAGAGTAGCTGGTTGTGGTTCACGGAGTCAGGTTGGTAAGCCAGCAGGAATACGAAGTTTGTCTCACGTTCCATCGTCAGCGTGTCGTTACGTGTGGAGTCGGCAGCCATATCAATTGAACGACGAGACCAGATGTCATCGATGTCAAACTTACCACCATGCAGCGTCTTACCTTGTTGTACACCGCGGATAATCATTCCTGCCATCTCGCTGACCTCACTCTCTGGGTACTGCTCTACGACTTGTTTCAAACGCTCGATGCAAGCGTCTGACTGTCCTTTGTTCAACAGACTAAGACCCTCGATGAAGAGGAACTTCGGACGATGTTGTCCTAATGGGAAACGCTTCTCGGAGATTTCGCCATTGGCCTCCACCTCCTCATGGCGGTCGGCCTTGAAGGCCTCATAGGTTGCAGCATAGATAGAGTCTTCGATATGCACGCCAAAGCGTTGGTTCTCTGCGAAATAGGGGTCAGACAACAGTATTGTCCAGTCGCTTTCAGGGAAATAACTTTGGAGCATTGACAGACAGTGGTCGGCTTCTGCAGTACGCCCTTGTCGTGAGTAGAGCAGGAAGAGGTGGTACCAAGCCTCGTCATTGTGTTCGTAGTCGGCATATTGGCTGGTCAGGCGACCTAATGCCTTCTCGCTGAGTCGTAGGTTGTCGAGCTTGTCCTTGAAGATGATACCTGAATGGAACAGTCCGTCTTTGATAAGGTTGTTGCTCTCAGCCACCTGCTCTTCTGTGAAAGGTATCTGTGCCAAGTAGTATTCGCGCTTGTGTGGGTCGAAGGCAGAGCTGTCAGCGGGGGCTTCAGAGTCAGGGCCAGCGACAACGCCTGCCCCAGCGACTGAATCGCTGGGCACAGTGGCTACTGGTGCCATACCCTCCGTGCTCTCCATGTTTTCTGCATGCTCTTGGCTTTCCTGATTCTCTAGGCTGTCTGTCTCCTCTGTATTGTCTTGTGCCAAGTTTACCACCGTTTTGTTGAGACGTTGCCAGTGGTCTTGGTTCTCACGTCTTCCCCACTGTCGCTGGAAGGCTTGTTTACCTTGGCTGACGGCTTGCGGATTGTAGAAATACCACTGTCCAGACTGTCCACCACCTACAGGCTGTGGGGCGGCAGGCGTTGGCCTGTTGGGTCTGTTCCCGTTCTTAGCCTCTTCCTGTTGCTGGATTTTTTCGGCCTCAGCCTCTTCCTGGGCACGACGTTCTTCTTCCTCCTTCTTGATGAGGTCTTCGATAATCTTATCGATAATCTTGTTGCGCTGGTCTTCCGGCATAAGTGCCAGACGCTGCAGAGAGTCTTGCAACTCTACGGCGCTAGTATGTGGCACCAGTTCGTCGAGCACCTTCGAACGCTCGTCAAGCTGTTTGTAGTCCTTGCGGTCTTTATCCAGCAGACCGATAGCCTCGCCATAACAGCGTTGGGCATCGGCATATTTCTCCTTTTCCCAATAGACGTTACCTAATGTCAGCAGCAGGACACCTTTCTCGATACCATTTCGGGTAGCCTTCTTGCAACCTTCCTCATAGGCTTCGATGGCGTGCAGCGTATCTCGTTGGGTGAGGTAGACGTTACCGATGGCATAATACACCTGGTCGAGGTAATCCTTGTTGTTGTCCGAACGAGCCATGCGCTTCAGCTTGCTAATCTTACCCTTCGCATCTGTGGCAGGCATCACCTCAGTCTGGGCGATGCGGGCATTGAACTCCAATTCATAGGGTGGGTTCAGCCGTATCACATGCTTGAACGACTGGTAGGCCTCTGCTTTCTGGCCCAGCATGGCCTGTATCTGTCCCATCAGGAACCATTCACGGGCTCTCTGCTTACGACGCTTCTCGTGTTTGACAACCTTGCGCAGATAGGGTAGGGCTTCCTCGTAGCGACCAGCACGAATATTGTAGTTGGCCAGCGTATAGTCCCAGTCTTTCTGTGCACGATAGTGGATGCTGTCGCGTAGCTGTTTGTTGATGATGTCCTCTGCATCGTAGAGCCAGTCAAGTTCAGTATAGCTCTTGGCCAGCCACGCATGGGCGATGCCGTTGATGGCAGGCTGTGTCTGATAGAGACGCGACATATAGGAGAAGGTGGCAGCAGCCTCTTCAAACTGTCCCTGCTGGAACTGCGACTTACCCAGCAACAGCCAGGCGTGCCACAGGAAGGGGTTGTACTCACGGCGGCTCAGCCACTCAATATCCTTTTGGGTTTTGCGACGACCTTTGTTCCATTCTGGACGTTTCTTGATGCTATGCAGTTTGATGGCCTTCTCGGCTTTCTCGATGGCACGGTCGTAGTTGCCCTTTCCCAACTCTCGACTTTGCTTGTTACCAACGGGGTAGAGGGGAATCAGTTCTGTACAGTTGTCCTTGTTGCCGTTTTCCTTCTCGATATTACCCTCAATGAAAGCCTGCGAACCATTGTAATAGGTGTTATAGCGGGCATTGAACGAGTGCCACCAGCGGTTCTGTGCAGTATTGTTCTTGGTGGAGCAAGACGTTAATACAAAGAGTATTAACAACAAGTGGCATGTCTTCTTGCTCTTGTCGACGATGTCAGCTAATTTGCACTCACTTCTGCTGCTGCATGATGCGCAGTCGCCCTCTTTGGTGACAATAGGTTCATCTGTGCTACCGATAGAGGCGATAGCAGCGATGATGCCCAGCACCACAAGCGATATGACGACAATCAGCAGAAATTGCATATTATATTACAGCGGTAACAAATTCTTCACTCTTCATTCTTCACTCTTCACTTCAAAGCCAACGGCTTTAAGGTCCTCCCAGAAGCTGGGGTACGACTTGCTGACAACCTGTGGGTTGTTGATGCGCAGAGAATCCAAACGGAAGGCTGCAGGAGCAAAGGCCAACGCCATACGATGGTCTTCGTAGGTGTCGATGGCTGCGACTTGTTGAGGCTCGCAATGTTCGCCGTCCCAGTAAAGCTCACTATTGTTTTTGTCGTGCAGCACGAATCCCAGTTTGTGCATTTCCGTCTTCAGTGCTTCTATGCGGTCCGTCTCCTTGATTTTCAGTGTCGACAGGCCGCGGAAATAGAATGGTACGCCCAGCATGCAGCAGCATACCACAAAGGTCTGTGCCAAGTCGGGCGAATTGACGAAGTCGTATTCCAAACGGGGTACGCAACGGCCACTATGACGTAGGGTCACTGTGGTGGGGACGCCTTCTTCAGTAGTGTCAAAGGTAGTCTTCACACCCAGCAGACTGAAGATGTAGCGCACGCTGCTGTCGCCCTGCTTCGAGCCGTCCATCAGTCCTTCTATACGTACTTCGCTGTCAGCTTCTTTCGACAGCGCTATCATCTCGTACCAGTAGGATGCAGCACTCCAGTCGCTCTCGATATAGTAGGAACGCTCCCTGTAGCGTTGCGCCTGTACGGTGATGGTCTCAAAGTCGTTCCAGTCGGCAATGGCACCAAACTCTCGCATCATCCATAGCGTCAGGTCAATGTACGGACGCGAGATGATATCCCCCTTCAGGCGCAGGGTCAGTCCGTTGCTGAGCATGGGACCAATCATCAGCAGTGCCGAGACATACTGCGAACTGATGTTGCCTGGTACCTCCAACAGTCCACCTGCCAACTTCTTGCCTTTGATGCGGAGTGGGGGGAAACCCTCCTCGCCGACATACGTGATGTCAGCACCCAGATGGCGCAGGGCATCCACCAGAACACCTATGGGGCGATGCTTCATACGCTCCGTACCCGTAATGACATGCTCCTCGCCGTTACGCGTAGCCAGAAAGGCCGTCATGAAGCGCATGGCCGTACCTGCTGCCTTGATGTTAATCTCGTATGGATTGTTTTGCAGTGCCTGGATAATCACCTCTGTGTCGTCACAGTCCGACAAATTATCAGGTAGCACATTGCTTCCTGACAGTGCATGAATTATCAATGCGCGGTTCGAGATGCTCTTCGATGCCGGAAGTTTGATGGTCTGGTTTAGTGCCTTAGGGGCTGTTATGTTGTATTTCATATTTCGTGTACCTTACTTATAATAACTCACAAAAGTACGAATTATTTGGTAGATGACCAAGGAAATAACATTAATTATATATCTTTTCTGCAAAAAGTGGGTGGAAAATTTGCGTGTTTCAAAAAAACTCCGTACCTTTGCACCCGCTTAACAGCAAAACGATCGGGATTTAGCGCAGTTGGTAGCGCACACGTCTGGGGGGCGCGAGGTCGCTGGTTCGAGTCCAGTAATCCCGACCAAGGTCAAAAGCCTGAGAATCAGTAGATTTTCGGGCTTTTTTCTTTTTTATCGCTCAAAAC
>Ga0256407_10012696_pt1 | contig 11401 bp, 12 predicted proteins | sample RumenRJG_04DNA_FD_193489 | JGI IMG/M metagenome (GOLD analysis project Ga0256407, IMG submission 193489) | Bovine rumen microbial communities from Lethbridge, Alberta, Canada - RJG_04 | ecosystem: Host-associated > Mammals > Digestive system > Stomach > Rumen | place: Canada: Alberta... | reverse complement strand
GGGAGAAACGTCCCGTTGCATTCGGGGCAGTACACGTGACTGAAATCCGTGGTATACCTGAGCTTGCCTCCACAACGGATGGCCTTCTTGGCCTTATTGTCATAGCTCACAAGCTTGGTACACCTGATCTTGGTTGGCAGATTCTCAAGCGGATACAGGTCCGATGCATCGATGAAACACCAGTCTCCGTTCCGCTCGACACCATAGTTCAGCGGATATTCATTCGGACTGAGGTCCACGATCAGGAAGTCCTTGGCAAGGATTGCCAACGTGTCCATGATGCTTCCGCGGAACTCGTCCATTCTGTCCTGGTCATAGATTGGAACCTTGCGTTCCTGCACGGTGACCATGCCGCTCGGATGCTTTGCCAGCACGTGGTTATAGCGCGGTTTCTTGAGCTTGGAATTGACCATCTCCTCCAGCGTCGAATCGTTGTGATTGTCGGCAAGGCCATAGTCGTCCAGCGCGATCTTGAAACACACGCCCGGATACATCGGGTTGGCCATGGTCAGGATGTTGGTTCCTTCGCCCAGGGTCTCAAACCCGATGTCCTTGAGTTCTTTCTGAATCTGCTTCGCCTTCAGCTGGTTATCCGAACAGGAATCCATGATGACGAAGAGATCGCTGATTCTGGCCGGAGTGAACAACTCCAGCCAGTCCTGGGACTCGTCCACCATCCCGATCTGCTCATACATCAGGTATTCCTGCTGTGTGAGTTTCTTCTTGGACAGTTTCAGAGCCTTTACATTCTTGTTATGTTTTTTCACTTTCGATTGATCCTCCTTTCTGGGTATATAGTATATGCTTAGATTAGAAACGCTCGAAAGTGGATCCACTTCACCGTCAGTATATCTGACTGAAGTCATACATGACCGGATTGGGCTTCAGTCCGGCCTGCTTGGCAAACTGGTCGAGTCTTTTTCGATGCTGATCCATGATGACCTTTGTTCGTTTATCGAACATCTTCATAGCCTCGGAACCGACCGACTTGTCCTGTATCAGGCTCTCCATCATTTCCTTGAACTTCTGGACCCTGATCTCGTTCTCACGTCCGATGCGCTTCAGGTCATTGTACATCTGCTTCGCATCGAGCGTTGAGTTGGCGAATAGCGGATCATAGATCCGCATGCGTTTCTTGCTGTATAGCAGCTTGTGACGTTTCCGTCTGTGCTTTCTGAAGCGCTTCCGTCTCGGAATAATCTCGCTTGCCTTCTTGATCGGATGCTTCTTAACATACTCGTCGAACTCCTTCTCCAGAGCCTTCGGTATATCAAACTTGCTTTCGGGCTTTGGGCCCTCGAGCTCCTCAATGAGGGTTTCGGCATCCGGATCCTCGTCGAGGACAAAGGACTGGAGCTGAACCAGATTCATCGCCAGCTCATAGGCGTGGTTGACCAGCTCCTTAAAATCCAGATACTCTTCGTAGATCTTCATTGCCTCGGATTTCTTGAGATATTTCTCAAGATACCAGTGGGCGATCCTGTATTTCTGCCTTTTCTTGCTCTTCTCCTCCGCCTTTATGCGAAGTCTTTCATATTTGCTCACCCGTTCATGGATGGTAGGCAGCGGAACCTCCCTGGGTGTAGTGTGCCGTTTTACGGCCTGCTTCAGCTCCTTGTCGCTGAAGCCCATGTCTTTCTGTAGCTGGTGCAGACGATCTGCACAGCTCCTCATGGCGGGCAAATCGCTCACCTCCTTATCAGTTTCTTCACTGGTATAGTATATGGTCAAAAATCCAACGCGCCAGATCGCCAATGTTGAAGAGGGTGGGAGGGGCCCGAAGGCCCCTCATCCGTTACATTACCCGTACGCTACTATGCTATACAGTACCTATACCGGGCCGCACTTTACGGCATACTACTCTACCCAAACCTTACAGTACGCTACATCACCATACCTACACATTACACCGCACTGCATTACCTATACCTGACTGTCCGTTACATTACCCACATTTAGCCACACGTTACCTAAACCGCGCACTACTATACCAAACGTCACCATGCCTGAACCAGACTTCACTTAGCCCGACCTCACGATACCATTACTTTGCACTACTAAACCTTACATCGCCTGACTTTACCAACACATCACGTTATAATACCTTACTTTACCATCACAGCACAACACAAAGCATTACTCAACCATCACCTTCAGCAGAACGAATACGATCCAACGCCGCGGTAGGGGGTCTTGATGAAGCTCCGGTCCCAGTGCGTCATCTTGATGGGTTGGTCGATGATCAGCGACCCAACGAAGTTGACGAACACGTTCTCCTTGATGATACCGTTGCCAATACTCCCGCTGTCGGTTCCCATGATCTCATAGAGATGCTTGCCCTCGGGGAGCGTTCTGCGATCGACCCGCATGTTGGTGAAGATGCATTTGATCTCGGACTTTGTGCCCGGGCTGAGAGCGAAGTTCTGTGCATCGTTCTTCATAACCCAGTCGTAGCTTTCTCTTTTCATGATATCCCCTTTCAATTTTCAAACGTGAATAATCTCCGGCGGGATGTACCCGACCGGAGATCATAATGCGCTTAACAATTCGTGCAATTCCTCATCGTCAAGCTCGTCCGAATCCTCCGTTTCATCGTAGGAAAGCAGCGGATCGGATTTGTACCTACCAACGTAGTACTCCTTGGTTGGCTTGAGGGTGATGAATTTGGAACTATCATCGTGCATGCACTTGAAGCTGTGGTGACCGGCGATCTTGTCGGCGATCCCATTCATGTGGATAACGACCCGTGATGAGTCGTATCTACTATTGACCCCGAACATCTCAAGCTTGTTGGACGTGTGGGTCTGGTCCCTCATGGACATCTCCTTTTTGTGGGAGTTGATGTGGGCAAACCGGAACGTGATGTTCGGGTTTGCGTCCATGATGGCCTTCACCGCCTTGATGATCCGCTGGTTGCTGACGGGCTTGCCTCCGAGGGTGCACCAGATGTTACCCTCTCGCTTCTTAATCCACCCGTCGATCCAGTCCCGATACGTCATAACACAGTTCTTGCTGTCGCTGATGATCAGAACCGTACATTCAACATTACCGACGATCTCAACAAGAGTTCCGATGGATTTCAATATCGCATAGTGTTCGGCGAATGATATCGGCCGGTCGCCAAGCTCTCCACCGATGGTGGTGTACTTCTTTGTGCCACAGTTGTACAGGACCGCACCGTATCCAGCATAGTGAGACTTGCCGCACCGGCGCATGCTGCCATCGGTAAATATGATATAGTCGAGCGAACCAGCCATGGATCATTCACCTCCCCGTGTTATTTTAACCTGTTGGCCAGCTCCTTGAGGAAGAGCCAGAATTGACGCGTGGCATTGCGCGCAATCTCTTCTCCGGTCCTCGGATCAGAACGGTCAATGTCGTCAAGACGGACCAACCTCTCAACCTCCGTGGAACTGATGCTGACAAAGAGCCCATCCACTATGCCATATAGGAACAGCATTACATTGGACGGAACCACGTCTCTGACGACCTCATTACCATGTTCGTCAACGTGTATCTTTTGAAGTTGACATTGCAGTTTGAGGTCGGGATCATGTTCCAGAATCTCGTTGGCCGTGAGATACAGGCGCCGCTTGAGTTTCCACGGCATCCGATCCGAGAACGTGACATAGGGGAAGAGTATCGCATTCTTGGTGAGCAACGTGTCCTTCCCAGTGACATCGTTGTTGTCATGGATCACGACCTCACGGTAATGGCCCTGGCAGGAGGCGGTTGTTTCATAGCCGTGCAGGTTGAGGTCCAGGATCGGCTGGATAATCAGCGGGTCCACGTTGACCATCCGCGACCGGCAGCGCTTGCAATATACCCGAAGCGCGGATGGCTGGATCTCTGTCAGCACCTCATTCTTGTTGTCGTCGGTCCGCTGGATATCAAAAGTTACCCGATGTTGGGACCAACGACCGCAGCGAGTACACATCGCTGCGGTCACTATCTCTTTGGATCTTTCCATCATTTCTTCCCTCCGTTGTCGATGGATCTTGATATGACGTTCAGGAAGCTGCAGAACGATGCCTGGATATTGCGCTCGATTGCGACCACGTTCGATCGATCGAACTCGCTCGGCCACAGGCGCGTAATCGTGATCTGCTCGATCCGATACTCAGTGTCGCCGCGCCTGATCATTTTGTCAATCTCCTTGTTCTGGGCCAAAGTACTGAGCTCGATATCATCAGGGACATAGCCCGTATCGCTCTTCACGAATCGTCTGACCTGTACGATCGGCCTGTCCTTCGGCGCCATCTGTGCCGTCAACGTATAAATACGGCTGAGCAGCCCGGTCATCTTGTAAAAGGCGTCATGTTCCGGCGCCATGATCTCGATGGTGGGATTCACGGCATTGATGCTGGCCCTGTACGACGGATGGTACTTCTCGATCAGTCCGTATCTTCCGGCCGTGGCGTCGCCAACCCGGAAGCCGTTGGTCACAAACCGACTGATCGGCTCAATGAGCATGTAGTCATATCCGATCATCGAATGACCGCACTGAACACAGGTGACCCAGAAAGGATTGTCTTTCAGACCTACCTTCGGGTTGTCGTTCCGTTCGTCCGGTGCGGTCATGTCCACCTTGATTCGTGCCACAAAGTTGTGACCACAGATCGGACAGACATAACCTTTTGCGTCTTTGATGAGTTTTCGCATAATTGATTCTCCTTTCGTTTTGTGTTTCAAGCATATAGTATATACTCAAAATACAAACGCGGATAATCAGGCAATGCCTCGTTTCCGAAGCACATAGAACCCATCATCGTCACGATCCGGATCGGTTCTGACGATCGGTTTAGGAGATGCCTTTGGACGGTTAAGCTCGGAGATGAAATCGATCAGCTTGGACGTGGAGATCACCTCTTCGTCGTGGCCGTCGATGGCCTTGACGTAGATGTACTTTTTCTGGAGCTCCCTGGGAAGGATGTTGTCGATCATCGTGTATCCCTTGTCCAGGATGCACAGATTATCCCACTTGGTCTTCAGCGCATCGCTGAAGTATGGGTAATACATGCTGGCGAACGTCTTCGGATCTCCCCAAACATTGGCCATGGGGATGTAGAACTTTGAACCGATCTCGTCCGAGTGTATCGCCACATGGCACAGCTGGCAGCATGCATAGAGTCCGCAGAGGTCCAGGTAGTGGAGCTGCATAACCTCCTGGGCGATCAGTTGCATCTTCAGGGACTCGCCCTTCTGGAGTCTCTTGTTGATCACCGCACTTACGATATCGAACAGGGTGAAGGGCGTGTGATGAAGCTCGATGCGGAATCCCTTGTCCCGACTGATATTCGGATGGACCCCGCAGGTGTCCATCCCGTGCTTGGACTTCAGGAACTCGATGTACTGTTCCATCTCCAGGGAATCTCGAATGAGTTTCTCCTGACGGTACATAAACTTCACGAACTCTTTCTTATCCTCGAACAGGCCGAGGTCGTCGATGTACTGTTCCGGTGCTATGTCGAGCGTTATCTCCGACGACTCGGCGATCGGTTCATCATCGGTGTATGTGTGGACACGTGCTATGCGCAAGCGAAATCACCTCGATTCTGGGGAAGGGGTTTGGGGATAGGGTTTTATCCTCGAATGCCTCCGGCGGTTCATCATCGAACCATTCCGTTCAGGACCTGATATACGGCATAACCAAAAGCAATCGGATCTTCAGGATAAACATACTCGGTTGAAAGCGCCATCTTGATATACTCAACTAGCTTCTCACTGCTTGGCGCTTTCAGAACCGAATAGAGATTGACGGCCGTGATTTCTGAATCATGCTCTCTCATCCACGAATTGAATTTCTTCACGGCCGATTGGTTCCATCGATAATCACAGGCGAATGCTACCATATGCTCTTCCGGATTATCATCCTGATCGTTTGCATTCGCCACCCGGTCCTCGGCAAGAATCTTTTCTGCGATGGTCTCTATGGCAGGACCGGGTTGAATCGCATCATGGAACGAATATTGGAATTGACCATCATCGGAATAGTCATCATAGTCGCTCAGATCCATACCTTCCTCATGGTACACATCCAGGAAATAGTTTGCCATGGTCATGGAAGGTATGACGATCTTCGCGTAGGTATGAACCAGAATGAAATTATTGGCATACTGTTTCAGATGTTTGATATCAACCGGATTACTGGTAATCACATGTAGCATGGAAACCATTCTCCTTTCGGACAGATTTGATTGGTTATTGGCATGTTGATTTTGATCTTTTTCGACCGAAGACGAATTTTGCTATCTCCGTCGACTTGCCAGACCATGAAGTTTCCATGAGATATGACGATAACATAGTCTGGCCGGACGAGGAGCAAACTCAATGTTTGTTCCGGTGCTACCGAGATGGTGGGCACATATACCGGACTCGTAAAAATTTCCCGCAGCGAACGAAGTGAACGAGGACAAAATTTTTGCGGTGCCCGCCAGCGAATAGCACGGCCGAAGTCGACGGAGATAATATATCTTTCTTTCTTAAGGGCCTTCTTTCTTTCTACTACCGTAAATGAAAATGTAAATGGTTTTGTAAATAAAACGAGTAAAAATCACCCCGTGTAAAAAGTGATTTATGTCCTGGTAAGACTATAATCTGTCGAATTTTGATCGAGAGGAGGTGATCTTCTTGCGTGTGGATAAGTATCGAGACAGTGAAGGTTTTTATGTGCTTAAACGAAAAGCTGGGGTTGTTCTGAAACCTGGGTTAGATGTCGTAAAGACCAATGAAGATGATAATCCGTTCGTTGGTTCGGTTGAAGAATCACGAAACCGCAGATTGAAGCGTATGGTACCATACGATCCAGGGGACATGAAGTATTTTCATGATGGATTTCTTGGCAAGGATGCACCGTTGCTGATGACGATATCCGATGGTATCCATTCATGGTCAAGGTCCGCATGGGACGAGCATGTTAGGGAACCGTTGAATCCACCGGATGTCAAATACTTCATGTTGGCCAAGGACTGGAACATATCACGGATGATACGCATGGTGCTAAACTATTCGGTAACCATCGATGGTAAAACCGTCTACAGGTTCCCCGACGGAAAGGGTAAGGATCGATTCGAACTGATAGAGTCGCTCGATGAGCTTGAACGATCGTTGACGTTCATGTCGATCAACACCGTCAACATCTGTCGGGAGAACGACGGCGGTGGTGTCAGAAGCTACAAGTCGCTGGTGCGGGCCGTGATTGCATATAGCGATCTGTACAGCGTAACCTTTACCGGCGATATTGGAGACTTCTTGAAGTACCTCGGTATCCCGATCACCAAGGAGATCATCTCCGGGGGTCCGATACGAATTGCACGGAAGGATCCCTCGAAGATACGAACCAAAGGAAATAACAGGGAGGTTTAGAACATCATGGGAAACTACGATAGCAATGGATTCTATGTGCTTAGGCCGAGGAATCCAATCGGTGCCCACTCTCTTATCAATCACGATGACCCAATAGTAGACATGTACGGCTATCGCATCAGTAAGTTTGCCTTGGCCGGTGGACGTTACAGGTTGGAACATTCGAACTACTCATGGGTCGGTCAGATGTGGGAGTGGTACCTGAAGCGCGGTGACGTTCCTCCGCTTCGTCGGTCGGTGTTTCGCGCTATGAATAGCAGTCCGGCATCCAGGCTCGTGTCCGTTGTGTGCACTCACACGATCCAATACATGTCGATGAGAAGCGGCAACAAAACCAAGCAAACCTTCGGTCCATTCAGGGCTGATGACCCGAAAAGTCTTGCTTCCATGTTCGATGGAATTCGTGAAAGATCGGATGATGCCATCGCTCACATCAACAATAGTGATAAGAGCGTCGGTTACGCTGATGATATCGCCGATCATGCGACGAATACGATCAATGCCATCATCATCTGGGATGACGGGACCTATGACACGAAGTCTATATCACCGTCCGCGTTTGCATCGATGTGCGGTATGGTTCTGCAGAAATCCTGATGGATTATCGCATATGGTATTTATGAAACCGTTTACGGTTGCGTTTATGATTGGAGGTACACAGTGAGCATTGACAGCGACGGCTTCTACAAGCTAATACGCAAGAATCCCGACTCTCCGAAGGTCGAGAAACCCAAGGAACCGAAGAAGGTCAAGTGGCCCAAGTATGAGAAGGGCTCCTGGAAGGCCACCACGCTGAAGTTTCTGCGTAAGGCCTTCGTTCCCAAGACCTCGGTTGATTTTCACTTCACCAAGACCGATAACCTGGTGGTTGCCCTCGGATCCAAGAAGAAACCGAAGGTTATCAAGTTCAATAACAGGCTTGATCTCGTCAAGCTGAAGGCCATGTCCAAGGAGTACGATGAAGCCAGGGTTCTGATCAGTGCCGGCAACGGGGAGTATCTCTCCATGTCGGTCAAGAGCTACATCAAGCTCTGTGACATTGATCGCATGCACCTAACCTTCAAGCTGGACGCCTACTACGATGACGAGAGCACCTGCAACGTCTACGAGGCCCAGCATACGTTCATGAACATCAACGAGCTCGCATGGTTCATCATCCATCATCGGCACTGCATCGAGGGCGTCTACGATGTACAGGCCGAATGCTACGGCTTTGCCGACTACTCGTTCCGGTTCAAGATCATGGTGATCCACAACAACCATGAGGTTGAAACGTTCAAGGGAGACATGAACGACTTCATGAAGAAGTACAATCTCAAGCTGTTCTAAACATGAGAGTAAACATGATAGGCGATAAGGAGGGTCAATTCATGGGAAAGTGTTCTAGACATGTAAATAACTTCGAATACGTCAACGTTTCGAAGGACACGTTGCTCGAGGTCATCCGATTCCTCGGCAGAGACTTCGTTGCCATCAGTGGCGGTGCCACGATATCCTACCGTGGAGCAACGATCAAGTACTCCGATGATGATCGGTACTACAGCGAGCCGGATCTGGCCGCCGGTATGATCATCTTCGAGTCCCCCAACGGCGTCAAGGTTGCCGCCATGGACACGGTCATCGTACGGGATCCCATCTACGGCTACGTGATCCTGGACAACGACACGTTCACCAGCTACTATGAGATCAGCCCCGTCGAGGTTGAGGCCGGCGATGTCGCCTTCATCAAGGAAAGCGACGGTGAGCAGACCGATGCTGATTGATTGCAGAAAGATCGCCGAGAGGATCAATGCCAACACTGAAGAGCTACGGAAACGGGTTCTTCGTGATGTCCTGAAGCTCAATGTGATCCACGGTGAAGATGAGGGTTCTCGCATCTATCGCACCATGATCGTCAGAGACTGTAAACGGTTTGGTATCAATCTGGTTGATATCCATGCGGATTATACCGACCTGACTCCGATGGACTGGAACCTCTTTATCGGAAGTCACGCATACGAGCCGACGCTTGTTCAGTTTCCGTTGGGATCCGAGCGCTGGAGCCGCGAAGAGGTCGAACGCAATCTCAGCGTCGTTGCGGACATGGACGGCATAAGCGAAGCCCATGCCGTTAAGCTGTACATGGGAAGACCCAAGCCCGGTTGTAACACCTGCACGGCGAGTGCCGTGGTTAATGTTGTCCAAGAGCTCGCCCGAATCAGAACCGGTGAATCCGGGTCACATGGGATCAATGGATCCCATGTTGTTGTCATCGGAAGATCCAACACGGTTGGAAAACCGGTTGCCATGTCCATGATGTACATGAATGCCACCGTGTCCATCTGCCACTCGAAGACGCCAAAGAGTGTCATGGAGGCGCTATGTGCGAGTGCATCGATAATCGTTAATGCCGGTCCGTCGGAGCCTCCGGTTGACTACGATGCTCTGGACGGGGTTGAACTTCTCATTGATATCAGCGAGGCGTATGATCCCGTTGAGGCAGCCAAACACGTCAAATACTTCGTCGGTAAGGGGAATAACATCGGGCCTATTACCCGCGCGGCACTTATGAACCGTGTTGTCAGACATTACTGCGGTTCCGATGTTTTTGATATATCGAACGAAACATGAAGAATGGGAGGGCGATCGCCCTCCCATTCCTGTTTACTTTTTCTTGAGCTCGGCCTTGATCCGATCTCCATACTTGTCTTTCATCTGGCGCTTGGTTTCCACGAGAACCTTGGTCAGAACACCAACCTTCTCGACGTCCGCCACCATGCGCTTAAACGCGCCGAAGGATGCAACGCACACATCGATCTTATGGTCCGGATTCGATTCGGTGTATCCCGCAAGGTTCTGGGGAATCACGTAGCAGGTTGTGAACTTAAGCGCTCCGATGGAACCCTTGTCGCCGTTGCCCGCCACGTCGTCGTACTCGATGAAGAAGTCGATGATAACACCCTCGTCGATCTTGGTTCCAGCAACCTTACCGCGGGAGTCAGGAACGGTCATCTCGGAGGACTTGACGATGGTATTCGCATCGGTCACGGGGATGAACTTGGCAAGCTCCTTCTCACGCTTGTTGGCACTGGCCGCATATTCTTCGACCACCTTGCGGAGGGAGGGGTTCATCTCATCGGTCGGAACCGTATACGTGATCTGGATATCCTTCACACGACCCGTGTACTTGGATACGATGGGCGCGCTGGTTGCGATCACCTCGTCCATGTCGGCCATCTGCTCGGTGAAGGATGCCAACAGCTGGGACGAAAACTCGTCCTCTGTGTCGTCGAAGGCAAGCAGCACGTCGTTGGCCTGGACATTGTCTCCGATCTTGACAATCTTCTTGATGTTGGCAAACTTGGACAGGATCACACGCTTCTGCTTCGTTATCGATGTGGCGAAGTCATGGGCGAACTTGTCAGTGATGTATCCGGAGTCTTCGTACACGCAGCCATTGGACTCGAAGGCAACGCGTGCGAGGGTGCCGATGTTGACACACGGATCCCCGAAGAAGTCAAGATCATTGACGACCTTCGGATCATAGGCAAGGATCTCACCCTCCTTGAACTTCGCACCAGCCTTCAGCTTCGTCTGCATCTGGTTCATCATGAAGAAGCCACCGTCGGTGTTCTTCTGGGGATGCTCGGAAAGGTCCACGTCGTCGAAGGATCCATCCTCGTACTGGAGGATCATCAGATCCTCGGCGATCTCTACCACACGGCCGTTCTTCTTGGCCACGAAGGTGAAGTCGTTGGACAGGTACGGTGCCACACGTTCGAAGTCGAAGGACACCGGAGTGCTGCACTGCTTGGCAACGGGAACCAGGTGCTTGGACTGGGAGATGGACATGCAGACACGCTCCATGTCCGCAGACTCAGTAGCGAAGGGCTGAAGAAACTCACCGGGAGTCATCAGCTCGGACGCGTCATAGTCTCCGTCCTTCTTGCTGTTCACCTTGATGAACCCGCGCGCGTCCTCGATGTTGGCGTTAACGACCATGTGGCGGTTGATACCAACCTCACCGGACGGCACGGAGTTGGTTCCAACGATGCCG
>Ga0256407_10012694_pt1 | contig 11402 bp, 12 predicted proteins | sample RumenRJG_04DNA_FD_193489 | JGI IMG/M metagenome (GOLD analysis project Ga0256407, IMG submission 193489) | Bovine rumen microbial communities from Lethbridge, Alberta, Canada - RJG_04 | ecosystem: Host-associated > Mammals > Digestive system > Stomach > Rumen | place: Canada: Alberta... | reverse complement strand
AGCCCGAACAGAATACGCTGAGCAGAGTGCGGAGCGTAAAGCCCTGAAGAAAGAAGCGGACAGGCTTTCAAGGCTTGCACAGCAGAAGCGTGACAGTCAGAGAACGCTTGCCCGATATATGCAGAACGAACAGGCTGCCAAGAGAAAGAAAAGTCAGCTTGAATAAAAAATACGGCAGGGAGAGTGGTTCTCCTTGCCGCAATCAAATGTATAGTTATAGTTCATGTAGGTTGGTAAATAGGTCTATATCTTCTGAAAATATAACTAACCAGCAATCATAACCAAGATTTAATCTGCATCCAATAGCATCAAAAAAACTTTCAAGGCTCATCAATTCATTATAATAATCCAAGTAGGCAGGAATATATATAATTGGCATTGAATCAATATATCTTTTACTTCTTGGATTATTTGTTGGTAAATTATAAGTGCAATTGATTACTCCGTTTTTAATGCTATTGTATTGAAATTCAATACGATAATTATACTTTCCTTGAATACCATGTCTGCCGTAAGCCGCATTTTCTTTTACACTCAGTATTTTGGCATTCGCTTTTACACCATATTTTTGGAAGATCTCTGTCATCAATGCTTTTTCATTTTTGCTGTCAATGTGTGATTTAATAAAGATAAAAGCGATTAAGACAATACCAAAAGCAGCAAATGCAATAGGAACAATTATTTCCATATTCTCACTCCTGAATTAGGAATATCAAGAGCAAACCGAGTGCCTGCCCTTATCAGTAATTATACATCATCACCGCCAATAAGTCAACCGTAAATCAACAAAAGAAAGGAAACAATAACTATGAGCAAAATAGGATATATCCGTGTTTCTACGGAGCATCAGGAAACAGCGAGACAGCAGGAGATCATGTGCGACTATCAGGTTGACCGCATCTTCTCCGAGAAGCTGTCAGGAGCAAACACAGACCGCCCTCAGCTTAAAGCTATGCTGGACTATGTGCGTGAGGGTGACACGCTTTACATCGAGAGTATCAGCCGTTTAGGACGCTCCACAAAGGACTTGCTGAACATCATCGACACCCTCACCGACAAAGGTGTTACCCTCATCAGCCATAAGGAGAAGATTGACACGGACACGCCTACGGGCAAATTCATGTTGACCGTATTCGCAGCTCTCTCTCAGTTGGAGCGTGAACAGCTCAAACAGCGACAGCGTGAGGGCATCGAGATTGCTAAGGCTCAGGGCAAGTACACGGGACGGAAACCTATCCCCACCGACTGGACGAGGTTCGGGCAGCTCTATGGGGAATGGAAGTCGAAGAACATTACGGGCAGGGACTTTATGCGGAGAATGGATATGTCGGCTAATACGTTCTATCGCCGTGTGCGTGAATATGAACTCCGTCACGGCATCACAGTCTGAACAAGTTCAGACGGCAGACCTCAGCTTGACCGTCCGGCGAACGGAAATGCCCCTCAGCACCGTCCACCGTTGGGGAGCGGAAAACTAACCGCTGAAAAGAAAAAGCCCTCAGAAACGCTTGCAGAGCGTTTCCGAGAGCTTGCGATTATTCGTTCCAATAGGGTTTGTGCCTGTTGTGGTATGCGCCACAATGACTAATCGGACTTGTGTGGAACGGAAATCAGGTGCGCCAGTAGGCTATGGTTTGTGGAATACCAAAAAAATATCTTCAAGTTATTGTTAACGGTTCGTTCTGAACTGATGTAGTGGAAAAAGAAGCTCCTTTCAGCGATTTCATATATTTGATTACTTTCTCCTCAATTTCTTCGGAAGTAAAATAGTCAAGGATATATGTACCACCAAGCACATTCAGATATTTTGTAGCTTCTAATAATTTTTGTTTTCTATGGGTCATATCATATCCATTTTCTTCGAGATGTTTTAATGCTGATAATAATCCTACTGTAATTTGTTTATTAGCCATATAATTATTTGAGAATAATGGTACGGATGCCGACGAAAAGTATTTATCAACGTATTTTGTCAACTCAAATGGATCGCTGCGTGTCTCATCATATGTTAATCGACCACACCACCAAAGCTTTGCAAGTGGGTTGGTAAACAGGGAACGTCTCTTACCATGTGCGAAAAAATATCGTGTTTTTATATTGGATTCAATAAGTTCACGAGGATTATTTACTTTGTATCGAACTTGAAGAAAATCCCAAAAATCATAATGACACATTCCAGCCCATAGTCTCTCGTCTGTTGCTTCAGTATCGGTTAGTGATTTCATTGCTGAATACAAGATAATAGCATTTTTAATATCAATTGTTCCTGTATCATCATTTTCATTGAAATTCAACTGAAAGCTTGGAAAATCAAGTTTAAATTCTAAAAAAGGATTATCAGCACCAAAATAATCATAGATCCAGTCATTTGTTCCATCAGCATAGTGCCTGAGATTACCTCTGAGATTTGTTCTGAGTGCTTCAAGAGCGTTTTCCGTCAAGAAATGTACTTTCATATCCTATTCCTCCTCATCAGCCGTGTCCTGGGTAGCAAGAGCTTCAAGCGCACGATCAACAGGCAGATCCAAAGACTTCTGAGCCAGCTCGAATGACGGCATACTTTCTAAAAGTTCAGCATTAAGTGTCAAGTTATGCTTTTTGAGGGTTCTTTCTATCGACTTATACCATCTCAAGTCTTCAAAATCGCTTGTTCCTTCTGATTTGAGTTTTTCAAAAGTATATATCAATGTAGGAACTATAAGCATAGAATGAAGAACAGGGAGCATTTGCGGCATACCTGTAAGCATCTTATAGTTTCCAAAACTCTTGGCACATAATACGATTACAATCTTCTCACCTGTAATGTCTATTTTCATACTATCATCAATATCTTCTGCATTTCTGCAAATAGTGAATATAGAAGGTATTTTTGAAAGTTCCTCGACCTCTTTGGTGACTTTTATATTTGCCTGACCACCAATTGCAATGATATTACCTCTATGAAGATGAAAACTCATACCATCATAATCATCATTGAAACAGCTGTTATAATATGCAGGAAGGCTTGTTTTGGCAACTATGAACGCACATACTGATACCGTTCCGTTTAATTTGTGTTCAGGAATTTTTTTCTCAATTATTGTTTCATCTGACTTGATAACCGTTCTGTATGCAGTATATGAACACTCGATGTGAATGACATATTCAGCCAGTCCTTCATATATCATTTGCTGTATCTGTTTATTTTCAAGTTTTAGGGAGATTTTAAAACATAACTCTCTTATACCCTTAGTTACTTCCAATTCCATAGAGTAGCTGCTGTTAATGTAATCGTCAGTTGAATCGGAGAGAACAGGGTAAGGATAAAGCCTATGACGTATATCCATATAATTTTACCTCCATAGAGCATTCTTCGACATATTCAAGGCAAAAAGACAACTTGTTCTTTTCTGCTTTTTTGATATTATCAAGATATATCTTGTTACCTTTACATTTTAAAGAAGTACCGGCAATGAGATCAACAGCGGCTAATAATGTGGCGTTGACGTTTTTTTGTTCACCTGAAAGCTCTATCTGCAAAAATCCGCTACCTGCGCTCTTCTGAGGTGTAAAAACAAGATTATAAATGTTCTTTTCTCTGTCTGATAAATATAATCTTACAGGCATAGTACCTAAATACTTAGCTTTGCTCTCCTCATCAAAAGTACCCAAATCATGAAGGAACATATTATCGCCTAATCCATGAGTGCCCGGATTGTCGCCTTCACCGCCACCAAATCCAGTGCCGTCATGTGTTCTATTATGTCCATCATCATGCTGATTTTTAGAACCTGAATTGCCATAATCTTCTTCATAGTCTTCAGGATCATTGTTATCATCTTCAGGATATTCTGTATCTGCTGACAATGATTCCTCATATCCCATCATTTCTTTATTTGTTTTTGTGATGTTTATTTCGATACTGCTGGTAGCACTGCTTACAGCTTCATTCTTATTCTCATTATCAGTATTCATGTTCTCTGTATCCGCAAAGAACTCACCCATACCCTCAGCATCAATCTCATCAACTGTTGTTTTCTTGCCAAGCTCAATGACCTCATTCTTTACATACTTAAAAAGCAGCGACATATTAGCTTTAGCTTTAGTTTTGCTGTCACTTGTATGACGTTCAGGTTCCCAAGCATTATGTTGTGGATTTTCCATCTCACGGAAATAAGCATTTATGTGATCATCTTTCAGAGTACATATACCTGCAAACTGGATAGTGCTTGAAATATTAGCTTTATCAAATATCTTCATTCCGTTTCGTCTGCACATCATTACCTTTCTGTGCAAGCCCTGTTTTACAAGAATGCGAAGCTCGATTGTACCCAGTCCCGGAAATTCATGTTCAATGATAGCGGCGTTTTCATCAGTGAGAACCTGATAATAGTTATAGGCGATTTTAGCGTGGTCTTTATAAAGCTCTATTATTTCGCCAAGATTGCTCTTGTCGATCGTAGTAGCATCAATCTTAACTACAAGCTCTCCATTAAAAATAGCTATAAGAAACTCATCAAGTACAGAGCTGATTATTTCTGCTTTCCAATCCGTACTCTTATTGAAACCGAGGACGAAAATATCCGTACCATATTCAGTTCTTTTATAATTTGGATCAAGTGACAGGCATTCTCTAATTGGGCTATTACGTTTATCAGAGCTATAATAACCTGTTCCTGTTGTTATACTGTCTTTGTCTTTGCCTAAAAATCCTTTTTCTCTGAAGGAAACAAGCCTTGCTATGCCCTGAAATGCAGACAATCCGTCAATATCTTTAGTAGCGTAAAACAACGTTCTGAGGTCAGAACAAGCAAATGGAGCAGATTTACCGATACCGAAGCTACCGCCTGCTGACCCTTCCTTTCCCGAAACGCCGGATGCCTTTACAAGATTTAGCCAAGCAGAATTTATTTCCTTGTCAGACCCTTGTAAGCCTGTCGTGTTGTAATCACTTATACGCAAAACACTTATAACGCTGCTTTCAATAACAGCTGTTGCTTTTTTGAAAAAGGTGATGGTTTTCTTATTATTTTGTTCTGTCCAAAATTTCAGACAGGAGTTCATTGCATCTGTAAGCTTGCTATAATCCGGAATAGCTGCGTTAGCAATTGTAAAGCTTGAAAACTCGATTACAACAGGTTTATTGCTGTCATATCGTGCATCCATTGAATTCTGACATATTTCTCTTGCAAGAGAACAGTAAGGAGAGCCTTTGAATGTCTCAATACCGGCTTCACCGATTCCGGTTATTGTTCCATAATTGTTACTTGGAAATATCCAACTGTTAGCCATTACATTACCTCCATTATGTTATTGCAACATATCATCAAGCTTATTTGCTTTTATCTTGATGCAATTATCAGTACGATTCTTATCCACAGCAATCGTATAGTATCGTTCATTCTTCCTTCTGCTTATATTTATCGACGATTTACTTGTTGCGATAAGCTGCCTGAGTTCTGATGAATCAAGCAATGCCAATTCACTGCCTTTCAATTCTTCTGTTGCACAGACAAGAGCCAGTAATACATTACTATTGTTAGAAAGATATTCTGATATTTTCTGATAATCATCAGTCAGTACAAACTTCCAACTCCTAAAACCATTATTAACATTGTTGGTTACAGCCTTTGATGAGTATTTTACAAAAAGAGTAAACTCTGTATTGTTGGTTGTAAAACTAAATACTCTTCTTTTGTCCCCATTTTCAATCAACGCAGGAGCTACATTATGATTAAACAAGTTTGATAAAACTGCGCCATAATAATAATCGCACATCTTTATTTCTGACATTGCTATCTCTCCTTTCTATTCACTCCACTTACATATTTTCATTCTATCTTCGTTTGCTTTTCTCAACTTTTCTTTCAAAGACTTTATTTCATCAAGTGTTGCTGAATACTTTTCAGCAACAGTATTTTGGGTATCCATATCAAGCAAAGGAATAATAACTTCTTTGACTGAATTAGCAGATATTGTCGGAAGTGTTGTTCCTACACACAGATTGCGGAGCTGTGTTTGTCCTTCCTCGCTTTCTATAAACGCTTTTAGGAATATAGGATTGATCTGGTCATCGAGTTTAATAATGTACATATTTCCGTTGACAAGTATTTTTTCGTTTTCTGACTGAATATAAGCGGCCTTGAATACCGGTCCAGCCTTTGACATTATAAATGCGCCTTCTTTTCCTACGCAATATTTTTCATATTGTACGGGGAGTTCTTTCAAATAGGGCAATTCTTCATTGACTATTCCATCCTGAATATCAGTAAGCATTATATAATGTATACCTGTTTCCTGATCTGTTACGAGTTTATCAAGTTCATCAGCCTTAATCTGAGCTCCACGACCAATGCTCTTAATTACACTTCCAAAATGAGTGCCATTTATGATTTCAGGTAATTTGGTCAAATATCTTGAAGGGTGAAGTTCGTATTTGTTTTCTGATATTTGTTTGTTGCTAATCACTTTACTTATCTCTGAATCTTTAGCAATAGCATCGATTATAGTAGAAATATTGGCATCAGACAGAGTATTTTTTCTCCTTCCGACAGTCACTACTTCACTTGCATCAACAAAAGAGACCTTAGAGTTACCATAACTCAATACAAGTAAGAGTATCGGAATAGCGGTTACTTCACTCATATTTGCAGGCAATGCAATGACCGCTTCAATTAATCCATGTTCAACAAAATATCGTCTTGCTTCCACATCGCCAGCACCTGTACCAAATGCAGCATTAGGTGTAACGCACACAACAGCTTTACCGTTTTCAGCAAGATTGTTCAGAACTGCTGTTGCAAAGAGCCAGTTTGATGAATATCTTCTTGGCAATCCCGGAATAGCTTGGTTTAAAAACTGCAATGGTCTGTTAGAAGCATTTTCAACATTAAATGTTGTAACTCCATACGGGGGATCGGAGAATATCTTATCAAATTTTGAATCTGCTTCATATGTCATAACATCATTAGTTAGAATTGTTATGCCTGAGCCAAGAATATCCGAACGCATCTCAGCAACAGCTTTAGCAGAGATATTTAATTCAATACCTGTATATGAGGCATTGGATTCGTTGATAAATGATTTTACTATAAATGAACCATACCCGCAACACAAATCGGCAACTTTATCATTTGAGTTAACATCAAGAATCTTTTCAGCTAAATCAATAATAGATATTGTAGTTGTATTAACTCCTTTAGAATATCTTGTAAGTGACAGCTCGTTTTCTAAAAGAAGAAATGCAATAAATTGTTGTGCAGGATATTCGGCTTTTAATCTCAAAATAACATCCCATTTTCCGGTCAATGTTGTTCTTAGAAGATCAGATATTTCATCACTAACAGGGTTAGTTGACAGGAACGCATCTAACGATGATAAATCAGAAGTAGGATTTTTTGAATTTTTAGCAATTACATAAGCTATACCATATAGAGGACTATCATCAAAACATCCAAACTTCTTAACTTCTTCATATAATGCTGATTTTGCCGCTTCATAGTTGACAGCGAAAATATCATCAGTCAAGTTGTTCATGGTTTTACCTCGCTTTCGTTTGGTTATCGATAACATAATTTGCTTACAAGTATATAATAACATACAAAACCAATTTTGTCAAGCGGTTTTTCATAACCAATATGCGTTTTGTATAGTTGCACTATTATTCCTTCTTAGGGATGTGTAAAATGAACAAAAGCGTTTTAGTCAGTATAAACTAAAACGCTTTTCTCATGTATTTTAATCATGAACTTCCTTCATCAACGCCACGCCGTCCTTGAAGCCTGTCTTGTATGCAGCTCTCATCTCATCGGCAGCAGTTTCACTTTGCAGGTCACAGAGCTTGTGAAACATGATCTTCTGCTCCTCAGTCAGCGAATTCTCAAATGCAGTAGCGGTCTTTTCCCACTCGTCAGAGGTGTGAACGGTCTTGATCTCACCCAGTCGGCTGTTGTAAATCTCATCAATCATTATAGTATCGTCCTTTCGGTTTTATTATAAAACCAACCGTCCAAACTTTACCAAATAATCGTTGTTAAGGTGTTGCTTACGGCACACCTCTGAGCAATTCTATCACAGAGCTGCACACCATGATGCGTTACTTGGAGTATGACTTCCTCCGTGACCACGGCTTACAGCACTTCGACAACTGGGTTGCGGTCTTTGGCGACCAGAAAACCGATTGGGAGCTAAAGCCTGCGGGCAATGGGATAACAGACCTATATGGACTGGGTATTGATTTCAAAAAAATAGCCATACGGCTTTTAACGGTATATTGCGGATTTCGGGATATTTGCCCCTGCATTAAGCAAGGGCATTCGTTTTATCCCTAAGCGGTTTGTCGATCAGCTTGTAGTAAATGTGAATGTCACGCTGAGTTTTCATATCCACATATTTGTCGATGGTCACATACTCAATAAGTTCCAGACACATCTGTCTTGTAAGCTCCTCCGCACCTGCATAGCTTTTCAGACGGCGGATAAACTCGTCAACATCTTCTTCCTCACGCTTGTAGCCGTCGAAGCGTTTACGCAGTTCATTAAGCTCTGCCTGCAAGTCCTCTTTTTCCTGCTGATACTGTTCGAGCAGCTCTGCACAAGCCTTGTCGGGCATATTGCCAAGCACTCTGTCCTCATAGATTTTCTGCATCAGCTTTCCGAGGTCATCAAGTCGCTTTTCGATCTCACGCTTACGCTTGTTATCCTCCGCCATTACAAGAGCAATGTTGCCCTGTTTTCTTGCGAGGTACTTCGCCCTTGCCTTATCGTCATTGGTAACGAAGTCGATCTGTCTCCTAATATCCTCAAGGATAAGCTGTTCAAGGATAGTTCCACGAATGTTGTGTGAGGTACAGAAGCTCTTGCCATAGCGGACGTGAAGCCCACATCTGTAAGAATAAGGACTTTTGCTTTCAGGTGTTTTCTGCATTTTCATTTTAGCACCACAGCTATCACAGTAGCACAAACCCGAAAGCGGACTTGTGATCCTCTCCGTTGTGATCCTGCCACGGCTCACAGATCTGTCACGCTCACGCACCTTGTCCCAAAGTTCCTGAGAAATGATAGGCTCATGATTGTTTTCAACGATCACCCACTCAGATTCATCGTTGCGGATAACCTTGTGATTCTTGTAGCTTACCGTGGTTTCTTTCATCTGAACGAGCTTGCCGAGGTACATCTGATTGTCCAGAATACGCCTTATCGTCTGAGCATTCCACAGGTGGTGCGAATACAGCGGATAAGTCCTGCCGAGCTTGTCGTACTTGTAATCAAGCGGAGGTGTGATATGCTCCTGATTGAGAGCATCTGCAATGGACTTATGCCCCATTCCGCTTGCCCTCATTTTGAAGATACGCTGAACAACGGCAGCGGCTTCGGGATCGATCAGCGGAGTACGCTTATCATCGTCAGCCTTGTAGTAGCCGTAGGTGCAGAACGTAGCCATATACTTGCCTGCCTTAGCGTTAGCGTGGAACACCGTTCTCAGCTTTTTGGAGGTGTTGGCGCAGTGCCATTCATTAAAGACGTTCATGATCGGCATCATATCCATACTTGCACTATCTGAGTTTGCTGTATCAATGTTGTCAGTCAGTGCAATGAAGCGGATATTGTACATCGGGAACAGGTAATCTACATACTGTCCGACCTGGATATAGTTTCTTCCGAAACGGCTCATATCCTTGCAGAGTATCAGATTGATCTTGCCCGACTTTGCATCGTCAAGCAATCTCTGGACACCCGGTCTCTCGAAAGTAGTGCCTGAAATTCCGTCATCAATGTAGGTATCGTAAATGCTCCAACCGTTCTCCTGAACATAGTTTGTGAGTATTCTTCTCTGGTTTTCTATTGAAAGGGATTCGCCCTGTCTCTCATCATCACGAGAGAGTCTCAGGTACATTCCCACTTTATAGTCGGTCTGCTTTGGTAACATCTATAACTCCTTTCTCCAAAGCGACCTTACCGATATATCCATTGTAGCGCAATATATCGGCAAAGTCAATAGGTTTCGGAAATTTTCATCAAGCTGTTACCGCAGACGGAACATTGCCGAGCATTTCGCTCATAGCTCTGTCCTCAGCGTACTTTAACATCACATCGTTAATGTCCTTGTCACCGATGAAATGACTTGTAACCTTGTACTCTGTCCCTTCAATGACATAGGTGTTGACCTGAACGGGACAGTCCTTGTACTGCTCGTTCATTTCCTGCATAGTTTTCTGTTTCATAGCTTGTTACTCCTTAGCTTGTCTATCTCTACGCTTATAGAGCGAGGGGATCGCTTTCTCTATCTGCCCCTCTGTTGTGTTTGTTGTTTTATGATGATAGCCGTTCGGAACGGCAAACGCCGTCCAACACACAGCTATTATTGCTTAGAATGTTTTCATTCTCAACATCAGAACATCTTCAAGTTCACGCTTGATCGTATCTTCATCGCAAAGCCAAACGTCCGTATAATGCTTGCACAAAGTGAGCTGAATATCTTCCGGTCTGTTGCGGAGCGTTCCCACCGTCATACGCAGGATATTCGCCACAGTCGGCAGGAAATAAAGACAATCCTCTCCGCTGTGTTCCTTGACCTCACGGAGCATTTCGTCAAACTCCTCCGAGCTTGCCTTTGCGATGATCTCCTGTGCAGCACTCTTATAATCAGCGTCATACGCAAAAGAGATCCTGTTCTTATCAAAGTGACCTGAAAACGGAATACCGCTTACCACAAGAGCAATTGTGATCCGCAGTCCCTCACTTGTATTCATGCTCACATATTCCCGATTGAATTTCGGGAAGTTATCTTCACCGATCTCAAAAACATAGTCACTCATTCAAAGCCCCCTTTCCGTCAATTACTGCCTGAGTAGCTATGGGGAAAACTGCTGTGCTTGACCGCAGTATCGTCCTGCTTTTCCTCATCGTCCGTGACCGAGGAATTACTGTCCGTGTCATCATCGGACTGCTCACCCTCACGGAGCTTTTCAAGCTGTTCATGTTCACGCTCGATAGCGGAGAACAGGTCTTTGCCACTCAGCTTGTACTTGTCGGACAGGAACATGATGTAGAGCTTGTTATATTCTGCTCTATCCTTATCAAGCTCCTTTGTCTCGTCAGCGATAGTTTTCTCACGCTTAGCGATCTTCTTTTCGAGTTTCGCCAGCTTGTCAGCGATAGAAGTTGTAGCCATATCATCACCACCATTCTGAAATTTTAGTCGAGCTGAACTATTCAGCCTCATACTAAAATTATAGCGCACTTTCGGGGTGAAAGTCTATTCGCAGTGCGCATGAATCTGAGTGCGCCATAAGACTTTTTCATTCGTGAAATTGTTATGGGGAAAATAAAAATGCAGAGCTGGTATTGTTCTGCATTTTGTGGAAATATTCGATTTATAGACAACTGCGAAAGTCGAAAACTATTACTTGATATTCTCAATAA
>Ga0256407_10012687_pt1 | contig 11404 bp, 4 predicted proteins | sample RumenRJG_04DNA_FD_193489 | JGI IMG/M metagenome (GOLD analysis project Ga0256407, IMG submission 193489) | Bovine rumen microbial communities from Lethbridge, Alberta, Canada - RJG_04 | ecosystem: Host-associated > Mammals > Digestive system > Stomach > Rumen | place: Canada: Alberta | collected... | reverse complement strand
TTATCCTTCAACAAAAGAAAATATTGAAAAATTAGTAAATGATAAAAAATGTGTAATTGATATAAGAGAAATAAATGAATATATTGAATATGGAATTATTTCTCATTGTTTTTGTATTCCTTTTTCTCCTTTAAAAATAAAATAAATGATATTACTAAAAATGATAATATTTATATTACTTGTAGATGAGGATGTATAGCTGCAATGTTTATTACTTATTTAATTAGAAAAGGTTTTAAAAATAATTTTTATAATATTGAAGGTGGAATGATGAAAGTAATTAATTCTGGTTATTCTACTATTAAATATGAAAAATATTTATTATTATAATTTTTTATTTAATTAATTAGTTTTTTTAATTATTTTATTAGTTATTTATTATTTTTTTTTAATAAAATAAAAATGATTAGAATGAGAAATTCACAAAATATAAGAAAACATAAAAATATTTTGAGTATATCAAAAAATATGAATTAAATTGAATTGCTAATAATAATCATATCATAAAAATTTTTGGGATTAAGTCAAAAGAAATATTATTATTAATATATATTAAATCTAAATAATTAATTGCTTTATGAATTAAATTATTTTAGTAATTGAAATATACTTGATTGTTTATAAACCAAAATTTATTGTATTTTTTTAATTGATAAATAACTTAAAATATAATTATTTGAATAATCTATTAAAAATTGTAAAGATTTAAATTTAAGTAAAAGAGGATCATGTGAAATTGATATTTTAATTAAAAAACAATTGATAAAGATAGAATTGATTTATATGATAAAATCCACATTTAATACAAAAATCATTTTCATTTTTGGAGCCTTCAACAAATTTATATTCACACATATTATTAATTAAAAATAATAATTAAGTAAAAAATATTTTTTAAAATATAAATTATTGAAATATCATTTTAAATTAATGAAAGGTTATACTATAATTATAATAAATAATAAATTCAATTTTTTTTTTTAATAAATTGTTTTAATCACAAATATATTTTGATTATTTTTAATAATTATTATTTATATTTTTTTTAATTTTACAGATAAAAATGATGTAAAATATATATTCAATAAATTATAGTTTTTCAAATTCGAAAAATTTTCCATATTTAAACTCAATTAATATGAATTATCTTTTTTTACAAATTAAATTAAAATAATGAATTATTTATTTAATATTTTTATATTCTTTTTTTTTAGTATTATTTAAATTGATATTATTAAATATTTAGTTTTAAAGAATAATCAATGTCAAAACCAATAAAGCCAATAATAGATAAATCAAAACTTTTGGCAATAGCAAGAAATGTAACAAAATCAAAATTAATAAACAAAAATAATAATATTTCAAATCAACCAATAAAAGTTCATATTCGAACTGATTCAGGACTTCTTTACAATGATATTTCACTTTCAAAAGAAAAAACAAAATTAATAAATGCAAGATTACAAAATATAATACAGAAAAAGGAATCTTTAAATAACTTAAATGAAATGAATGAAAATAATGATAATCATTTATCAATCAAATCTGAATCAAATACTGATAGAACAACAACATTTTCAGAAAATATAAATATGAATAAAATGAATACAAAAAATTTGAAATTGGAATTAGATGAAAATAATATTTGTAAAACTGAAAGGTGTATAGATTATAATAATAATGAAAATAATTTTTCTAAAAATTATATAAATGAATCTTTTTATAATAAAAATAAATATATAAATTTAGAAATTAATGATAATGAAAATAATGAAAATGAATATGAATTTGAAAATCAAGTCGAAAATAAAAATATAAATAAATATAGTCATAATCCATTTGTAATAAATTATTTAAAAAAAAAAAATTTTGCTATTGAAAAAGAATTTGATGTAAGAAAAAAATTAAATCATAATTATAATACTTCAAATAATATTTTGAATACAAGTATAAATAATAATAATAAAATTTTAAAAAATTCATTTTCAAATTCTTCATTTAAAAATGTATATTTAAGTAGAATGAAAAATTTAAATGAAAATGAATTAAATAAAACAACATATAGAGATTTAAGAAAAGTTCCAGGAATTTTTTCAAGTACTCCAAGTCTTTTAAAAAATGATAATAGTACTAAATCAATTTATTTTAATACAGAAGAAAATGCTTTAAGTCAAAATAATTTTTTTATTATTTTTAAAATTGAAGAATTAATTGTTTTAGAAGAGAAAATGTCAAGAATTTTAGATAGTTTTCAAATTATTAGAAATATTAGGAAATTTTGTATTGATTGGTATATATTTTATGTTTTTTCTTCTTTTAAAGGAAATTTTGAAAAGTATTTTAAAGATAATCAAACACAAAGAAATATATCACATGAATGTTGTTTTTTGGAATTTTTATCTATAATATTTATTTATGAATCATTTGGACAAGTTACAATTACACAAACTGCAATAAGTAAATTACAAAATTTATTATTTTATGTACATCAAAATTTTTTAATTATATGTGATTATATAATAAATATAATTTTTAATAATGTAAAAAGTAATATTTGGATTAATAAATTACAAAATATTATTATATCAAAAAGAGTAAGAAAAATACAAAAAAATGAACATATAAATATATTAAAAGAAGGCAATTATAATATTACATTAATAATAAAAAGTTTATTAAAAATGTTTTCTTCAAATGATAAAATGAATATATCTACATATTCCTTTTATTTAAAAAAAATCCAATCAACTCAAATAAATTCTTTAATAGAATACTACAAAAAAAAAATAAATCAAAACTTATATCAAACAATAACCAATAATAACAGAATATATAAAAGTTCAACATATAAACAAAATCAATATTCCAATAATAATAACTTAATAAATATTCCATATCTTCCAAATAAAAAAGATTCAAAAAAAAATTTTACATTAGTTCTCGATTTAGATGAAACATTAATAAGTTATCAAAAAGATGAATATGGAAGAGGAATAATAAAAACTCGTCCAAATTTAAATTTATTTTTATCAGAAATAAATAAAATATATGAATTAATTATTTTTACTGCAGGAACACAAGAATATGCAGATCCAATTTTAAATATTATTGATCAAAAAAATTGCTTTTTTGAAAAAAGATTATATAGACAACATGCAATTATTATTGATGATGGTTTTGTTAAAGATTTAAGTTTACTTGGTAGAGATTTAAGAAAAGTTATTATTATTGATAATAATCCTTTTAATTATGAATTACAAAAAGAAAATGGAATTTTTATTAAAAGTTTTTACGGAGAAAAAGATGATAATGTTTTACTTGAATTAATTCCTATTTTGAAAAAAATCGCTTTGAAAAAAGATAATGATGTTAGAGTTGAGTTATTGAGAATGAAAGATGAAATTTTTACAAAAATAACAACTAATTTAAAAAAGCAATAAATTTTTAATTGATTTTTTTTAATAGTTATAATAAATAAATATTAAAATGTAAAATAATTCAAAAAATATTAAAATATAATTATTAGAAAAAAAGACTATATATGTAATAATAAAAAAAGAAAAAAATAATAAAAATTTCCTCTTATTTTTACTAATATTTAATAATTAATAAAAAAATAAAAAATAAATTGAAAAAATGATTTTAAAAAAATCAAAATATTTTCTATTAATAATAAAATCATGATTTTACAACAATTTATTACCTAATCCACTTCCTCTTCCATCAAAAACTTCATCCTCATCAAAATTTTCACTTCCAGTGAGAAGAGGATTTCCAGTATTTTGATTTAAAAATGATTGAATTTTTCTTTCATTATCTTCAATAAGAGATTTCTCTTCATCGCTTTTTAAATAAGGATCAATACAATTTTCAAGTGGAATTAATTTTGCAATAAAATTAACAGGATAAGTCAATAAACTTAAAAGAATACAATATATCCATTGTTTTCCAGTTAAATTTAAAGTAGAACAATTAACAAATTGTCCTCCTATAATTACAATAAATATTTGACCTGTTATTTCTGCAAGTGTAATTAATGGGAAAAGATAACTATTTCCAATTCTTTTAAAAATATTAAAACTATCATCAATAACTCTACAATTTAATTGATTAAATAGAGTATATAATACAAAGATATTAAATATCATTGTTAAATGACGAGTTGAACCATATTCTTTTTCAAATTCATCAAAATATAAATGAAGGTTTCTTGAATGATTAATACAATTTGGCTTATTCATTTTTAATTTTGAACTAGTTTTCCAATAATCTCTTTGACCAAAAATTATTTTTTTTGAATCAGTTTCTACTTCAAAATTTGGTAAGAAATTATAACATTCTAATATTATTTTACTTTCTTCACCTCCATCATCAATAAATTTTGGACCAAATAAATATATAATTAATAAAAGAATTAATTGAAAAAGTGATTGAATCATAATATGTTTCCACATTCTTCCATTAATTATACTTTCATTTTTATTTGTAGGTTGTCTATTTAATAATTCTTCATAAGGAGGTTCAGTTGCTAAAGCTAAACTTCCAAGAGAATCCATAATTAAATTAACCCAAAGCATTTGAATAGTAGTTAAAGGTGGTTCATTAGCAATGCAAGCACAAAGAAAAACTAAAGTACAAGCACAGAAATTAACGCTTAATTGAAATTGTAAAAATTTCCTAATATTATCATAAATATTTCTTCCATAAATAATAGCAACAACAATAGAAGAAAAATTATCATCCATAATAATAATATCACTAGCATCTTTAGCAATATCAGTTCCTGAATTCATAGCAAAACCAACATCACTTTTACTTAAAGCAGGAGCATCATTAGTACCATCACCAGTAACACCAACAACTTTATTCATTGCTTTCAATCCAAGTACTAAAGCATATTTATGTATAGGTTGTGATCTTGCTAAAACTCTTAAATTTAATGTTAATTTTCTAAAACTATCCATATTCCTTATAACATCCTTTTTAATTGCTTCTTTTGGTTTATTTCTTCTTTTTGCTCTATCTTCAGCTTCTGCATCTGTTTTTGGACAACGACATTTATTACTATCTTTATCACATGTTTCACATTTTAATCCTCCTATAGCTTCAAAGAATGTATAACCAGTCATTGACATTGGCATATTTTCTAATACTTTATTTATATGTTCAGCTTTTTTAAATTCATTGTTCATTTCTCCTGGATTTTGTTCTATATCCTTTGGACCTAATTTTTCCATATCAATTGCACTGGGTAATATACAACATGCTTGAGCAATTGAAGTTGCTGTAATTATATTATCTCCAGTTACCATTATTACATTTACATTTGCATGATGACATTTTATTACTGCTTCTCTTACTCCATCACGAAGTGAATCTCTTATACCAACTACTGCTATAAATATTAAATCTTTTTGATCTACTAATAAGGAATTTTCATCTTCTTGTTGTTCTGGATTTTCAAATTCTTCTTGAGTTATTTCTTTATAACATAAATATAATGAACGTAATTGATTTCTGTTAAATTTATTTATTTGATCTTGAATGAAATCTTTTCTTTCTTGATTTAAATTTTCAATTTTACCATCTTCTGGATTTATAAATTTACTACAATAATTTACTACATTCTCAGCTCCTCCTTTAGTATATAAAATATATTCATTATTTTTTTTTAAAAATGTAGTCATTCTTTTTCTTTTTGAATCAAATGGGAATTGTTTTACATCATCTGGATTTTTTAATAATTCTCTTGTATTAGATAATGGAGTTTTAAATCTATATAAAAAGTCAATAAATGCTTTATCAGTTTTATTTTTTGTTTCATATGATTCAGTATCACCATTTTCATTAGGTGATTCTAATTGATGTAATGAACAATCAACATTTAATGCAATTGACTCTTTTAATATATTCCAATATATATCATTTTGTGTTATAATATCATGATTATCTTCTCTAATTGATTTTTTTTTTTCTATAGTTCCTTTTTTTATATGACTTAATCCAACTTCTTTTTCTTGTGTCTCTTTTAATTCTATAACTTTATTTGCATTTAATATTTTATAAATATTCATTTCATTTCTTGTTAAAGTACCAGTTTTATCAGTACAAATATAATTGGCTCCTCCCATAGTTTCACATGCATGCATTTTTCTTACTAAATTGTTTAAATCCATTAATTTTTTAATAGAAAATGCTAAAGATAAAGTAACAGCAAGTGGTAATCCTTCAGGAATAGCAACAGCAATAATTGCAACACACAATAAAATTATTCTTAAAACATTGAAACCAATATTTTTTTCAGGTTTTATTGTCCCATCAATTACATTTTTTAAAATATTAATTGTTTGTTTATCATTTTCGTTTTGCACTTCTGTATTATTAATAATACCTTGAAATATTTCATTAACAACTTTATCAAATCTATATTGAGGATATTCAACAAAGAAGAAATTATAAATATATCTAATTGCAAGAGCAATCATAGTAATTAAAGCAGCAAGCATACCAAATTTTCCAATATTTTCAGCAATAGAATCTAATTTTTTTTCTAATGGTGTTTGATTATCTTCTTGAGCATTATCAACATCTCTTTTAATTTTCCCTTTTTGACAATGTGCTCCAACAGCAATAACAATACCTTTCCCATTACCTTCAATACAATCAGTCCCACTTAAAATTAAAGGAGAAGAAGCTTTTAAATTATTATTTCTCTGTGAATTACATTTATTAAATTCTTCTTTTTTCATAGCATCACTTTCTCCAGTTAAAGCACTTTCATCCATTTTAACTCCATTACCTTCAAATAAGAAAATATCACAAGGCATAACATCCCCATAATTAATTAAAATAACATCACCAACAACTAAATCATTACTATGTATTTTTTCAGTTTGACCATTTCTAATAACTTGATAAAAAACAGTATCTTTTTGAGTATTATTTAATTCATGAAATTTAAGTTCTTTATTATAATTAGTAATAGAACTAATAATAGTAACAATTAAAACAGCAATTATAACACTAGCACCATCAATCCAATCAGTTTTAGGATCTTTACCAAGTAATAATCCTAATACAATTTGAATAAATGCAGAAATACATAATATCATTATCATTAAATCACCAAGTGCTTCTATAACAAATGAACAAAATGTTGCTGGTGGTTCTTCAAATACTCTATTATCACCAAAACTTTTAATTCTATCTAATATTTCTGATGATTGAATACCTGTTGTTATATTTGTTTCTAATTTAGCTGTGAGACCTCCTGTTCCTTGTAAATTTTCTATTCTTACTAAATCTTGGTAATCATCTCCTCTTTCTTTATAACTATCCATTAATTCTTCTAATTCATATATTGTGACTCCATATTTTGATGTATCGTAATTTGAAGTACGGGATTCACGGGAGACTCTTGATGCACGGGATATACGAGATTTACGAACTTCTCCATCTGTTCCTGTTATTGATGATGGTTTTAGTGAACGTCTTTGATAGTCCATTTGGAATATTTAAATAATTAATAATTTTTTTATTTAAGATATAATTATTATATATATATTATTTTTCTTTATTTTTTTTCTTTTTGAAATGTAATATTGGTTTTTTTGAAAATTGAATTTTATTTAATGTTTATTTTTTAATAAAATTTTGTTGCTTTTATTTTTTTTAGAATTTTGGAAATATAAGATTTAATATTTATATTAATTAAATTAAAATTCATTATTTTTGTTATTGAAAATATATTTAATTGATAAATAAAAAAATAATTAATGTTAAAAAATCGATTAACTGAATTAATCCATTTTCCAAATCCACAAAAATATTTCTTTAAAAATAGAAAAACTTCAATAAGTCTTTATTCAAAGAGAAAAAATATATTTTCATATAAGAGACTTGTAATATACACTAAATTAATACAAAATATAATAAGATTAACTTTAAGAACATTTAGAACTGAAAAAAAACATCTTCAAATTAATTTGATAAAAACACCTTTAATTATAAAATTAAAAGAAAAAATTTTTGATAAATACATTACCTTAGATACAATAATTGAAATATTATCAAAACCAAACAATTTAAAAAAACAAATTGATTATAAAGTTCTATGTTACTTTTTTACTGAAAATTTTGAATATTTCACTAAACTAAAAAATAATAATGAAACTGAAAAAATAATTCTTCTTTCAACTGTAATGAATTTAGAAAAATATAATGAAGGTGAAACAATAATTAAATATGATACAGAAGTAAATAAATTTTATATTTTAATTTCAGGAAGAGTAAAAATATATAAACCTCATTTTATTTTAAAAGAAATGATGATAAAAGATTTTGTTATTTATTTAAATAAAATAAAAAATGAAAATGATGAAATTACTTTAGGAAGAATTGAAAGGAAAAATTCTCAAATTTATAATATTAATAATATTAAAAATAATAAATATGAATATAATAAATTACCAGATTGTTATTTTATTAAAAAATTTTATGTAGAAGAAAAATTTTTATTAGATGAAAAAAAAAGTGGAAGTCATTTTGGTGAAATTTCACTTATAAATAATGAAAGAATAAAAACTTTTATTATTGCAAGTACTGAATGTTATTTAGTTTCTTTTAATAAAAAAGATTATCAAGATATAATTAAAGAAATAGAAGAAAAAAATTTATATGAATTATCAGAAAAAATTCAAAGTAATTTAATTATTTTTAAGAATATTGATAAAGAAATTATTTTGAATTATTTATCAATTAATACTAAAATTCATTTAGAAAATGGTGATTATTTATATAAACAAAATGATATTGGTAATTATATTTATTTAATTATGAATGGTGTTTTTGAATGTTCAATTCAATTGAATATTTCTAATTTTGAAAAATTAAGGAAATATTTAAATAAATCTTCTTCAATTTTTTTTGATTGGTTAGATAAAAATAATAAAAAAGAAATTTGTATTATTGATATTAATAAATTTTATGAAGATAAATTAAAATTAAATGGTTTGATGAAATATAAAATAATATATAATGAAAATGAAAATAAATTTGATAGCAAAGACAATCTTTTAAATATTAAATTAAGTGAATTAATAATGAATGATCCTCAAAAGATTATAAATATAAAATTTAGAACAATAAATTTTAGTGATATTTTAGGATTAGAAGAATCATTTGAATGTAAATATCGTTTTTTCTCAGTTAAATGTATTTCAAATGAAGCTGAAGTGAATAGAATTGATATAGGAAATTTTATCGATTTTTGTAGAAGAAAAAATATTAATTTTAATGATATTAAAAATTTAATTTCTGAAAGAAAAACTATTTTAATTAATCAAGTTAGGAAATATATAAATGTTGATCATAGAAATACAAAAAGATTACTTTCATTTGAATATGATAGAATTAAAAATATTAATTTTTCCCAAAATGTATCCCCAATAAAAATTAAAAAAACACCAAATCTTCACAAAATAGTAACAGTGAAAAATATTAAAAAGAATTTAAAGAAAAAAAAACTAAAATTAAAAGAAAATAAAATAGAATTAACTTCAAATAAAACCAACATCAATTCAAATATAAATTTAATTTCAAATGAAAAATATCCTAATTTACATTCAAGAAACTTTTCAAAACAAGAAAGTAGAAATCACTTAAATTTAAGTCCTAATTCAACAGCATCATCTTCAATGAGAAAATTATTAACAATTTATCCAACAAAACCTTCAATTTATTATAAAAATGATATAATAGGAAAATATGAGAAAGATGCAAAATTAAATAAATTTTTAATGAATTTAAAATTAAATGAATATAATTATAATTATCTTAGAAAACAAATAAGAAATGAATGTGGTATTCATATAGTAAAAAAAAGAAATAAAAGTACTTTTTCAGGTATACTTTATGATTTGGAATTGGTAAATAGATTAATTAAAGTTAAAAAGGAAAAATCAAGTAAAAATAAAAGTTTTAATGATTTTAGTTTTATAAGTAGTTATGATTTTTCCTTTAATGATATTTCTTGCTCTCATATACATATTCCTGTAATTAATAAGAGAAGTAGAAATATTAATAATTTCCAAACCTTTTCGAATAATTTTAATAGTAAAAGGAAGAATAATCATTTATAAATCAAATTTAATTTATAAAAATATAATGAAAAAACTTTTTGGTATAGAGTAATAAAACCAAAAATAATAAATAAATATATTATATTTAATATTTATATAAAAATTTAAATATTAAAAAATCTATTTTAATTTTTTTTAAAAAATTAAATACCAAAAAAAAAAACCTAATTAAATAAAAAAAAATAAAATAAAAATCAAACTTTAACAACAATACAACTAACATTATCCTTAGTTCCATCATCAATACTTTTCCTAATAATTTCTTCACAAATATCTTTACAACAATTACCTTGAATGCAAATATTAAAAATATCATCTTCATTAATAACATCCCAAACTCCATCAGAAGCAATAACAAAATATAAATCATCATCACAAATTTTACAAATATTAACATAAGGAATAGAGCAAACACCATAATTTTTCATTTCTCTATCACCAATAGATCTAGTTAACATTAAAGTACCAAAAACTCTTCCATTAAAAACCATTCCACCACATTTTTTAATTCTATCAACTTCACTTTTATCATTACATTTATGATCTTTTGATATTTTTATAACTGAATTTTTTTTAATTAAATAACATTGTGAATCACCAACATTTGCACAAGCGAAATATTTTTCATTTAATTTTTCATATATTAAAAGAGTTGTTGATGTTGTTCCTGATTCTTCATAATAATTTTCTTTTGATATTTCATTATCTATTTTTTCATATGAATTAATAAGAGATTTTTCAATATCAAAATTATTAATTTTTAAATTTTGTAATATTATATTATGGAAATTATTCATACAATATAAAGCTGGTTTATCACCATTGTGACCATCAAATATTGCAAAATATGATATTAAAGGATTTAATGATAAGTTTGGAATTATTGAATGAAAATCTTCCATTTTTTCACGTGATGTTATATTTGGATCTTCTTTGTAATAGTAGTCTAAATATAATTTTTTTTCATTTTGAGAATTTTCTTTTTTTATCTCGGAAGTTGATTCAATTTTGATATTTTCATTTTTTTCATTTGGATTTGTATTTGGGTTTGATATTTGGTTTTGGTTTGAATTTATATTTGATGTTGATGTTTGATTTTGATTTGAATTTAAGTTTGAGTTTGAATTTAAATATGGATTTGAATTTTGATTTGAATGGGAATTTAAATTTTGATTTGAATTTATATTTGATATTTTATTTTTTATATTATTTAAATGTATTGTTTTTAATTTATTTTGGTCAAAATTATTTGATTTTTGAGATGT
>Ga0256407_10012686_pt1 | contig 11405 bp, 2 predicted proteins | sample RumenRJG_04DNA_FD_193489 | JGI IMG/M metagenome (GOLD analysis project Ga0256407, IMG submission 193489) | Bovine rumen microbial communities from Lethbridge, Alberta, Canada - RJG_04 | ecosystem: Host-associated > Mammals > Digestive system > Stomach > Rumen | place: Canada: Alberta | collected... | reverse complement strand
TGATACAAATATCTTTTCATATCAATTAGGTATTATGGGGTAATACAATATTGTCGATTATTTCTAAATAATTATCGCAGAACTTTTCATCTAGCATGGTGAAATGTTCAGCTTCGATGGGGTAAATTTTCATGTTGGGGACAAGAGATTTCCAATTGTTCAAGTCCTCTTCTCTCTTTTGATCCACCTCATGCTCGTTAATATGAATGGTCTTTAGAGACATGGTCAGTTCTTTTGCCTTGAAATAGAGAACATCACCATCATAGCCTGGCAGGTCGTGATTGTTTATCATCGTCTGTATTTGTCGGAAACGACGGTTCGACTCCTTGAGTTTATTTATGTCTGATGCTTCATCAGGCGTCGGGTTTTCTATTTCTGGTATAGGTATCTTCTGGACGATGTCGTTAACATGGACATACGTGTCAAGCATACAGATTTTAGGCATGATACCTGTCTTTTTGTGCCAGCGTACGGTACAACGATAGGCTAATTCACCTCCGAAACAATGGCCGATGAACATTTGAACATTTACGTGTGAAGGCAAATTGGCTTCCAAATAGTCGAGATAGAAATCGACTATATCATTGGAACTTACATTGTCTTCGTTGAATAGAACATTATAGTGATCGTCTAAGGGTTCAAAGACAAAGACGGAGTAATGTTTGCTCAACTTGCTGATAATCGGTTCCATCAATTTATAATAGGTGAATCCTTGTATCAACACGATGACAGGCTTACTGGCATCATACCCATTTTCCCATTTGCCGATGGCCTGCTCATTAATCAGAATGTTTCTGATGGTCCTGTTTTTCAGAATGTCATTGACCTTGATGGAAAGACCCTCACGATTTGCCAGATCGGCTAGTCTGATAGCAGAGAGTGAGGTCAAACCTAAAGCAGTCAAATCGTCAGTTACACCGAAATCATCTATTTCAAGGACCTTCTTAGCAATCTCAAATAACTTCTTCTCATCCACAGTGGCAGGAAGGATCTGTTCGCCCATGTTAAGCCCACTTGTCATTTCATCAGACAATAAGGCTTTTTTGTCTATTTTCCCGTTTGGCGTCATAGGCATCTTATCAATCTGAATCATAATCTGTGGTATCATATATTGTGGAAGCGAGGAACTCAGGTGACTGTGGATAGCTTGGGGATCTATAGATGCTTCAGCGCAATAATAGCCAACCAAGGTCTTGATATTATGTCTCTTGAAGACAAGAACTGCAGCAGCTGTCACTGTAGGATAAGACATCATCTCATTTTCGATTTCACCCAGTTCAATTCTGAAACCATTGAATTTTATCTGACTATCGGTTCGTCCAAGATATATTAATTCCTTTTCTTCATTCCATCTGGCCATATCACCGGTGTGATACATGGTCACTCCTTCAAGGAATGGGCAAGCAGTAAACTGACTGGCTGTTTGGTCCGGTTGTCTCCAATATCCCCGTGACATCTGTCGCCCTATCAGGCACAGTTCGCCAGGAATACCCTGGGGGACAAGATTTCCCATGTTATCAACAATAACAGACATACTATTAGGCACAGGACGTCCGATGGGAATATTATTAGCATCTTTTTCCTGATTTACAATATGGTAGGAAGAACATACGGTAAACTCTGTGGGACCATACCCATTGATTAGCTTCACAGAGGTTTTACGCAACTGATTCATCTTCTCCCCACCCATAACCATATAACGGAGGGGTAGTTCATAGTTGTTGATTATTTCCATACCCAACTGCGTGCTCATCGTCATACCAGTAATGCACTCTTCCCTGAAATAATTACACATAGCTTCTGGGTCGAGGCGGAGTTCCGAAGATAAAATATGGACTTCTGCACCACAGGTTAGAGGTGGGAACAAATCAAACAAAGAGGCATCAAAACAGAAACTGGCATGCTCAGCACACTTGTCTCCCTGTTTCAACTCTTCCAAAGGAACTAACCATTTCATCAACGCACACAGTCCTTTATGTTCCATCATTACACCTTTAGGCTTACCAGTGGAGCCTGAAGTATATATCATGTACGCCAAAGAACAGGGATGGCTATTGTTAATGGGAACAGGCTCACTATTAAAGTCTATATCGTCGATAAATAGCATCCTGTCAGAGAACTTTCCCTTAAAGCTCTTTTTAGTAGCCAACGAACAGGTGCTTAGCAGGAGTTTTGCCTGTGCATTATCCAATATATATGACAGATGTGCTTCCGGATACTCTGGGTCTAAAGGAACATAGGCACCACCAGCTTTGAAAACGCCCAAAACGGCTACAAGAAACTCCTTGCATCTTGGTAACATTATAGCCACAAAATTATCCTTGGCGATACCTTTATCGACAAGAACCTTTGCCAATATGTTCGATTGGTTATCAAGCTCCTTGTAGGTCATACTTCCTAGGCTGTCAACTACAGCTACAGCATCAGGAGATAAGGCAACCTGTCTTTGGAACAAATCAACAAATGTTTCCGATTGGTCATATTCTATAGTTTCGCCTCTGCCCAATTCAAGCAACTCAGACTTTTCATCCGGACTGATAAGTTCTACATCTCTAACTGTAACGGTGGCAGCCATATTCAATACCACATTTCTAAAGGCATTGACCATATGCCGCATGCCCTGAGAATTATAGCGCTTTCCATCATACTCCAAAGTAATGCGATAACAATCGGCTTCGGGTGTAATGATCATGCTAATGGGGAATTTGGCGGTATCCAATGACAAAGGAATCTGCGTCAAGCTCTCCCATGAACTGTTTTTCCCGACTTCGTCTTGGTAGATGAACATCAATTCTGCGTTCACTCGGTGACGTGCTACTATCTTGGTGTATGGATAGTAGTCCATACTATAGCTTTTATGGAGTTGCTTGTGTACCTCTTTTACAAAATCAGCAGAGGATTGTCCTTGCACTAATTCAGAAGAGATTACAATAGGTAAGGTTTTGACGAACATACCAATACTCTGCTGAAGGTTGACACCTACGTCACGACCATTGCTGATAGTCAAATACACAGGATTCTCCTCTTTAATAAGCCGTTTGATAAAGATAGCAAATGCAGCATGCATGTAGCTGTTCACCGTGATGTTGTTGACAGCACAGAAAGTATCAATCTGATGACTTGGCAGGCTGACTTCGACATGAGCAAAGTCGACCCCATCAGGTGCCGAATAACTGGGGAGTGATATCGCGTTTGCGCCAGCAAGCAATTCGTCATACCACGCTTCTGCTTCTTTTATCTTTTCTGTATTCTGAAGTTCTTCTTGCTCATAAAGCGCATAGTCGTAGGCCTGACAACTCTCTTTTTTCAGACTCTCTCCTTCATAAGCTCGTTTTAAGTCATTTAAAAAGACTTTTCCAGACAAGCCATCGAAGATAATATGATGGACATCAAAGAACAGATAGGTCTTGTAAGGTGTTTTCAGCACTTCAAGTCTGTAAAGTTGATCACTCAATAGGTTGAACGGAAGGACACGCTTCTGGAAATAGGTATTCTCAGGCTCTTCGCTGAGCTCTGTGACTTTAATATCTACCGGGTTCTCATCATTACGTTGTAAGACAACTTCACCATTAACCTCAATGAGTTTGGATTTCAGATATGGATGAGCGTTGACAACCTGGTTCAAGGCATCCACCATGCGGTTCGTATCTATTCCTTCAAAACCATAGACAAAAGGAACATTATACTGAGTCGTATCAGGATTCTTCTTCCATTCCAAATAAAGGCCTCGCTGGTTCTCCATCAGCGGGTAATAATCGCGTAGCTCATATACAGGCAGAGAGCTATTAGAAGCATGAGAAAGGAGGGATGCTATTGCTCTCACCGAGGGGTGTTTCATAATCTCAGCCATCTTAACATACACTTCGAAACGCTTTTGTAGAAGTGCGCTCAGGCGCATAGCTGCCAAAGACGATAATCCCCAATGTATCAAGTTGTCGGTAACACCTATCTGGGCAGTTTTGAGCATCTCGGTAATGAGCTCAAGAACCTGCTTTTCCATTTCTGTTTCAGGAGCCACTTGCGTTTCTGTCGCAAGGACTGGAGCAGGGAGCGCCTTATGGTCAATCTTACCATTGGGGGTCAAAGGCATCTGCTCAATTCTGATAAATAGGCTGGGTACCATATAACCAGGTAGCTCTGCCGTAAGTGTTTCTTGAATAGCCGGTAAATCTTTGTTCCCTTCAGAGGTATAATAGGCAACAATAAACTCGTTCTCTCCCTGTTTATGTACAAAAACAGCTGCAGAAACCACTCCGGGGCAATGGATAATCTTGCTTTCTATTTCCCCCAGTTCTATTCGGAAACCATGAAATTTGACCTGATTGTCAATACGTCCGATATATTCAAGTTGACCATCCTCATTCCAACGGACCAAATCGCCTGTACGATACATCTTCTGGCCACTCAGGAAAGAACAGTCAACAAAGCATTCCTTTGTCAATTCTTCTTGTCTCCAATATCCACAGGATAGCTGACGACCTATGAGACAGAGCTCACCAACAGTACCTTGAGAAACTAGACGTCCCTCGTTGTCAACAACTACAGAGATGCTATTTGGAACAGGTCGTCCGATGGGGATATTATTATATTGTATCTGGCTGTCTATCTGATGGAAAGACGAGCATACGGTAAATTCTGTAGGACCATAACAATTATATAGTTTCATTGACGACGGAACCCGGTATGTGGACAGTTTCTCACCACCAACCATTAAGAACCGGAGTGGCAACTCGTAATCTCCCATCATCATCATGCCTATTTGTGTAGTTAATAGCAGACCGACGATGTGATGGTCCTTAAAATAGTGATACATACCACGAAGGTCCATCCGTAAGGAGGATGACAAGACATGTAAGGTAGCGCCAGAAATCAACGGAGGATATAGGTCGAACAAAGAACCGTCGAAAACGAAGTTTGTATGTATAGCACACTGCTCACCCGCTTTCAACTCTTCTGTATTCTTCAGCCAGATGATGAAATTCATCATGGCTTCATGTGTGACGGACACACCTTTGGGGTTACCTGTTGTACCCGACGTATAAATCATGTAGGCCAGTCCTGATGGCTGTGCATAATTGACTGGATGATCAGATGGCTCGTTAAAATCAAATTCATCTATAAGCACCTGTTTTTCTCGTGGGAAGAACTGAACTGTCTGACAATCCTTCAATAAGGTACTGGTGGTTATCAACAAATGTGCCTCTGAATCGTCCAGCATATAGAAAAGTCGTTCCTCAGGATAGTCACTGTCAAGCGGAATATAAGCGCCACCAACTTTGAATACAGCGAATACGGCAATGAGGAACTCCTTACGCCTTGGCAGCATGATGGCCACAAAAGTATCCATGCTTACGCCGGCCTTTCTGAGTGCTGTGGCTAATACATCTGACCTTCTATCCAATTCGGCATAGGTGATTTCCGATACTTCATCAATGACAGCAATGTTATCTGGAGTAAGTGTTGCCTGACGATGGAAAAGATCCACAATTGTCTCGGTACGGTCGTAATCTAATCGGTCACCTGTTCCTAATGCCAAGATGGCTTGCTGCTCATCCTCGGTCAGGATTGGTAGGTCGCAGAGCTGTCTGTCTTCGGATTCAGAATGGAGGAAACCCTTAAGTATCGTATTATAGCCATTCATCAATCGTTTGATAAAGGACTGCGTGTATTGGTTGCTATGATATTCGGTATGCAATATTAGCTTTGAATCGCTGCGCAATATCTCAAAAGCAAGATCCTCGCCTGTGGCATTCTCCATCAGTGGCTGATAGGTGAACATTTCACTGTTGCTTGGAGCCAGATCGCCTTGGTAAGCAAACAGAACATGGCTGTTGACAGCATTGTTCATAGCCTTGATTTCCGCGAAGGAGAACAAGCTGTTGCTCATACTGCCCATCAGCTGTTGCTTGGTAGTCTGTAGCAATTCCTTGACAGTGGTATCCTGCTCCCATTTGGTATAGACTGGCAAAGTCTTGACGAGCATGGCCACCGTACGTTGGGTCTTTAGATCTTGTCGTCCAGAATATACCGTTGCGAAAAGTGACTCCTGTGAATGCGTATTGACACCTAAAAGATAACCAAATACTGTTGTGGTCAGTACATTAGGTGTGACATCAAGATAATCGCATGCTTCCTGAAACTTATTATAGTCAATAGAAAGTTCAAGATACTCTTGTCCATAAGATATCTGTGAATCATGCTTCTCTGGTACGGGAAGCGATGAAACCTTTATATCTCCAAATATTTCCTTGTACCACTTTTGAGCAGAAATATATGCGTCAGTCTTACGTAAAAACTCTTCTTCTAAAGCAACTTCAAAGCCTGTGAATCCTTCTTTTTTGACAGGTAGTTGCTCATAAGCATCCTTTAAGTCCTGGATGATGATATTGAAGGACATACCATCAAAGATGATATGGTGGAAATCAATAAACAAATATAGTGATTCCGGAGTCTTCAGGATACGGATGCGGAAGAGGCGGTCGTTGAGCAGGTCGAAAGGACGAATAAGTTCCGACTTAAGCTTTTCAAACGCCTGCTGACTCAAGCTCTCCACACTTTGGTGGTAAGCCTCAGCATCATTCCGTAATTGTCTTGGATTACCTTGGTTGTCAACAAATAATCGAGTTTTGATAAAAGGATGGGCTTCAACAACCGTTTCGCACGCCTTGGAAAGTTGGTCAGCAGCAATGGCCGGATTAAGTTGGAACAACATGCCATTGTTATAAGCCACTTCGCCCTGACGAGACATGCACTCCACATAAATGCCTAACTGAGTATGACTAAGTGGATAGTCCTTCTGCAGTGCGTAACTGACTTGTTCTGTATGTGCGCAGGCCTCAGCTATCTTTTTAGGCGTGCGATTCACATATATCATTTGGGAAGAAAGCGTGAGTTCTGGACATAGTGTCTGAAGCTCCATTACCCTGATACTATCACCACCAAGTTCAAAGAAATCGTCGTCAATACCAACATGCTCAACCGATAGTGTCTTTTCAAATGCCTCGCAAAGCTGTCGCTCAACATTATTTGTTGGTGCAGTATATGGAGGGCGAGCAATACTTCCTGTCTTATCTGAAGGCGGAAGCAGTGCTTTACGGTCTGTCTTTCCACTTGGAAGAAGAGGGAAACTGTCCATCCGCACAAAATAAGCAGGAACCATATATGCTGGTAGCTTAGAACGCAAATACGCACGGATAGAATCTTCTGAAACGCCATCGTTAGCAATATAATAGGCACACAAGAACTGCCTGGCATTAGTGGTGAAGCCTTTAACAATAGCATTCTTTACACCGCCAACCTGCTTAATAACCATCTCAACTTCACCTGGTTCAACACGTTGGCCATTTATTTTTACCATCAGGTCTTTACGCTCAACATACACAAGATTCCCGTCAGGTAGTTCACGGACGATGTCACCAGTATGAAGCCATCCGAACTTGTAGAGTTCCGCTGTGCTTATCGGGTCTTTATAATAACCGACAGTTAGATTCCCTTTTAAACAGAATTCGCCTTTTTCTCCCTTTGGTACTACGTTACCGTCCTCATCCATAATACAGGATTCTACGTGCTCTCCTGGCTTCCCGATTGGAGTAATCTCATAAGGCTTATCTACTATGAAAGATGCACCGGCACCGCAGGTCTCTGTTTGACCGTAGTGATTTATCAGTTTGAAATCCTTGAAATAGATGTTTGACATGCGCTCGGCAGCAGACATCACCAGTTTCAGGTCAGGAGACTTACTTTGGAAGTTGGCCAACACAGATGGTGGCAGGAACGTGAACTCTATGTGGTGTTGTGCCAGATAGTTTTCTAATTGATGGATGTCCTTGACAATTTCTGGTTCAACGAGATATACATATCCTCCGCGAAAGAAAAAGCAGAAAATCGTACGGCTCGCAATAAAAAAGAAGGGCATAGTCGCTCCCATGATATGAAGGTCTTGCTCTGCCAATAGCTTTTCCAATGGGATAGGCCTGTTTAGAGAGCGGAAATTATGAAGCACACCTTTTGGTGTTCCTGTACTTCCCGATGTATAAAAGAGCGCATTGATATCCTCCTCATTCGGAAGTATATAGTTTTCTGCAGGTTCTGTCTTCATCATTGCCTGAATGATATCCTCGTTTATCAATAAGGGGGATTCACAATGATGCATGATATAATCTATGCGGTCTTTGGGGTATTTATCGCCCATGGGGACGATGGCATGTCCTGCTAACCAGATACCGATTTCAGAAGCCAAGTACTCCACTGAAGTAGGCAGACAGATGCCTATAAATGAATGTGGAGGATAGTTTTTCTTCTGTAAGTAGCCTGCCACTCTGCAGGCCATAGTAAAGAGCTCTTTATATGTGGTCTGTCGCTGGCCATTCTGGTCAACGACAGCAACCTTGTCTTCATTCGCCTTAAATGAATCCAAAAGCCTGAGTATGAATTTCGCTGTATTTAATTGCGTCATTTTGTAATCGGTATAGTAAATGTAAAACTGGCGCCTTGGTTTTCTTCGGATTCAAATGTTATTTTTCCATGATGTTTATTCTCAATAATATCACGCACAATATTCATACCAAGACCAGTTCCTTCGCCTATTGGTTTCGTTGTGAAGAAGTTCTCAAAGAGCTTTTGTTTCACTTCAGCGTTCATACCAACTCCGTTATCAGTCATTGTGATGATACAGTTATTCTCTTGCTTGCTGACACTAATAGTTACCTCTGGATTATAATCAGAAGGAGCATCCTGCGATTTCTTCCATATTGAATAAAACGCATTGTTCATTATGTTGAGAACAGCGCGGCTCAAGTCCTGCGGAATTACCATCATCTGAGGGATGCCTTCTTCGTATTGCTCATGGATACTTGCATTGAAGCCTTTGTGATTGGCACGCATGGCATGATAAGAGAGCCATACATACTCCTTAACTATTTTGCATACGTCTGTTGGGATATACTCGTTCTCCTTGCCCCTTGAAACGAGTAGAATACCCTGAATGATGCTGATGGCACGTTCACCATGCTCCACAATCTTCGCCATATTCTCTTTCAGGTCAGCAACAATGTCTTCCAAATCCTCACGGTCCTCTTCTGGCAGCTTATCTTCGTTGTCTTCCACAATCTCCGTCAGGTCTTTCAGCAACTTGTCAGACATCTTGCTGAAATTAATTACGAAGTTGAGGGGATTCTGTATCTCATGGGCAATGCCGGCACTGAGAATACCTAACGAGGCCAGCTTTTCCTGCTTCTGTAATTGCTCCTTGAGTTGTTCGATTTGTTGTTCCATAAGTTTATTGTGTTATAGCGGGCAACGTAATAGTAAACTCGCAGAATTCGTCTTTAGTTGATTTCACACTTATCTCGCCACCATAGTTCTGTATAATCTCATTACTGAGGTACAGACCTACACCAGAAGCCTCACCTGTGGGCTTGGTGGTGAAGAATGGGTCGAATACCTTATTTATAATAGTCTCCTCGATACCAATACCATTATCATGTACAACGATATTGATGGTCTTACCATCACTGTCGATTTTTACTGATAACGTTGGAGTATAGCTGGTACGCTGAGCCTTCTTGACAAGGGCATAGATAGAGTTTACAAAGAAACTCATGAACGACTTGCTCAACTGCTCAGGATTAGCCTTGATGACAATCTCCTGCGCCGGTATCTGGAAATCGATGACGATATTGTTTTCGGCAATTTCCTTGGCATAGTATTTCTCCACCATATCCTTGTCTTGTTTAAGGATGGCAGTAACTTCTGTATCCACGATACCTCCTGTGCGGTCTTTCAGCATCTCTTCCATTGCTTTCAACGTACGAGTGGTGTTCTGACCGTGTTCGCCTACTTTCTGCAGATTGCCGCTAAGCATCTCCAGCACATCCATTGTGTCTTCGAAGTTCTCCTCGTCCATGTTTGGCTTATCGTCTTCAATATTAGCCTTGACATCCTTGACAAGACCTTCAGAGAGTTTTGCAAAGTTATTAATGTAGTTCAGCGGGTTCAGGATACGGTCAATAAGTCCCTGTGTAAGTTTACCCACTGTAGCCATCTTCTCCAGTTTCACCACCTGATTAGTACGCTCCTGGACAAGCTGCTCAAGTCGGATCTTATCATTCTCGAGTTTACGAAGTCTTAACCTTACCATGAGATAGACAAGGGCCGACAAGATGATGAAATATACCATATACATGTACCATCGCTTGTAGAAAGGAGGAACGATGTGGAATTTGATGCTGACAATGTCAGATTTCCTATTCATTGCATCCTGTGCCTGAACTCTGAAGGTGTGATTACCATCAGGTATGTTATTGAACTTGGCGTGGGTATCGGCACTCCAAGCGCTCCACTGACCATTGTCCAGTTGATATCTATATAATGTAGTACCTACAATAGACTGATAGTTTAGCGAGAAGGTAAATGTCAGATTGTTCTCAGAAGAACTGAGATTCTGGAGCTTTTCAGGCATGGTGCCGAAACCTCCCCACAGGACGCTGTCGCTATTTAGTACGACAGAACGGATGAAAAGCTGTGGTTTTATGGATGACAACGGCTCTTTCGCCTTAGTGTTGATAATCGTAAGACCATTGTCATTGCCCAGCCATATCTCATCTTGGCGTGTGTAAATAGCTCGGATAGGCATCTCCTGTACAGGGAACAGCAGTTGGTCCAAATCGGAAAGTCTCTTGCCGTTCTTCCATTGGTAGAGTCGCTTACCCTCATTGTCCGTAAGCCAGGTAATACCATTGCCGTCAGCTACCGAAAGCAGTGGGTAGTGGAAGGGCTTTGTATCCTCTGCGCTGACAACGATTGCTTCTCCACCTATCAGCACAACTGTCTGCATCGTTTCTGACTTATTACCAGACTTATAGGGCAAGAATTTATCTGTGTTAGCTTTCTTGTAGAACACCTTTCCGTATAGGCTCTGAGCCCAGATGGTGCCCTTGTTGTCTTTCAAAATCTTCTGGGCATTATCCATATTACAGACTTTAAGGCGTTTTCCATCGGGTTGAATAATATACACGCCATCCGCTTCGCCGCTATAGATATAGGAACCATCTTCCAACATAGACATGGAACCGACTATCGTCAGTCTTTGAACCTTACCGTATGGATTGAGTCGGAAGATACCATCTTCGGTTGCAGCCAACAGACTGTTACTGCTTTTCTTCAGATCCCAACAAGCATGTGGTACTTGTGTAACCTTTACAAAGCGCCTTCCCTCCTGACGATAGAGACCGTCGTCGGTACCAGCATATATCTTACCTCCCATTTCGCTGATGGAGAGAACGGTGCCAACAAGTCCTTCATGAGTAGTAAAACGTGAGTAGGCTGAAGGTATCTGTAAAGCGACAACACCTTTGGCGGTGGCAGCCCATAGTTGATTGCGCCCATCGTACGACATATATACGATG
>Ga0256407_10012684_pt1 | contig 11408 bp, 7 predicted proteins | sample RumenRJG_04DNA_FD_193489 | JGI IMG/M metagenome (GOLD analysis project Ga0256407, IMG submission 193489) | Bovine rumen microbial communities from Lethbridge, Alberta, Canada - RJG_04 | ecosystem: Host-associated > Mammals > Digestive system > Stomach > Rumen | place: Canada: Alberta | collected... | reverse complement strand
CTTTTTGCAAGCCCTGGCGAAGCAAAAAGCTTAGTATCCGCTGCGTTTTTCACGGAGCGGGAGCGCCCCACAGAAACAGTGATGCACAAAAGGTGTATTGTTTTCAGCAGGGTCTGAACTGTAACTCTGAATTATTACAATTTGGGTTTTTGAATTGAAACTCACGAAAAAAGCCTGGATTTTATGCCGGTCTGAAAAGCAGCCCTGAATTACAGCACGGACACTCTGCTACTGTGCACCGGGTTCCCGACAGGGATTTTTACCCGGACCCGTGTCTGTATTTTTTTTGGTGCTTTTGTTATTTTTATGTGTATATTGTTGCATGTTTAACATAGATATGTTAGTTTTCAATTGAGCATTATTCGAAGGAAAAGAAAATGCATCAAGACAATATCTGTCAAACATGTCGGCTGCGGAAGTGCCCATATGCGACTTTTCAGGCAGACTGAGGTTCCGGACCTGTCACGGCAGCGGTTCTGTCATCGGCCACGCGCGATGAAATGCGTGTCCGGGGACGGTGAGGCCGCGCTGTATACGAAAATCCGAAACAGCTGCCGTCCAATTAAGGAGAGCGGAAAAGAAAAGCGTGTAATGGGATGATCAGGTGATCGCCGCGGGATGACAGGATGTTTGCGGAAGGCTATGTGATACTCTGTTCACAGCCGAAATTTCTGATGGGGGCGTTCGCCCCGTTTTTCCCGATGCTCAAAACAATTACATATTTTTTGTTTATCTTCGTGGAGCTTTTATGCGAAGCATGATCTGCTGCCCGGATTAATCTGCTTTTGGCAGTCGGACCGGTTCTCCATCTTTTTTTATGTGCATGCATTTTGCCTGCAAGGGGAGGGAGCCTGTCTTCAGTCCGCCCCGCAGATGCTGTCTCCGCGAAGAGCACTTGGGTATGCCGGAAAGAGGTCTTTTTTGTCCGGCAGGCCGCCAATGAAAGGGAGAAAAACATGAAAAAGAGATTGCTGGCATTGATTCTGGGAACGGTGATGACCGCTTCACTGATCGCGGGCTGCGGCGGCGGTTCCGCAGGCAAGGATTCCGCGGCTTCTGCAGACACAGCTGCAGAGACGGAGCAGACTGAAGAAGAGGAACCCGGGCCCGTCGTCGAGGCTGAGGACTCCGCAGACGCTCCTCAGGATGAGAGAACGCTGGTCGTCCATCTCAGCAAGCCCGACAGCGGCTTCCCCGCAGTTGTCACAAGCCCGATCGTTCCCGCTGACGCGGAGGATCTGGCTTCGGAGCCGATCGGAACCGGCCCTTTTGTGATGAGCGAGTTTGTAGAGCAGGATTACACCCTGCTGACACGCAACGAGGATTACTGGGGAGAGCCGGCGAATCTGGACAGCGTCACACTCAAGTACTTTGAGAATACATCTTCCCTCGCGACCAACTATCTGTCAGGCGCGATCGACGGCTTCAATTCCAACGCGGGCGGCTGGAAGGAACTGGAAGGCACGGATTACGTCCGGAACTTACGCCACTCCAACGCGGTCCAGCTTCTGGCCCTCAACAATGAGTTTGAGCCCTTCAAGGATGTGCGCGTCCGCCAGGCTGTTGCCTATGCGGTAGACTCGGAGGAGATCATTGACAAGGTCAGCTACGGGCTGGGTACCAAGGCAGGCACACCGGTCATTCCCGGACTGGAAAAATATTTCAACGATGAACTGACAGATGTCTATGATGTAAATGTTGAAAAGGCAAAGGAACTGCTCAAAGAGGCGGGACAGGAGAACCTGACCTTCAAGATCCGTGTTCCTTCCAACTACCAGGTGCATGTGGACACGGGTCAGGTCATTGCCAACCAGCTTGCAAAGGCGGGCATCAATGTGGAAATCGAGTCTGTCGACTGGAATACATGGCTGAACCGCGTATATAAGGAGAGCGAATTCGAGGCGACCATCGTCGCGGTTGACGGCCCCATCGCCTACCCGACTTCTTTCCTGAACAGATATGTCTCCACTGCTTCCGACAACTTTGTAAACTTCCACTCCGACGCTTTTGATGAGACTTACGGCAAGGCCCTTCTCGAAACAGATGATGCCGAGCAGGTCAAACTCTTCAAGGAAGCCCAGAAGATCATCAGCGATGAGTGCGCCAGCGTCTATATTCAGGACATCGATTCCGTCGTGATCAACAGCCCCGCCTTTGCCGGATTCAAGGCTTATCCCCTGTATGTGGATGATTATTCCGCTCTGTATGCCGTAGGGGATGACGGAAAAATGAAAAAAGGCGGAGACTTTATCAAGGGCGTTTCCACAGAGGCTCCCGGTTTTGATCCCTTTACCACACAGACCGCAGACGCGAGAAGTATCTTCTTTAATATTTATGAAGGCCTGATGAGGACAGATACCGACGGCAGCTTCAGTCCTGCCATCGCTGAGAAATGCGAGGTTTCCGATGACCTTCAGACCTATACTTTCACACTGCGTGAGGGCATAAAATTCCACAACGGAAATGAACTTACTATGGACGATGTGGTCTATTCTCTGGAGAAATCGATTGTTTCCGGAATCAACGGATTCAACGAAATCGACCAGTTCTCCGCCGGCGGAAAGACATATTCTGTCACATATCCGGAACAATAAGCCTGTCCGCCTCCGGGCGGAACAAGACAATACACAGGCTGTGTCAAACAGGGTAGAGACGGCCGCGCAGTCCTCTGCCCTCACGCGGGCAGCCGTTCGCCGTCAGGTGAAAGATAACCTTACGGCGGCCCTGCGCTAAAGCAAAAACCCGGCCGGGAGGCATCCCGCCTGCCCGGCCGGTGATTAAAAGACGACCAAAATAGGAGTAAACCATGCGGTATTTCATCAGAAAACTCGGGATCATGGTGCTGACGCTGTTCATCATATCCATGGTTACATTCTGGCTGTTTCATATTGTGCCGGGTGATCCCGCTGCCATGATTCTGGGTACCAGCGCGTCCCAGGAGCAGCTGGAAAACCTGCGTGAGGAACTGGGTCTGAACCGTCCGCTGCAGGAACAGTATGTGGAATGGATCAGCGGATCCCTGCACGGGGATTTCGGGAAATCGATCCAGTACCGCAAACCGGTGGCCAAACTCCTGAAAGGAAAGCTCTCCGTGACACTGACACTGGGAGCCATGGCCATGACCCTGGTCATTATATTTGGAATATTCCTGGGCGTCTTTACGGCCGGACGAAAACATGTCCTCTCGGAACAGATCCTGAATATCCTCAATATACTCGGGATCTCTTTTCCGGGATTCTTTCTCAGCATTCTGCTGATTTGGATTTTCGGCTTATCACTGCACTGGTTCAATCCGGGAAAATTTGTCTCATTTTCCAGAGATCCCGCCAAATTTTTTAAGTTCATGATCTGGCCGGCGATCGCGATCGCCATTCCCCAGATCTGCATCCTGTCTAAATATATCCGTACCGCCGTCATCGACGAGGCGCGGTCGGATTATGTGCGGACAGCCCGCAGCAAGGGCAGCACAAAAAACCGCATTCTCTATGTGCATGTGCTTAAAAATGCCATTGTCTCCGTGGTCCCCCTGATCGGCATGATCGTCAGCGGAATCTTCTCCGGTTCGATTGTGGTTGAGCAGGTTTTCGGAATCCCGGGGATCGGACGGCTTCTGATCGCTTCTGTCTCGGCAAGAGACTATCCTACCGTACAGACACTGGTTATGTACATCGCGATCCTGATCCTGGTTGTCAACTTTATCGTGGATATCCTGATCCAGATTCTGGATCCCCGTATCCGGATCGCGCGATGAGGAGGAGAGCTTTTTATGGCTAAAGCAGTGAACACAAACGCAGCAGGAATGAAATGGGGGCGCCAGCCCAATGCCGCGGACAAAGCGCGGGCGGAAAGACAGAACCGAAGGATGAAAGATTCGACGATCAGTCCCTGGGTGACGGGCGATGCGGAACTCCGGATCGGTTTTGTGCTTGTGGGCATCGTCCTCTTTCTGGGGCTTCTGAGTATTTTTTATACGCCTCATGATGTCTATGAGATGGATACAACGATCCGGTCACAGGCACCGTCCCTGCAGCACTTTTTCGGGACGGACAATTACGGCCGGGACATTTTCAGCCGCGCCATGGTCGGAGCCCGGTTCACACTGCTGGTATCCGGCTCCACGGTCCTTCTGGCGACGGCCGTCAGTATAATCCTCGGACTTGTATGCGGTTATGTCGGCGGCTTGCTGGACGAGATCGTCATGCGCGTGATCGACGCCATCAACTCCTTCCCCAGTATCCTGATCGCCCTGGTTATGGTCAGTATTCTCAATTACGGCAAACTCACTATTATTCCCGCTCTGGTGATCATGTTCATACCCAGTTTTACGCGAATCGTGCGGACGGGCACCCTGCAGTACAAAAATGCGGAGTTTGTCCTTAGCAATAAGGTGTTTGGAGACTCGGATCTGCGGATACTTTTTGTCCATATACTGCCCAATATCTATCCCCTTCTGCTCTCTTCGATCGTCATCGGCCTTTCAAACGCGATCCTGGCGGAGTCCAGTATGAGCTACCTGGGACTGGGCATCCAGCCCCCCATCCCCAGCTGGGGCCGCATGCTCAAGGAGGCACAGGACATTATCTTCTCGACGCCCTGGGCGGCCATAGCGCCCGGCATGATGATCGTCCTGACCATTGTCGGCCTCAACTGTATCGGCGAGGGGATCCGCAAGAAATATCTGAGCTGATCAGGGCAGGAAAGATCCTGACAGACAAACGGCATTTTTTTGAAGCAGGTAAAGAGGGATTGTTACCCTGAAACAAAGGGACTGTCTCCCTGAAACAGAGGGACTGTCTCCCTGAAACAGAGGGACTTTTTCCCTGAAACAGAGGGACTTTTTCCCTGAAAAAAGGAAAATCCCGCGGGAAAAGAGCTGCCGCTGGCAGTCCACAGAGGTTTGGCAGATGGATGAAATCATTCTGGAAGTGAAGCACATGACTGTGACGATCTACGAGAACGGGGAGGCATATAATGTGGTCAACCGCATCAGCTTCAACGTCGGAAAAGGGGAAATCGTAGGAATCGTCGGAGAGTCGGGCTGCGGCAAGAGCATGACTGCACTGGCTCTGCAGGATCTTCTCAAAAACCATATCAAGGTGACAGAAGGCAGCATGATGTTCGACGGCAGGGATCTGCTCAAAGTGTCGGCGGCGGAACGCCGTCAGATCAACGGAAATGATATAACCATGATTTTCCAGGAGCCCATGACAAGTCTGAATCCGCTCTACAGGATCGGACCCCAGGTCGGAGAGGTTCTTCTGCTGCATGGACATCATTCCCATGCCGAGATAGAAGAAAAGACGATTGAAGCGCTCAGGATGGCGGGACTTCCTGATCCGGTAAAGACCATGCGCATGTATCCCCATGAACTCTCGGGCGGCATGCGGCAGCGTGTCATGATCGCCATGGGCATCATCGCCAAGCCCAAGCTCCTGATCGCGGACGAACCGACTACGGCCCTGGATGTGACCACACAGGCCCACGTGCTGGAACTTTTGAAGAGTATCAATGAAAAGACCGGCACCGCGATCCTCCTGATCTCCCATGACCTGGGTGTCATCAACAAGATCTGCAGCCGGGTGCTGGTCATGTACGCCGGCAAGATCGTGGAGCAGGGGCGCACGGAGGACATCCTGAAAAATCCTCAGCATCCCTACACACAGGGCCTGATCGCTTCGATCCCGACCAGGAGAATGAAAGGGAACCCGCTGGCCAGCATCCCCGGAAGAGTGCCTCCGGTCACGGAGGAGAAGCCTCCTTGTCCTTTTGCCTCGCGCTGCAGCAAAGCTGATAAGAGATGCTTTACTGAATATCCATCGAGAAAAAAGATCTCGGAGGAACATATTCTCTGGTGCCATTATTGACGGGGGCGGCAGGTGTGCCGGCACACCGGGAATTCTTTTTCTTAATACAAAGAAGGCAGCAAGTTACAAGCCCTCGACAGGGAGTGTACAGATCAGTAACGGCAGCAGAGCAAAGACGTTAAAGCGGCGCCCGCCGGGCGCAGGATTCGAGTTGGCAGGGTAAAATGGGAAAAAAGAGTGAAGAGATCGTGGAGATCTCACATGTCACCAATCGATACAGGAACAGCGGGTCAGGGTTTTTTTCAAAGAATAAAACGACCCGCGTGCTCAATGATGTCAGTCTGACCATTCACCGGGATGAGATCTTCGGACTGGTGGGAGAGAGCGGATGCGGAAAGTCGACGCTGGGTAAAGCGATTCTGGGACTGATCCCTTTTGAAGGGGAGATCAAGGTCTCGGGGATGGAGTATTCCCGCCAAAACCGCCGTGAGTTTTCCGCCAGTGTGCAGGCGGTCTTTCAGGACCCCCTGAGCGCGCTGAATCCCAGAAGGACGATCGCCGCCACTATGGAGGAGCCTCTTCTGGCGCACGGGATGGGTACAAAGGAATCCCGAAGGAAGAAGGCCATAGAGATGCTGGAACTGGTGGGACTGGATGCCTCCTACGCCGACAGGCTGCCGCGTGAGCTGTCAGGCGGTCAGAGGCAGCGCGTCTGTATCGGCGCCGCCCTGATGATCGACCCTGAGCTGGTGATCGCGGACGAGGCGACTTCTGCCCTGGATGTTTCCGTCGGGGCGCAGATCCTCAACCTCTTTCAGGAGATCCATGACAAAAAAGACTTTGCCATGCTCTTTATTTCCCACAACCTGAATGTGGTCTATTATCTCTGCGACAGGATCGCGGTCATGTACCGCGGCAGCATCGTGGAGCAGGGGGACGCGGAAAGTCTTTACAACGATCCGCTTCACCCTTATACCCGCATGCTTCTGTCCGCCATTCCGGAAATCGAGCAGGCTGATGAACTGGCGGAATACGGATTCAAAGAGACCAGACGAGAACCGGCTGAGGGGGGCTGTGATTTCTATCACCGCTGTCCCTATGCTACCGAAGCCTGCAGGAAAAGACCGGAACTGGAGAGTGTGACCGGGCAGGAAGAGGGCCGTGAGCATCTGGTCCGCTGCTGGAATCCTGTCCGGACTATGCCATCAGACTGACGTGTTGCGGCATGTTCCGCGCACTGACACGCACCGGCATGCTGCGGTAAAAATGAGAGAGAAAGGTGAATGACTTAAGGAGCCGGAAATGGCTGGCCCCATGAACAGCTTATAGCTGAATTCAGCATAAAAAGCCGTCTGCAGACCGGAGAATACTCCTGCAGACGGCTTTCCTGTTATTATCGAAAGGCTGTGTAAAACCAGGGACGCCCATATGCGTCCGCAGATCTATCACAACATGTTGGAAATCCGGCGGCGAAGCTCCCTGGGGGTCGTCCCGTAAGTCTCCTTGAACATTCGATTAAAAAGCTTGTAATTGGTGAAACCATGTGTGCTTACGATCTCCATGACCGGGATATCCGTCGTGCACAGATCGTGATAAATATGGGACATCCTCACCTGATTCAGATGCTTTTTAAATGGAATGCCGATTTTCTGGGCGAAAAAGCGGCTGAAATACTCGTTGCTGAGTCCAAAGCGATCCGAAATCTCATCGAGGGAAATAGGCTTTGCGTAGTTTTCAGCGATGTAGGAGACGATCTCTTTGATACGGCGCTGGTCTTTCGAAGGCTCAGGAAGATCATCCCTGTGGAGCTGGATGGAAAAATGCGACAGCAGCTGGAACAGAATATGAAGGATCAGGGACTCGATTTGGATCCGGTAGCCATAGGGACGGTTGATGCACAGCTGAGACAGTTCGGCGAGCGCATCACAGATTTCCAGATAATATCCCACCAGCTCTTCGGTGAGCTCTGTCCGGTCACAGATGATCTGATAATTGCGCTTGTTTTCCATGAAAGAAGCAATATATTCGTCATTGATATGGATGACAAGCTGCATATAATCCTGGGGACATCTGAACTCATGGATCCTGCCGGAGTCAACGACGATGAACTCCCCCTTGACCATGGTGTGTCTGTTTCCCTCCGTAGTCATTTCAGCCCGGCCGTTGAGAAGATATGTAATCTCAAGAGCGGAGTGCCAGTGTGCCGGGACATAAGAACCGTTAGTCCTGAAATCAATAGTCGTGTTCTGATTGATCAATTCATATTTGGGGATGTAAATATTGGTATCCTGCATTGGATCCTCCATGCTTTTTATCCTTCATCGCGCAATACCCGTGACTTCAGCCGCGGGATACGCGCGCAAAAAGGGGAACTCACTTCATCGCGCAAATCCCGGAAGCGGGGGCTGAACCGGCTGTCCGGAGGTCTGTTGCGGGAAGATATGTCGAATGTGCCCTATTGAAAAAGACTTCGTTTTCTGTTTCCCTTATATTACTTGTAATAACAAAAAACATCAATAACAAAAATGTCAAAAAAGGTATAAAGTTTGTCAAAATATTATCTATTCGATATAGGGCAGTCATGTTATTATAAATCCATCAAAGAGAGAAACAACCCAGACAAAACAAATAAAGGTTTTCCTCTTTGAAACCTGTTCCGGCGCAGCCGGAAGTATATGAAGATTAGTTCAGCGTGAAAGCGCTAGCTAATATATTACCCCCCTAAGCATCTTGTAACATCCCTTGAAAAACACCCGGCAGTTTATCCCGCTGCCGGGTGTTTTTCTTATTGCAGGGCTGCCGTCAGGGATCTATCGCCTGACGGCGGACGGCAGCCTGCGGGAGGGCAGAGGGCGGCATGGCCGCCTCTGCCCTATTGTGTTTGCCATATTTATCCCGAACACTTATAATGATATGGTAAACGACAAAATAGTCCTTATATCAGAAAACCAGAGCATTTCTTAAGTCTTGCAGGGATTTGACAGCATCTCCAAAGGAGGCGGTTCAGCACCGCGGGGGGTGGAAGTTCATCGTGTCGTTTATTTCTTATGACTACAGACGGAGGTGTTGTTATGGGGGATATGATCCAGCGCTGTGCATATTGCGGAACTGAACTGACGGACGGGATTCCGGTCTGTCCCCATTGCGGCCGGGATAACAGCGTCCCTGTTCTGGGAGGAAAGAAGCGCAGGGGTTCCGGTAACAGAAGAGGCTCGAGGACAGCGTCGCGCTCTGAGTATTCGGACGAACAGGGCCTTTGGAGTGAACAGGAGGCAAAACGCCGCGGAGCAGGCTTTTTTGACGAGGCGTCCGAAATTGAAGAACAGGATCTGTATGAGGATCTGTATGAGGACTCCGGCAGGGACGGTCTCGATGGAGACTCTTATTATGATCCTTATGATCAGGAGAACTTGCGGGAGAGTGATTCTCCGCGCAGGAGAGGGAGAGGAAACGGCAGGCCGGATCCGGACCTGGAGGAAGAGACAGCAAAAACAGGAACCGCGGGAAAAGGCAGCAGAAAGAAGACGGAAAAGAGCAGCCGGAAAGGCAGCAGAAAGCGGGAGGAAACCGGTACCCGCAGCAGTGCGGAAAAAGAAACCGGGGAGAGGAAGAACAAGAGGGCACAGGGCAGCCTCGACCCTGCACCGGCTGAAGAACCGGCAAAGCGCGGCAGAAGAACCGGGGACGGCGGAAAAAAGAAAAGGAAAGGCAGCATTCTTCCTGTTCTGGCAATTGCCCTCATTCCGATTATCCTTCTGTGTATCTTAATCCCTCAGATCGTCAGGCGTCTCCCTGATCCGTCTCTGATTGGAAATCTTCCCTTCATGAAAGAAGAGGAAAAAAAGGAAGAAGGAAGTGGGGAGGATTCCACCGGCAGTCCGGGAAAAGAAGCCCCGGAGGAGAAACCAAAGACAGCTCAGGAAAAGAAGGAACCTGCGCTGAAATGGGAGAATGAAGCAGTGGAACAGGCGGTCCGTGCGGCCGCGGAGATCCCGCAGGGTGAGATCACACGGCAGGATCTGGAAAAGGTCACTTATCTGGACCTCACCAACGCAGGACTGAAAGACTTCTCTGTGCTTAAACAGTTCCCGGCCCTGAAGAGTGTGGATCTGACCGGAAACGGGATCAACAGTCTGGAAGCCTTCTCGGATATGACACAGCTGGAGGGGCTTTGCCTCGACGACAATCAGATTACAGATATACAGCCGCTGAGGAATCTGACGACTCTCCAGCGCCTGTATCTGCGCAATAATCAGATCAGTAATATAAAGACCCTGGAGACCCTTACAGGACTGACCCAGCTTTATCTGGACGGAAACAAGATCACGGATATTTCGCCTCTGTCCAAGCTGGAGTCATTGGGGATCCTGCATCTGGGAGATAACCCGCTGCAGGGAATTGAAGCGCTCTCAGGGCTGAAAAATCTGGAAGTCCTCACCCTGTACAGCGACAGCATTTCAGATTTAAAGCCGCTGGAGGGACTGACAAAAATGCGTCAGCTGAACCTTTGGGGAAACGAGATCGGAAATATCAGTGCGCTGACCGGCATGAAAGATCTGTCTCTTCTGATGCTTGGCAGCAACAGGGTGAAAAATCTTGCTCCGCTGGCGGGACTGACTGCTCTTGAAAGCCTCTATATTTCCGACAATCTGATCGAAGACATCAATTCCCTCAAGGGACTCGTTATGCTGAAGGAACTTGAGCTTCAGAACAATGAGATTAAGGACATCACGGTTTTGAAATCCCTCACAGCGCTTGATTATCTGGATCTGCGCGGCAATCCGGTGAAAGATTACGGCCCCCTGCGCGGCCTCTCGATCGGTACGCTGTACACTGATGAGAACCAGGAATGAAAAAGATCGTTGGTACGATTAATGTTACTCCGGCTGTTTGTGCCGGAGCACAAACAGCCCGGACAGGGTGTGTATAGTGACAAAGACTTTGCTGATGATGCCGTTACAGTACAGACCGGCTCGAAACTCGAGGCGTTTTTCGCGGCTTTTTTCGCGAAAAACCCGAGTTGTACGGCGTTTGGCGGCGCGTAAGCGCATTGGAATCGCCAAACGCGTCGTTACATGTCCACGCCTTCGATAGGGCGTGGACAGTAACGGACGCAAAAAGCCGGAAGCCCCGATCGTACATCTCCTGATCACTGCGAAGGGAAAACAGAATAGGAAACCCTGTACCGCAATACAAATCTGAATTGCCTTAAAACTGAACTAATACAATTCTGAAATAGTTGTAAACTGAAACAGTTCAATTCTGAAATGTATGTGAAATGCAAATGGTACAGTGTGGTTACACAGAGCCGTATATGGTATAATCTGATTAAAGCAGCGAGGAAAACGGACGCAGATGCCGGGCTTGCCCGGTCATATGCGGACATTTTCACAAACCGCCTGCGGTTTGTTAGCGCCGCACCCATGAGCATGGAGAGATTTTTTGCACAGGATGTGCAAAAAAGATCGGGAATGCGAATGGGTGGAGCATTGCGGGAGCGCGCGTGGCGCGAAGCAATGCGTGCTTTAATCAAAAAGCAGCGAGGAAAACGGACGCAGATGCCGGGCTTGCCCGGGCATATGCGGACATTTTCACAAACCGCCT